>Ga0208235_1000210_pt1 | contig 15202 bp, 16 predicted proteins | sample LakMenEpi22Oct12_FD_150727 | JGI IMG/M metagenome (GOLD analysis project Ga0208235, IMG submission 150727) | Freshwater microbial communities from Lake Mendota, WI - 22OCT2012 deep hole epilimnion (SPAdes) | ecosystem: Environmental > Aquatic > Freshwater > Lake > Epilimnion/Euphotic zone ... | reverse complement strand
CTCGACCTACACGGCGACGCTCATTTTGAACCAAGCCGGAGTTGCGGCGGTGACGTGCGCTGGCACGGCGAGCGGCGACAACTTCCTGTTCACAATCACCGCCACGCAATCGTCGGCGATGCTTGTCGGCGCGTGGACATGGCAGGCTCGTGCAACGCAGACATCGAGCGGCGACGTGACGACCGGCGCGGCTGGCGATTTCATCGTTCTGGCAAACCCGGCCAGCACGCTCACCAAGTCAAACGCACAGCAGCAACTCGACGCGGCGAACGCGGCGCTCCTGTTGCTGGCAGGCAACCCCGACGCGGCGACGAACTTCAACGGGCAGAGCATCACCAGCGTTGACATCCCGAAAATGATTGCCGTTGTGCGCAACCTCAAGGCGCTTGTCGCGGAAGAAAAAAACGAAGCGTCCGGTCTGCGCGGTGATGCGCCGTCACGTTCCATCCGGCCTTATTTTGTATGAGCGCCGTCATCGAACGCTTTGCAACAACTGGCGAGAGTTTGAAAAAACTCAGCGGCGTTTATGCGATCATCCATCGCGACACGGGCATGGTTTACGTAGGCAGTTCAGCCGACATCCAATTAAGGATTAGTGCGCATCTGCGCGCGGCGCGCATCGGAAAGAACAGCCCGCTTTATCGCGCCATGCGCGCAAGCGGAGCGTCCGCGTTTGACCTTGAGGTTTTGGAGCGATGCGAAAAGGAGTTGAACAAATCGCGCGAGAATTTCTATATCGCCTTGATGGGCGCTGCGTCCGCAAACGGATTCAACGTCCTGAAAACAGCGCACGCATATCATGGGCGCGTGGTGAGTGAATCCACGCGCGAGCGACTACGCGTGGCCGCAACCGGAAGAAAGCAATCGCCGGAGGCAATCGAGAGAACAGCGTCCGCAAATCGCGGAAGAAAATGTTCAGCGGAAACGCGGGCTAAGATCGGCGCTGCAAATCGCGGAAAGAAAAGAACATCCGAGCAAATCGCGCAGCGCACCGCATCCCGCGCGGGATGGAGGCCCAGCGCCGAGCATATCGAAAAACTCGCATCTGCTCATCGTGGAAAAATTGTTTCACCAGAGACGCGCGCAAAGATGCGCGCTGCGCAGATTGGAAAAAAGCAGTCTGCCGAACATATCGAGAAAGCCGCAGCGAAACGTCGCGGACAAAAACGCACTCCTGAAGTGCGGGCGAAAATGAGTGCTGCGAAGCGTCTCGCGTATTGCGTTAGAAAAGAATCCGAAGCAAAATGAACTGGAAATTCTGGCAGTCCTCAAAAAGCGGATCGGTCACAAGCGCGGCACCGGGTGCGCCCGTCACGAACAGCTACCAGCAATTGATCACGACTCTAAAAAAGTTGTCTCCCGACTGGCAGGTTGATCGCGTTGGTGTCGAAGCTGACTTATACAGAAATCATTTCGAGCTAAGGGCATACTCGCGCAACCTCGCGCGGGAAAACCCCTACGTCATCGGCTACTTTCAAGACCTCTGCGCGAACGTCATCGGGCCGAATGGCTACACGATCCGCATGATGATTAAGGAAGAGGAAGATCGCGTGATTTACACGCCGCTGGAAAAGGCGACACTTCGCGCGGAGACGGAACGGCGAGCGCAGATTGCAGCCTACATCGAAAGGACGACCGGCAAAAAACCATCCGCAAAAAAACTTTTCCGCGAAGTCAAAGGCAAGGCCACGATACAGGTCGGCGAAATGGACGTGTTCGCCTGCCAACTTATCGAGCGGAAGTTTCGCGAATGGCAGTTGCGCGAAAATTGCACCGTCACTGGACGACTCAGCTACAACGAATCCCGTCAGCTTCGATTGAAATCCGCCGCGCGCGACGGCGAGCATTTTATCCGGCTCGTCCGCGATGCGCGCTATCAGCCATTCGGCTTCAAGATTCAGCACATTAACGCGGAGTGGTGCAGCTACTACTTCACCGGCAAATGCGCTGCGACTGGCAACCCCGTGCGATTCGGCATCGAGTATGACGACAGCGGAGCGGCACCCGTCCCGGTGGCGTATCACTTCGTCAAGGCGACCGCGAGCCAATGGGGAGGCTACGCGCCCATGCCGTTCATGCAAGGCGGCGAGGAAAACTGCACGCGCATTCCAGCCGAGGACATCATTCACTACGCCAAGTTTGACGACGACGCGGACGTGACGAGGCCGGTGCCGTGGACGACGCCGATCATGAGCAACGCGCGCCAGCTTGCGAAATGGATGGAAGCTGCGGTTGTATCCGCTCGCGTCGGCGCGTGCTCCAATGTCTTTTTCGAGACGGATTTAATCGGGCCGGATGGCATGGCGGCAGCGCAGCCAGACCCCGACATCATGAAAAAGTTCTCGCTGGAAATGAACCCTGGCGGAATGCACGGCCTGCCTCCCGGCGTGCGCGCCAAGGAGTTCAACCCGAACAATCCGAATCCGGCGACGGGCAGCTTCCGCAACGAGAGCCTGCGCGAAATGTGCGCGGGCCTTCCAGCCGCGCAATTTTCGACGCTCGGCCAGAACTACTCCGAGATCAATTTCAGCGCGGGCCGACTTGAAAGACTGAGCATCACCGCGCAATGGATGATGCTGCAAGAATGGGACATCTCCACAGCGGAGCGGCGCATCTTTTCCGAATGGCTAAAGATGGCGCTCATCATGGGCGCGGTGCCGTTGCCGGTGGCGAAGTTTCGCAAGTTCAACGCGGTGAAATTCACAGGCCGCCGATGGGCAGGCGTGGACGCCGTGAAGGAAGGCGTCGCAAAGGCGCAAGACCTCGCCAACAAATTCACCAGCCTGCAAGCCATCCACGATGAGCAAGGCACCGACCTCGAGCAGACGTTGACCGAGATCGCAGAGAGCAACATGCTGATGGAGAAATTCGGCATCGAGACGGCGACCACCAAGGGGCCGATGACTCCACCGGACAAAGACGAGCCGGATGACGACGACGAACCACCCAAGAAAAAAGAAGCATGAAAAAGAACTGGTATTCCATCACCGCTAAATCCGACTCCGAATGCGTCGTGGATATTTTCGACGAAATCGGAATGTGGGGAATTTCCGCAAAGGAATTTGCCGAGCAACTGCGCGCCGTTGGCAAGGTGAAAAACCTCACGCTCAATCTCGACAGCCCCGGTGGAGACTGCAATGACGGCCTGACGATTTACGATGCAATCAAGGCCAGCGGCGCGAGCGTCACGGTGAACGTCATCGGCCTTGCCGCGAGTATGGCGAGCGTCATCATGCTCGCAGCCGACGCGGGCAAGATTCGCATTTACGAAAACGCCCGTGTGATGATCCACCGCGTCACTGGCGGAGCGCACGGCAACACCGACGACCTCGCAGCCGCAGCGCAACTCACAAAGCAATTCGAGGATCGCATCGTATCGCTTTACGTCGCGCGCACTGGCAAGGACGAAGCTGAGATTCGCGATATGATGAAGGCGCAACTCGGCACTTGGTTTTTCGGGCAAGAAGCAGTTGACGCAGGCTTCGCGGACAGCGTGATCAGCGGCGCGAAAGCCAAGGCATTCAAGGCGCAATGGGCGGGACTATTCACAATGCTTCCGGCTGCTCTTTTCAAAGGCGACGAAAAAGCTATTGACACCGCCGCGCAATCTGTTATAACCGCGCAAATGGAACCTTCCACGCCCACACCCGTTGTTGCCGAGCCAGTCGCGCCGGTAGTCCCCTCGCTCGCAACTCCGCCTCCCGCGCCCGTGGAAGCGCCGCCCGATGTTCCGGCTATTTCCGCGAAAGCCGCAGCCGACGCAATCACCGCCGAACGCGCACGCATCACGGAAATCAAAGCGTGGGCAAAGTCGGTTGAAGCCGTGCAGAAAGTCAGTTTGACCGACGCCGTGGATACCTTCACCGCAAACGGAAAGAACCTCGCCGAGTTCAAGGAGCACGTCATCCTGAATACGTTCAAGGCCGCGACCGTCGCGACATCCACGGACGCGCAGGGAGCCGCAGGCAATACGCTAAAGCGCGCCGACTTCGACAAGCTCTCGCCGTTCAACAAAGCCGACTTTTGCAAAAAGGGCGGGAAGATCACCGACTAACCAACCGCAGAAAACCTCACTTCGTAACCGCACAAATATATGGCCGCACCCACCAACAACAACACACTCACCAGCCTGATTCCCGATGCCTACGCCGCGCTTGACGTGGTGAGCCGGGAGTTGACCGGTTTCATCCCGACCGTCGCCCGCGATTCCCGCGCAGACATGGTTGCAGTCGGGCAAACGCTCCGCTCCATCGTCGCACCTGTGAACGCCTCGGGCGCTGACATCGTTCCCGCGATGGCCGTTCCTTCCGCGCTCAATCAGACCATCGGCAACAAGTCGCTCACGATCACCAAAGCCCGCTCGTTTGGCTTTAGCTGGAGTGGTGAGGACATCATGGCGGTGGACAAAGGGCCGGGCTACCTGACGATCCAGCAGGATCAGATCGCGCAGGCTATCCGCGCCGCAGTCAACGAAGTGGAGACTGACATCTGGACTGCCGCGAACGCTGGCGCTTCCCGCGCCTTCGGTGCGACGGCCAACACCGCGCCTGTTATCGGCGACTTCAGCAACGCGAAGAAAATCCTCGACGACAACGGCGCTCCCGGTAGCGACCGCCACGCCGTGCTTTCTACCGCCGCTGGCGTTGCGGTGCGCGGATACGCAAACCTCTACAAAGTCAACGAGGGCGGCGACAGCACGCTGCTCCGCCAAGGTCTGCTCGGCGACCTCTACGGCTTCTCGCTTCGCGAGTCCGCAGCGGTCGGCAGTCAGACCGCTGGCACGATGGCGAGCGCCACAAGCACCAACGCCGCGTTCACGGTTGGGCAGACTGTCATCCCGCTCGCTACGGCGGGCACCGGCGTTGTTGCCGCTGGCGACATCATCACGTTCGCCAACGACACGAACAAGTATGTCGTGGCATCCGTAAGTTTCGCAGGCGCGAACCCGGCCAGCGGTGACAGCATCACGCTCGCCGCTCCCGGCCTGCGCATCGCTCAATCCGCCGCGACTCGCGCGATCACAGTGTTCGGCACGTCCTCGCGCAACTGCGCTTTCAGCCGCAACGCCATCGTGCTTGCCACCCGCCTTCCGGCTATCCCGGCGCAGGGCGACATGGCGCTCGACCGCCAAGTGATCACCGACCCGCGCACCAACCTCAGCTTCGAGATTGCGATGTATCCCGGCTATCGCATGAACACCTACCACGTCTCGCTTGCATGGGGCGTCACGGTGTTCAAGCCGGAGCACCTCGCGATCATCATCGGCGGAGTCTAGTCAGATTGGTTGTTCATCTTAGCGCCCGGTCTGTTCACTCGGGCCGGGCGCTTTGCTTTTCCCAATGTCACGCACCACAGACGCACACGACCGGCTAGTGACATCGCAGGCGCGATGGACGGGATTATCGTGCGTCGCGACCATTGGCACGATGGGCGCGATCCCGTGCATCGTCGGCATGAACGCATTCGGCGACGTGCTTTTGCCGGGTGGAGTCGGCGAATCAGGATCGCAGTTGCTCGCCATCAAAAAGAGCCTGCTCACTGACTACGCGGACACGGTGAAATATCCGAACGGCGAGCCGCCGAAATTCACGCCCGTAACGGTGCGTGGACAGGATCACGTCATCCTAGACGTGGACGAGCGCGACGGCATTTTCTATATCACGGTTGGCGACCCAACAGCTTCTGAGTAATGCAACAGACCATCGGCAACAAAATCGAAGCGTGGGCAATTCAGGCACTGCGCGCGTCGGCAACGCTGCCATTCGACCTGCAAGTTGAGGCGTTCAACAGCAGCGCGGAGACAGCGACGGAGCGCATCGTGGTGAAGGCAGAAGTTGGCGAGAAAATGCTAGAAGGGCAGAAGCCCTACGCCGCGCAACTCGACGTTTCATTCCACACCGTCAACCGCGACGCGGACGAGGCGAACGATGTATTTGCCAAGGTGGAGGCTTCGCTTGTATCCCCGGCAACATCCGCTTACGTCACAGCGAATTTCACATGGCTGCTCGTAATGACCGAGGCCGCAAGGACGACGATGGAAACGCGCAGCAATTTTCGCGTGTTCACCCGCACAATTCCCTTGCAAGTCGCAAGCGTTTGACGTAGAAGCGAACCACTATGGCGCTATCTTCACAGCAGGAAACCCAACTCCGCGAAATGGCCGCAGGATTGCGCAGTTCCATCGCCGCGCTCGAGGCGCTGAAAGACAACGTGGATCGCAGCGCGACTATCGCCGACGAAAAACAGCAACTCGCCTCGCTGGAAAAACAACTTTCGAAACCCGCACCCGCAACACCCACCAAATCCTAATCATGGCCGTTCAACTCGTATCCTTCACCAACGGAGTCTGGGGCATCGCAAGCGAAGAGCTTGGCATCAACTGCTCCAAGTTTTCCGTCACCGTCTCGCCGGAAATTAACGAATGGATTCCCGGCATCAACGGGCAGGCTCGCGGCAAAGTTGTCGGCGACCCTCAGGGCGAACTCGACATCGAAGGCGAGACGCTGGACATCACCACGGTGAGCAGCCTTTTCGTCCACAACTTCTACACGGCGTTTGTGCCCGTCAATTCGACCACCTACTTTGGCCGATCGGCTGGCGGATTCTACCGCGACACTGCCACCGTGGACAACGAGCGCAACGGCCTCAAGAAAGTCACGGCCAAGTATTCCAGCCGCTTCGCAGTCGCCTAAGTTATGGCAACTGACACGGCAGTATTTCCGAATGTGCAGATTCAGGGCAACCTCGCCGTTGCCGGAAACCTGCCAACGTATCCGCGCTCATCGCTCGCCACGGACACGAACCAGATACTCCCGCTGCCATTCGACATCTGGCGCGTGTGGGATTCGGTCGGCACCGTGCTACCGGCGACAAGCGCGGCAGACGACCTCGGCTATTACACCGGCACGCACGGCACGGCTGGCAGCTACATCGGCACCAGCGACCTCAAGACGGCTGGCGCGACCACGCGCTACGCTCGCTGCCTCAAAGTGCTTCCGCCTTCCTACGTTGCCGCAGCTACGGTGACGGTGCGTTTTTCCGCGGGCTGTATCACGACCATTGCGGACACCGCTGCGACGCTCATCGTGGACGTGCGCAAGGTTAGCCGAGACCGCACGGTTGGCGCCAACCTTTACGCCGGAGCCGCTGTCAGCATTCGCAGCTTGACGCTTGCCGAGACGACATTCGCGCTCACGTCCTCGGGCCTGTTGCCCGGCGACATGCTCGACATCAAAGCCGCCATTGCCGTGACCGACGCCGCTACCGGCACCGCCGTCATCGGCGCGTGGGCAGCGGCAGAGCTTTACACGTCCATTCAAGGCTAATCATTCAACACCGCCGAAAGGCCGGGAGACGGAACCCGCAAACGTCAATCAAACCACATGGAGATTTTTGAAACAACAGACGAGGAATTGGCGCTGGCGCTCATTACGGCGGGCGCGAAGCTGGCAGGCAGCGACACCGGAGTCGTGCCGCCGTGCATCAACCACTACACGCCCGACCTTTGCCGCTCGCGCAGGCTGCTCCCGCAATCGCCCGTATCGCCGCAGGTATTCGAGAAGGCTGTCATCGAAGCGCGCGAGCGGAAAATTCCCGGCATCGTGACGTGGCGCATCGTGAAGGACGCGGAGTTCAACCGCGCAATCAAAGCATGGGACTCGATGGCCGAGGAAATGCACAAGGCCAAGGCGGAGAAGCGTGAGCCGAACCTTCCCGACATTTCGACGGAAACCGTGATGCAGGCGCTCTACATGCGCAGGCTGAACCACAAGCCCATGAAGGATCACATCTGGGTTGTCTGCCCCTCGCTATCGCTCGGCAAGGCCAGCGTGAAGGTGAAGCCGATTGACGGCGTGCCGGATGAAGTGTCCGCGCCGCTGAGCTACACCGCCGAGGGCAGCGCGGTGATCTGGAATTTGAACCTGAGCAACGAATCACGCGAAAAAATAGGAGCACCGAAAAAACCATGAGCGAAGAAATCACACCCGAAGAATCATCCTTTATCAACGCCAAGCGAGGCTTCGAGCTATTCGGCACCTCGCTCGCGCCATACAGCGCCAGCCGCAAGGTGGCAGCGCAGACGATGGGGATGCAATGGCCGTTCATCGGCGAGGCCGCGCTTGCGCAGTTGCATGCAACCAACATGTATCCCGGCGCGATCCGCGACACCGCGATCCTGCTTTGGCTATGCACGCTGCCCGACGCAAGCACGGCGCTCGCGCGGGGCGTGTGGACGCCTTCGCGGGCGCTGTCCAAACCGGATGAGGCGCGAGACGCCGCGCTGGAATGGGCAGACAAATGCGGCATCACCGATTCGAGCGGGCCGAAGTTTGGCGAGGCGTTCCAAGTGTTCTTCGGCATCGTGACCGGCGTGGATGCCGCGCAGTTCCGCATCGAGGTTGAGAAAACAGGCGGGGATGGCGGGGACGAGCCGGGAAACGTGTAAGCGCCGCTCAATCGCAATGGGCGCACCTCATCGCGCACGTCCATGCGGTTTGCGGCGCGTCTCCCGACGAAATCTGGCACCGGATGCCGCTGGCCGAGGCGCTGCAATACGATGCAATATGGTGGCAGGACTTCGACCGGCAACGCCAAATGCACGCATTCGACAAGGTAGCGCGAATTTACGTGCTTTCCGTGTTTGCCAAGGACGGCGGGGAGGTGTTAGTGTGAGCCATGTTCACACTGGATTTGCGCGAGTTTCAAACCGCGATGACGCGGCGCGTGGATGAGTTCCACAAGGACGCCGCCGCCGAACTGAACAAACGGGCCGGCGATGTTTGTCTGCGCGCGATCAAACTCACACCTAAGACTTCGCAGGCTAAGATTGACTCGGAAATGAAGGCGAGCAAGAACCGTGGCATCGTGATGCCGAGCGGCAAGCGCAGCACAAACAAAAAAAGCACGTTCCAAGAGTTCAAGATGACCGGACTGGCCTATGCTTTGGTAAATTACTACCGCAAAAACGGCAGGCTACCGCGCGGGCAAACCCCAAAGTTTCTCGCCAAGCTCGGAAAAGGAAAGCCGCTATTCGGTAAGACGTTGATCGACGTGGCGCACAAGCTGGTGAACCGCAAAAAATCCTCCGCTGCCTACATCGCCGCAGGATTCATCCGCGCCGCGAGGGACTTCGGAAAAACAGTGACGATGCGGCTGTCTGAAAAGGGCAACGCAGCGCGCGGGGGTGGCGTCAAGGCGACAGCGATGCTGCTCGAAGCGACGATCACGAACGCGAGCACAGGCGCGGAAAAGGTGGCCGGGCCTGCACTCCAGCGGGCGGTGGATTCCGTCGTCGCCGACATGACGAAACACATGGCGAATCAGCTCGAAAAACGCTGGCGAAAATAATCCTTGCGCGCGGAACCGCTTTAGAGAATACTCCCCGCGTGAAGATCGAAACACAGCAGCCAATCGAATGGGAAATCAACCTCTCATCGCCGGACATTTTGTTCACCGATGACGCATGGGCCGCACAGGAAAAACTGAACGGCAAACGCTGCGTGGTGACGTGCATCGCTGGCGCTCTCAGCGCGCAGACCCGCAACGGCAACCCGATCAAACTTCCCGCGAAGGCGAGGGCGCTCTTGCCGCTCGGCAACTACATCGTGGACGGCGAACTTGTCGGCAATGACTTCACCGCTTTTGACGTGCTGGAAATCGGCGGCGAGGACGTGCGCGGGATGAGCCTGAACGACCGGCTCCGCATCCTCTCCGAGATGAGCGTGCCGCAGGTGCAGACCTTTTACGGCGAGGACTCGAAGCGGGCGCTCTACGCGCGCGTGAAGGGCATGGGCGGCGAGGGCGTGGTGTTCAAGCGCACATCGGCGAAATACAAGGGCGGGCGCACTGAGCACCAGATGAAGCTTAAGAACTGGAAAAGCGACACGTTCCGCGTCGTCTCATTCGACGGCAAGGGCATCGAGCTTGAATTTGACGGCAAGCCCGCAGGCCGCTGCGCGGGCGCGGCAAACCCCGGCGACCTGGTGGAAGTGCGGTTCCAAGACTGGACGAAAGCCGGGAAGCTCATGCACCCGGTGATGACGGAGATCCGCGACGACCTCCGCTAAACGCTTGCCATGCGGCACGGCGCAATGTAGGGTGCGCGCCGAATGGCCTCGCCGAATCTCAAAGCAGTTCTGTCCCTCGACACCTCGCCGTTCGTGCGCGGCGCTGCCAAGGCGATGGCGACCGGCAAAGCCCTCGCCGCGCAGTTCGCGCGCAACCCCGTCAAGCTACTTGCCACGGGCGCGTTTCTCGGCGCGGAGAAAGCAGCCGCTGGACTTGGTAGGGGAATCAGCAAGCTCGGCAATGTAGTTTCCGGCGTGGCGGCATCTGGGCTTAAAGCATTCGCCGTCTCGATCCCGCTTGTCGGCGCTGCTCTTGCGGCAGGGGTAGCGAACGCTTACAACTTCGGCAGCGAATTGCAGGACATGCAAGACCGCACCGGAATCGCGGTGGAAAAACTCGTCGTGCTCACGCAGGCGCTCAAGGACAGCGGCGTGGAGTTTGGCGCGTTGGTTCCAGCCATCAAGAAAATGCAGGTTGCGATTGTTAGTGTTGCGAAAGGCGGAAGCGCAAAGGCATTCGAGCAAATCGGCCTACACGTCAGCGACCTTCTCGACCTCGACCCCGGCGAACAGTTCGAGCGTATCGGCGCGGCAATTTCCAAGATGGAAAATCCGGCTGCGCGTGCGACGGCAGCGGTTGAACTGTTCGGCAAATCCGGCATGAACATGCTTTCCTTTTTTGCGGACGGAGCCGCGATGCAGACCGCGCGTGATAGCATCGGCGAACAGGCGAAGATACTTGGAGACAACGCGGAACAGTTTGACCGAATCAGCGACAGGCTCGGGCGTGTGGGTGTTAAGCTGCGCGGTTTCTTCGTGGGCGTTGCCGCTCGACTTGCTCCAATAATGGACGGACTAACAGCCGTCATGGATAAGATTGACATCGCTGGACTAGGTGGCGCGCTGGCCGACAAGCTAAAGGATGCCGCGAAGTGGATCATCATCGCAATTAAGGAGCCGATGAAAACAATCACCTTGATATGGGAAACGATGAAGCTCGGCGCGGCGAATTTCGTGGATTGGTTCGCCGAGGCTTTGGCTAACGGAATCGGCAAGGTGTGGAACGCGATGGCACCCGGTCTCGCCGGAATGATTAACAAAATCATCGGAATGGCAGGGCCGTTGGCTGGCATGATTCCAAAGGTGAAGCCCGAGGACATGCCGAAGATGGAGACGAATCACACGTTTGACCTTTTCGGCAAAGCTGGATTGGAAGCAAAAGCAGCGAAGGCCCGCAAAGCCCTCAACCCGGCAGACGCGGCGGCAGAGGACGCGATTGAGCGCGCGTCGCGGTTCAGTATGCCGAAGGGCCAATGGATAGGTGCATCATTCAAGGGCACCGAAGTCACGAACAAAGCATCCCGCCCACAGTCGGCAACCGATGTTCGCAACATGCGGGCAAACATGGGAATGGGTTTTTCCGCTCCCGGCTTTCCAGCGATGGAGCTTGGAATGGCTGGCGCCCACATGGCGCAAACCGGATTCGCGAAGGCCAGCAATGACGCGCTGCAAAAGCAGTTCAACTCATGGCGGTTCAAAGGATTCGACATCGCCGGAAGCGCACCGCTCACGATGGCAAAGGATCGCGCCACAGCGGGCGGCGGAGTTGAGGCTTTGAAACGTATGCAGGGCATGACGGAATTTCAGCGCGGCGGAATGGCGCTGCCGGGCGGGATGAACCCTAACGCGATGCCGACAACGGGCCTGCTAAAACACCGCGAGCTAGAGAGCATCCGCAGCATGGCGGCTGCGCGCGGTATCACTCATGTTGACGGGATGCCGACGCGCAGGCCGGGCGAGGTTCGCGCCGGTGACGCAGCGCGACGCAGGGCATTCTTGAAAGACCAAGAACGGAAGCGCATAGGCAATTTGACCGAAGCGGAAACACTCAGCGAGGTGATGAAAGCCGCGCAGGAAACCGCCGTCTCGACAAAGAAAATGGCAAAGGTTTTATCAGAATGAGCGCACTCCATTACATCGAAGATTCGACCTTCATCCAAGTCAAACCGCCGCAGTGGAATCGCAACTTCACCGGCGAGCTTGACACATGCACCGTCACCTATCAGGGAGCGCAGTATCGCGCGAAGGCGTTCATGGATTCGCTCGGCGCATACGGCACGCTGTCATGCACGGACGAGGCAGGCGCGAATCTGAACGATTCGTTCATGTTTCTCACAAGCTGGACGAGCGATGAGAACCCAGTGCTGCCAACCGTTACGCTGAATTACATTGGGATGCGCGGCGGAGCCGGGCGTGGCGTGCTGGCCGAGGATGATGTTTCGCTGCAAACCGTTTCGACAAACAAGACAATCACTGATTCGAGTTCAGTGAACTACCAAATCACCATTTCGCTGTCAGTGATTTACATAGGTTCTCGGACGACCTACAAGTGGGCCGCGCTTGCCAACCCCGGCGCGACGCCGACTTATTCCGCCGTGCGCAACATCCCCGTGCTAAACATGGGCAGCGCGGCCATCCGTCAAATGGCCTACACTGGACAGGTTGAAATAGATACGTCCGGGCGCTCATCTACCACAAACGGAAACGGAGAAGCCGTGGTGCCGTCATCGAGCTTGCCATCAGCCGACGCAACCGTTGTATTTAACACGTTGTCGGGAGTTTCGCAGACCACGTCCTTCACCGTCTCGGAAGTGGTGCCCGGCAAGCTTTGGACGTGCCAGAGCGTGAATGAATACATCCTGAAAGGAGCCTAATGGCATTTCCAAGCAAGCCAGAGCCAGCAAAGAACGGGTGGATTAACCGCAGCATCGAGCGGTTCAAGGCGTGGGCTTACTCGCGCCAGCCGATTCCAAACCAGCAGGATTTCGACGTGACTGAAGGCGTTGACGGCGTGCGCTTTTCCATCAAGAAAAAGCTGCTACCGCCAGAGCCTAAGCGCGAGCATCGGCAGTTTCACATCGAAGCGGCTGGCAGCAAAAAGTTGCGCGTGTTCAATGGCACACTATTCGGTCGACTGCCCACCGGCTTTTCAGCGAATGACGACCCGGTGTTTGAGATAACGGCGCGCGTGGATTCGTCGCCACTTCAAAGCGGGGACAAGGTTTATGCGAAGGTGACGTGGAATAGGACAGTTAGTGCGTTTGGAGACATCGCGAGCACCATCACCACCCGCACGGTCGAGGCGGCGGCAACGGTGCCAACAAATGATTACCTGACCGCGACAAGGCACTACCTACTTGCCACGATCACGCTGCCAGCCTCGAACGTTCCGGTTGTTAGTCAAAGCCGATGGGGGCCGATTGACGATTTGCCGGGGACGGCCTCCGATAACTACACGCTCCGCTACGGTGCAACCGGCACGGCTGATACCGCATACTACGATTTACTTTACACAAGCAAAGGGCACAAGTCGGACGGCTCAGACATCGCGCCAAGCTATAATTCAATTCAGACCTATCAAAGCGGCCTTTGCAGAGTCTATAACGATGCGGGAACGATGAAGATTTTCATCGCGCCGATCACGGTGAACTCAATCGGCCAAATCACATGGATCGGCCCCGAGGCGCAGGCGTGGCCGTAAAACTTGACGCACGCCCGAAAATCCGCTACAACCCAACATCATGCCGCGCGACCTTGACCTGACATTCGACATCTCCACCGGGGCGCTCACACTCGACCGCGTTGTTGGCAACTACGTCAAACGTTCGGAAACGCTCACGCTATCTGTGACAATCGTTTCCAACGGCGCATCGGCTACCATCCCGGCAGGACTTGTCGGCACGCTCAAGCCCGTCAACACCTACGGCACCACGCTCGCGCAGTGGACGACGTTTTCCCAAGTCGGCGCGACGAACGTCTATACGGCCTCGACCACGATCAACGCCGCCGCCGTCACAACGCTGCTCGGCACGACCACGGAACAAGCTAACTGCGTGTTCGACTTCGCTGGCGCTGGCGTGGTGGAAAGCGACACGCTCGCGCTTGTCCTCAAGAACAACGTGACGCGCGACGATGACACGGCACCGACCGCGCTGCTTAACCGCAACGATTTCCTAGTCACGAACGGCACCGGCCTGCTCGTCAACGTCGCGGCGGGCTACGCAGCCAACGGCGCATTCGTGGCAGCGCAGGCATCGCTGGCAATCACCAACGCGACGAATTACATCGAGGTGACAGCCGCAGGCGTGGCCAGCGTTAACACCACAGCGTTTTCGGCTGGCAGCTACCCGCTGGCAACCGTTGTCGCGAGCGCCGGCGCAATCACGGCCAACACCGACTTGCGCGCGTGGATTACGCCGAAGCCAGCAGCGGCAGGCGGAGTAACCTCCATCACCGGCACAGCGAACGAAATCACCGTGACCGGCACGACGACGCCGACGCTCTCGCTTCCGAGCGCGCTGACGTTCACGGGCAAGACGGTGACGGGCGGGACGTTCGACTCAGGCGCATTCAACGGCACGGTGGGCGCGACTACGCCGAGCACGGTTGCGGGCACAACTGGGACGTTTGATTCCACGGTAACAGTCGGAGCCAACAGCCAAGCAGGCACGCTGAATATCAAAAACAGCAGTGGCACAACCACGGCATCCATTTCCGGTGCTGATGGCTCCGCCTCGTTCGGTAGTGGTGTCACAACCATTGACCAGTATGGGGATATACGAACTATCTATGCGATGATTGGTGGTGTAAACGGAATATCGGGCACACTACAAATTAGAAATTCCATCGGCAATAACACAGCATCTATTGATGGTAGCGATGGCTCTGCCTCATTCGCAAGCGGCAGCTGCACGATTGACCAATGGGGCGACCTCGTAACACATTCGGTTGCGTCAGAATTCGGAATTGCGGTCGGATTAGCGGCTGGGGGCGGCTCACCCACAGCACAAATTTGGAATGATGGCTCTGCCTCATTCGCAAATGGTGCCTGCACAATTAACCAATTCGGCGACCTCATTACTAATAGCGAAGTAAGGGTAAATGTCGCGGTAACAGCCGGTGTTTATGGACAAGCAGGCACGCTGAACGCCAAAGACAGCGGTGGCACCACCACTGCGTCCATTGATGGTAGTGATGGCTCTGCCTCATTCGCAAGCGGCACATTCACCTCGACCACCAGCCTCCTCCTCGGCACCGCAGGCAGCGCCGTGGGCAACATCGGCTTCCGCAACGCC
>Ga0208235_1000208_pt1 | contig 15377 bp, 23 predicted proteins | sample LakMenEpi22Oct12_FD_150727 | JGI IMG/M metagenome (GOLD analysis project Ga0208235, IMG submission 150727) | Freshwater microbial communities from Lake Mendota, WI - 22OCT2012 deep hole epilimnion (SPAdes) | ecosystem: Environmental > Aquatic > Freshwater > Lake > Epilimnion/Euphotic zone ... | reverse complement strand
GGCGCATCAAGATTGGTATTACTAACAGCAGCTCCTACGCTGTAAGAAATAGAAGAACCGCCGTTTACGACCCATGTTTTATACGCTGTTCCGCCAGCGGATCTTCCATAATTTCCACCACTTCCAATAGCCCATGCTTTCATAGTAGTGGCACCAGTTGGTATTGTATATGAAGAACCAGTTGTTAGCATAACTGCCATTGGTGAAAATGGTGCCGCAGTGGTAGTAGTAGTTGAGGTTGTTGTGGTGGTTGGTGCCGCAGTGGTTGTGGTTGTGGTTGTGGTTGTGGTTGTTGGAGCAGCAGTGGTGGTTGTAGTGGTGGTTGGTGCCGCAGTGGTTGTGGTTGTGGTTGTGGTGGTTGGTGCCGCAGTTGTGGTGGTGGTTGTGGTTGTGGTAGGTTCTGGAGTGGTTGTGGTTGTGGTAGGTAGAACCCCAGTGGGTGGATAAATAATAACATTATCCAAATATAATTTTTGGATATTGATATCTCCAAGCTTTAAATCTGGAAAATCTAGTAAGTTTTCACCAAGATAAATTGGCATGTTATTTATCCTTTAAGAAATAACATATAGTATGTTTGGGTCTGGAGAAGATAGAGCATCATACTGAGCTTGTGTCATGGAAATAATTTGTTTAATTCCAGATCCACTAACAACATTTTCTAAAGTTGACCAAGATTTTGTACCGTCGCCAAGTTTAAATTCTTTTGTTGTAGTGTCATAGCCCGGCTCACCACTTGCTAGAACTGTTTCAGAATTTAACCATTCTGTTGTAGTTCCTCTTTTAAATTGAATCTTTGGATTAATATTTTCTGACATTTTATACCCCTTGTATTATATATTGTTTATGCCGGATACTGTTGCAAACATATGCGCACCACCAGTAAAAACATTCTGCCATCTGATATCAGATTCTATCTTAGTAGCTACGTTTCTATCAACATTATCGCCTAAACCAAGTTGACCAAAATTATTTTCACCCATTGTTAATATGTAATTATCATCATCTACAAGCGAAGTATTTTTACCACCCGCACTAATTTGACGTATATTTGAATTACTAAGTCTATATGGAGTTAATCTATCTATGCTATCTCCAGTGCCAAGTTGTCCCTTGTGATTTTGCCCAAATGTTAATACCTGACTTGTATTAGATATCATAATAGAATGTTTTGATCCAGCGTCAATATCTGAAATTGTATAAGTTGGATTCTGATAAAATAAGATATTTTCACCGCCAGCATATCCATGATGAAAATTATATACGCTAACTTTATCAAAATCGCCACTAACACTAATATACAAATTGCCATAGTAAAAGTCATATTGTCCATCTGACGTTGTATCAATTAGTTGTAAACACCCAGCAAACGTGTCGCCAGTATAGGTTATTTGTTGTGTCTTACCGCCGTTGAGAACTGCTATCGGGTGAGACTGAGGAATACCACTAATAACGTATACGCCAGTTCCTAATACAAATTTTTCTAGTGAATTGTATACTTTATTTTGAGTATACTGGAAAACATATTTATAGTCATCATTAATCTGTTGAACCGCAACATTAGAACCGCCACTTAGTGTAATAAAATTGTCGTCAGTAAATAAAGAGTAGTTAAATGTTATTTCTTTTGGATCTCTTAAATTGACTTTATTTCCATGTCCAAGTTGACCATGATCATTTTGACCAAATGTAAACGCTTTACCAGTACTATCTAAAGCAATAGAATGATGATTACCGGCGGTTACTTTAGTCCAATTATTTTTATTTCCTATTTTCTTAGGTGTAGATTGGTTTTTATTAGTACCATTACCAAGTTGACCAAAACTATTTTGGCCCCAAGAATAAAGATATCCACGCTTTATTCCAATCGAATGGTGTAAGCCAGCAGCAACGTCTGTCCAGCCAGTATTTGGATTTAAATAGTATATTAAGTCTGTGCCGTTTTCTAAAAAGCCACCGCTAGTTCTAACACTTACAACGTCGTAGTCACCACTCACTGTTATGGTCATATATCCAGAATAATACTTATAACCACTTACTGTTCCTTCTAACACCCCTCCACTGTAACTAATTAAATTTTCTATACCAGAATTTGTAATTGCAATTGCACTTGCTGGAGGTATTCCACTAATTGTATATAGACCGCTATTTGCTATGTATTTTGTTGATAGTGGGTTTTCACTAAATGTAAATATTCCACTCTGTGTATTTATGCCACTTGTTATTAGTCTAGGTAATTCTTGTATGTGATAATTTTCTCCCACAAGTGTGAATTTATTTCTAAGAGATGTATCGCCAAGACCTAATTTACCATATGATCCGTCGCCACAACTAAATAAATAACCACTAGCATTTATAGCTAATGAGTGTTGTGATCCAGCAGATATGTTTATCCATAATGGATTATTGTCGAAAATTCCAGAACCAAGATAATTTTTTTCGACTTTAGTTAGTTGTTTTCTGTTTGTACCGGTTCCATCATTTGTTAGACCTAGTTGTCCATAATAATTATAACCAGCAGAATATAATCCACTATTATTGTCTAGCCCCAAAGTGTGATAATTTCCTAAACTAAAATCTGACCATAGCTTATTATCAACTATGAATGTGGGATCATTTCTATTGTTTTCATCTCCAAGTGCAAGTTGACCAAATTCATTATATCCAAAGCTAAATATATTATCAACTACCGGTTGTGGAGTTGTAGTTGTTGTTGTAGTAGTAGTTGCATAGTATACTGTGTATATGATTAGATGTAATTTGAAATTTGATGTTTCATCAGTTGTATTTGCACTAGATCCTCCACCAATAACTCCACCATCAATATCATTGATAGCATTCATGAATACTACAGACACTTGATCTGTTGATGACACAAACGCATTTTTGATAAAAACATAATCTGGTAGATTAGTGTCTGGACAAGCTAATACGGCATAATCATTATTTGTATTAAGACCGCTGACACTTATATTTACAGTAGCACTACTATTTGGTTCAATAGCTGGAATAGTTATAGTTGATGTTTTAGACAGAAAATTATTTGTATGTACATATTCTGGTAAATCACGCCAACTAGTAACCCCATTTCCTATTTTTAAAGTAAATCTGTCTGTTGAAAATGCTGGTTCACCATCCTTTAGTATTGGATTAGCATTATAAAATGCTGCTTCAGTATCTCTTCTTAGTTGAATATGTTGATACAAAGATGACATTAAAATACCCTATCTAGTGTCCAATCTACATTTCTTGGAGGAAATCCATCTACATCACTAAATACCCAAGATCCATTTTGTGACAACATTCCGGCAGCATCAGATTCACGAATCCAAAAACTACCTTCGGGTTGATCATGTCTAGTTGGACCACCATTCCAAACACCCCAACTATTTTGAACTAGAAAGAGTGTCTCTTTAAATACTTCATGGGTATCATCCATTCCAATCCACGCCATAGCGTGCGCCCAAGATCCAGATTTAGAAGCTATACCATGCTTATCACGCCTAGAACTAAATCCATACATAGAACATACACTAATAGAATAGCCATTTGCTAAAGCATCTCTTGCTTGTTCTATAGTGTTGATTAAGCTAATAGTCTTAACTTGATGTTTTTGAGCTTCTTCTAGTAAACCTTTTGGAACACCTCTAGAACCCCAACTAGAACCTAGTTTGCCTTGATATGTAGATAAATCTATATCTCCATATTGTTTTCTAATTAAGATTCCTCCAGATTTATTAACGAATTTAGCAGCACCAGAACAGGTCATGCCTTCACCATTATGACCTCTTGATCCATAAATGCCTTCAGTGGCTCCGCGAGCAACAAATTCTTCACGTTCACCGTTGATTATCTCACATGATCTTGTTATATCTATAGCATTACGAGTTGAGTGCGAAACACAATCACCAACAACTTGCCTTTCAGATGGGCCAAAATTGGGATCAAATTTGAGTAGATTCTTAAATGGTAATGCTAATTTTCCTTTACCGCTACCATATAAACCATAAGCTGCCGCACCAAAAAGAGGATGCGGCAGTTCACCTAATAACTTATCTAATTCTTCGGGATCACACCAAGATCCCATAAATCCATCACGATAAGCTTTGAGTAGATCGTGTGGCTTTTTAAACTCTATAGTCATTTTACTTCTACTACTTTTGGACCTTTTAGCCACTTAACCACAGCATCTAATAGAAGAGTAACTACTGGAACTAATAATACGCCAGTATTGCCCCAATCTACAGTATTGATATTTTCAATAACATATGTTAATACAGCACCAGTTCCAACTAACACTGCATTTTTTGTTAAATTGACTACATCGTTGACATTTAAGCTATATTTAGGAGACATAATTGACCTCTCTTTACTTATTTTGTTTCTGAAACACTTACTAAAAAGCCACCATGCTCTACGTCTGTAATCCTATATGGGTATCCCATTAATCTAATTTTTCTGCCATCTTGTGTGCCTGTTTCTTTGCTAAATCTACGATTCATTTTTAGGCAAGATCTAAATTCATTGAGAACTTCTTCTCTCTGATCTTCTTCTATTATGTTTAACCAATCATAACCCTCTATGCTATTTATTGTATTCTTGATTAAATCTCCAAAATGAACATTATTCCATATTAGCCTACCATCATTATCTGTTTCAAATAATGGTATGTTGCTATAGTGTAGTCCAGCTTTAGTTCTTTGTTCAATTATTTTTTGTCTTTTTTCTATCCTATGGCATGTGCTTTTAAGTTCTATAATAGCATCTTTTAAGCTATTGCCACCATTAGTTGTTAATTCTTTTCTTAGCTCATTAACAGATTCTATAAAAACATCATGATTTTTGATTAATTTTACGAGCGGGTTGATTAACTTTTTCCACAATAATGTAAAAAAGGTAACAATTCCACCAATAGAACTGAGTAGTATTGTTAATATTTCTGTATTAATCCATTCTGGCATAAATAGACCCTTTAAGAATATTAGGTTTATAGTAATTGATAATAGCCCCCTATTTCTAGAGGGCTACTACCATTACATCGCTGATCAAGCCTCAAAGCTATCTCTTGCCTTATATTCGTCAGTAGTTGGTCTACCTAAAGCGCCAAAGTGATATGTAAGTTCACCGGGAACTGCTCTTGTTGGAGTTGCAGCGTCATCAGTTGCAGCGGTTGAACCATCCATTTGAACAAAGTTTGATGCGTTTCCAGCACCAGTACCCTTTGTTCTGCCGGGAACCATATCTGTGGATGGTCTGGCAAGTACATTAAATTCTGCATCAGAATCAGACCCTAGTCTGCGTGTCTTTACTGTTGCATGTACTTCATTTACCATCCTCTTTCCATATTCAGAGCCGGGAACTGTTAGCACTGTGCTATCATCATTATTGATTTTTGCACAGCTATCACCACCAGCTCTTAGAAGGAAATTTCTTTCTCCCTCTTGGGCATTGGGGAAATAAGCTAAACCGCCAGTTCCACCAGACTTGGCTGTAGTTACTCCAGAATAATCATCAGTTGTTCCATCTTTAGCAACAACCTTTGATCCAGACTCATTACCAGTTTTTAGTTCGTTTACAGCTAGAACCTTGGTTATTCTACTATCTGAACCAACGTTTCCAGCATTTACAATTGTACCGCCATCATTAACGGTAGAACCAGAACCTTTTACAGTAGTTGTAGGCATAATAACTCCATGTAATATTATTTGATCAAATTATATCCAATTTATCCACATAAAATTCCTAGTCCTATTCTATTATACACTAACTCAATCTATTTTGAAGATGAGCAAAGATTTTTTTGAGCTTTTTCCTCACTGTTTCTCTACTGTAATTACGCTTATCTGCCATTTCTTGTATGGTCATATTTGCTAGCTTATCTAATATTAGATCTTTTTCCTCTTGTGTTTTTAACTCGTCTAGAATGTCTATAATGTGTATAGGGTTATCCTTGCCCGCAACATTAACGTGCAACATTTTATTATGTAGATCTTTGGACTTCTTTTCAAACTTAGCCGCTTTTAGGCATTCTATTAAAACGCCTTTATATAGATATGTGGTAAACTTGGTATTCTTATTTTCGTCATAATTTAGTAGAGATTTCCAAAGTGCATTAATTTTACACGTATATAATGTGTCAGAATCTAACTGTCTATAGAATAGAGAACACGCCTTGTTCATTATATTGACTATATCTTTGTCCTTCATGGCAATATCAATTTTAACATCTAAATTTTCCGTATTCATAAATCTCCTTTTAATAATTCTTTTTCAATGTTATTTCTTACATTTTGAAATTTGAACATTTTACCAACACCGATAAAAAATCTATATCTACTGAATATTTTTAGTACTTCTACACCCTCAGTAGCATCTAAGATTTTTTTTGTATCATTTGTAATATCAAAATTAGTATGACCTATCCAACAGTCAAAATTAGTAATCATTGATAATTCATCAAAAATTTTGGGATTCATTGGCATCATTATGCCTTTACTTAATATATCTACATCTGAATCATCTACGGCATCGTCTAATTCCTCTTCTTCAATTATCTCATCGCCATTCATGCGTCCATAAAATTGTTTGATAATGTCTAGAAAAAACGTAGAAGAAATTTGTTCTTCAATAACATTTTCGTATTTTTGCCAGCCTATTTTCTTTTTCATGCTTATGTTATCATCTCTGATGGTTTGATGCATGGTTCTTGTCTTTTATTATGGTTTAGGATGTTGTCTAACATTGATTTTTCTTGAAGTATCATGAAGATTTTTAATAATTGTTCTTCTTTGCCACTGTTGATAAAATGAGACTGTATGAAATTTAGCATTTCAATAAGCACTCTTTCTCCTTGAAAAATTTCTAATATGTCACATAAAGCTACAAGACTTTGTTCATCATAACTCAACAATTCTATATTTAACTTGGGCTTTTCACCACTTGTGCTAATGGCAAATTCAACTTTAGCTAAGTCTTTAAGATCAATCTGTTTAGTTTTCCAAAACTTAAACATAGTTGATTATCTTTCTAGCAGCATGATCCCAAGAAAAATATTGAGCAGTAACTATGCCGTGCTGATTGATATTTAGTTTATTTTGTTGCTTGAGGTTGTGGATGGATCTTAGATGTGTAATAAATTGATTCTTTGCGTCTTCATTTATCTTAGCCCATTCGCCATTTCCATGAAACCATTTACCATCATATGCTGTTTCTTGTTCTGTTATATCCACCAAGTATGAATTAGTATTATTACAAAACTCTTTATGTGCGGAATAGTTTGTGGTGATTACGTTCTTACCACACGACATTAGCTCTAATAGTTCTAAATTCCAGCCTTCTGCTCTTGATGGGAAAACTCCACAATCTATTTCTGACATAATATTATACACTTCTTCTTGTGTATTTGCCCTTGGTATAAACTTAATCTTATTACCAAGTTTTGACTTACTATATAAATTAACCCATTCATTTTGATCATTTTCGTTTAGAAATGGGTTATGACACATCATCCATAGTTCAACATTGTCGTTTTCTTCAAAAGCCTCATTAAAGATTTCTACTAATATATCATGACCTTTTCTAACTTCCCACTTTCCACAGTTAAAAAACACTGTATTTGGATTTGGTGATGTAAATTCATAATTATTTGGATGAAATATTTGAGAATCTACACCTAGTGGAATCACATTAATTTGATCTTCGGTTAGCTGTAACTGATCTAGACATATATCTTTAGCCCAGCTTGAACACACAAAAAGTTGATCAACACTATTAAGATGATGTTTTTCTTGCGTTGTGAAGACGTTTAATTCAAAGAATGGAAATCCTATCTTTTTACCACGACCAACAAATTGAGACATATCGTGTTGGTGCCAAATTCTTATACAGGGAGCGTTGAAATCTGGCATTTTGGCATTCAGTAGAGATTGTTTGGCTATATCAGAATTTTCCTTATTTGTAATCTGTACTGGGCCTATTGGAAATAACGAAACATTTGATAATAGACTCAAGGATTTTAGGATATTGAGTCCAGCTATGCCATATCCAAGCTGATTTATTGGTGTAATTAAGTTAATATTCATGATAATTCCTTCATTGCGGCAGTATTGAACGGTCCATGAAAACCAAAAGAGTTATATGTATTGATATCCTGTGGATTAAATATTTTCATTAAACTGGTATTAAATCTTGGAGAACAGCTATGTTCTACTGAAAATTGATATCCAAGCTTTGCTGGTGCAAAATTGATGCCATTATATAGCATATAATCATAATTGTGTATGCATAAAAACCAATCTTCTGGAGTTACTAATACGCCTCCCGGCACTCCAGCTTGAAATGGTATATCACTACTATACTTTAATCGTGATGAATATTCTAGAAATTTTTTGCTTCTTATGCAGAATCCGCCATTTCCAACAGCGTGATCATGATAAGGCCAAGGCGCTCCTATATAATCATATTTCAGAAATTCATCATTCCATAGATTTTCTTTTATTATGAAGCCATCCCACTGTATCATCATACAGTAATCTGTATTTATATAGTTTTTTAGAGACTCTACACAAAATTGAGAATACAAAGCTTGATCAAGCATGGGTATTTTTTTAGTGGGAAATTCGTCATCGTTTTCGTTTGATAAAAGAAATACATCTTCAAAATCCAATTTTTTTAAGCAATGTCTCATTGCTCTCTTAGTTGGTTCTTTGTATTTTTCGTTGCCGCACACACTAATTAAAGAAACGTTGTGTAGTTTCATGTGAAGAAAAACCACCTTTCAATTTGATTATTTTCTGTCTGATTAACAAAATTTAAGTACTTCATTAAGTCATCCATTGAATCGAAGATATATTCATGCGGTAGCATAAAAAATAACCAATTAGGTGCATTTCTTTTACCTTGTTCGCACCATACTAATATAGGTTTTTTTTGTCTATTGGCTGTCACTATTTCTTCATATGATCCACAAGCGTGAATAGATGTATCTATATGTGCTACAACAAAGTCAGAAACATCAACACACCTTAAATCCGCATTTCTTATATGACTAAATTCCTTTCGTATTTTATGATACTGCCCAGTTGCCTTATATTGCTCAATCATATTTCTGGTTTCATCATTTTCTTTTGCTGACTCAATTGGTTTATTGCATGGATTTAATACTGTGACACCTAAAGACTCTAGGAAAGGCGTAATGTTATCACGCCACGTTTTTCCACCGTCTGGAACTCTATCCATAGCACCAATGAGATAAGTTCTCATATTTTTAAGATTATTTTTGTTCAAATCCATTATCAGTACTCCACCAAATTTTGTTAATATCTAGCGCATTTAAAACTAAGTCACATTTTTCACATGGCTTACTGTTACGTAATTGGCCGCGTTTATTTAACCTTACCACTACTATTTTGAGATGACTATCTATATAATATTTTCCCCACAGTCTCGACACTAAATCTGTTTCGGCGTGTAAATATGGGTATATCTCATCATCTTCTGTATTAAATCTTTTGGCTAGCAGTATAGCCTGTGTGTGTGTTTTCTCTGGATTATTTTGTCCTATACCAATTAATTTGTTTTTACGATAACCAAAAGCAAAGTGAAAAAATTTATTCTTAGTATTTCGATTGTTTTTAGCTTTTGGTAATAAACTATAAGCTAGCTCTACAGATTGATCTAATATATTCATGGTTTACTATATGCTATCTGTATAAATTCTTGAATTGTCTTAGGTGAACATCTTGCAAAAATATCATTAGTGATTTTCTGTGCGTCTTTTTTCTTACTACCAAGACTCATAAGTGCTTGCACACAATCATTCTTTAAACCAGCATTATTGTCTACAGTTTGAGATGGGCGGGTTTGACGAGCAGTAGATGTTTGCTTGGGCTTCTTGTTGTTTATTTTAGACGGCTTGAATACAACTGGCTTATAATAAGTTTCCGAAGTTCTATAAGATTCTGTTGGATATTCCCTAAAAATTTCTATGTTATTTAAATCTATTTTCTTTCCACCAAAAAAACTACGACAAAAGGAAATAAATCCAACAATCAGTAATAAAATAGCAAAAGCGTCACTAGTAGAACTACGAGGTTGTGTATACATGTGTTTTCTCCTTTACGCTAAATTATACCACCATTATCGGCATTGTCAAGCGTTGGGCTTAAACAAAAATGGCCCGGTATGCACTAAAACATACCGAGCCACATTTGAATATATACAGGGTTAATTATTCCTTTTCAGTAACATTTACTGGACCCAAAGAAATATCATCAGCCATTACGCATACTGAATTTCTTGGATTACCATCCTTATCTTGATAGTCATCTATCTTAATCTTCCCCTGTACTCCTACTAATCTTCCTCGCTTTAGATGGTCCTTCAGAGCCTCTGCCATCTTACCAAAACATAGAACGTTCAAAAACAAAGTTTCGTCATTCCTACGATCATTAACTGCCATCCTAAACTTTGCCATTGACGTACCCTTTTGGGTAACATTAAATTCCGCATCCTTTGTTAAACGTCCACAACCTAGCCACATATTAATATTCATGTTTCAAACCTCCAAAGCTGAACGAATTCTACCGCGAAGAACCTGTGTATTACCACGATTATATGTACCAAGCGTGGCACTATAAACGTTCCTAGCAAATCTGCGAGATATGCCAAGAAGACTTGCGGCAAATTCTACTCCATTTCTCGTATTTTCAATAAAACCAAAACCAGACTTATGTGCTAAAGCTGTTATTGGATTTAGTGTAAAACCTCGATATGGGCCACTCTGAATAGTAGCAACTAACTTCTTATCGCTAACATCCCAATGATAGGACTCAGCAACTCTATCTAGACGATCTAAAAACTGATTAAGATTCATATTTGCTCCTTTACTTATTATTACTTATCACTAACTTTACTATCTGAAGACTCGTCAGAGTTTTCAATTTCAATCATACCTTGATCAAAATATTCATTTAATTTGTCGATTTCTTTTTGTAGATTTTCTTTTTGTGCTTCCAAATCTACAATTGCTCTTTTGATATTTAACAAATGAGCTTTAGCCATTTCTATGATTGTTGACATGATTCCTCCATTTTTATAGTATCCTGCAAGCGTTTGAAAAACAACTAAGGCAATTGTTCATAAGTTAAATAATTGATTACTTCTTCGTGAGTCCAAGTTGTTTTATATTGTCCAAGAGTTGATAGCATTGCTAAATCAATGTAATTTTTTTCCAATCTAGCAATTGTTTCTATTAGTATAATCTCATTATGAGTTGCTATACATTCGTGTACTAACTTTGTTAGTATCGATCTCCTATCTTGCTCTTGTTTATCTGAATTATTTTTCATTTTTATATTAGTCAGTGATTGTAAATGTAGTTTAATACATCTTGACGGCTCCAACCTTCTCTATATTGATTATTGGTAGCAGCTTTAGCTAATATATCATAATCATTTTCAAGATTAAATATCATGTTAACAATTACCTTTTTATTGTGCGTGAGTATACATTCCTCTATTAGTTCATTTAGTTCATCAATTCTTGTTTTTTGTGGAGGAATCGTTGTTGTTGCTTCCATGATTAATTTACCTCATAATAATCTATTTTGATATTTGCTTCATTAAATAGTTGTCTAGATAACACAAAATCATTTTCCCACCTGTCTATTTTATTTATTGGGGCCACAATTCTTTTTATACCAGATTGTATTATAATACCAGCACACCTTGGACAAGGTTCAAATGGGTAAGTATATAATGTACAATCTTCTAAGTTCCTGTTTGCAAAAGTGATTGCGTTTATCTCACCGTGAACGATGATTTTATATTTTGTTTCTCTATCATTTAGTCTCTCATCATCCTTTATTCCTTTTGGAAAACCATTATAACCAATAGAGACAACTCTATTATGCTTATCAGATATAACGGCACCAACTTTGGTAGATGGATCTAAACTCCAATTAGCAACAAATCTAGCTAACTCTAAAAATCTAACGTCCCACTTTTGTAAACTCATACCACAGTAATCCTAAATTTGCAAATGCATATCCGGCCCACATTACTCCATGTGGATTATCTCTTTGATAAAAACAAGAAATGCTCGTTATTGCATATAAAAATGTTGATATAATAACGCATGGAATAGCCATTATACACTTTTATCAAAATGAGTTCTATTGACCATAATAAATTCTGCACACTTTGGTAAATCTTTAAGTGATGTTGCTCCTATATAAGCACAAGCACTTCTTATACCACCCATTATATCATTCATAATCTCAGATGCACAACCCTTATATGGAATTTTAAGTACTCTTCCTTCGCTGGCACGATAATCTTTTATACCACCATATTTTTCTTGTGCTTTATGTGAACTCATACCATAAAATAGTAATGATTTTTTTCTTTTTTCTGGTGGATTGTAACCCGGATCATTTTGTTGCCACCACTCATTAACAACATTTCTATCATTATCTATGATAGCACAGCGATATTCATATTCCCATTCTCCCTCGCACTGATCAGTTCCAGCAAGCATACCACCAAGCATCACGAAGTCTGCGTTTGCCGCAAAAGCCTTTACAACGTCTGAGGGTGTTCTACATCCACCGTCTGCACAAATCAATCCTAGACGCCTATCTTCGCTTTTTAAACCATGAGCAGCGTGTGAGCATTCAGATATTGCAGATAACTGTGGAAAACCCACTCCAGTTTTTAATCTTGTAGTACAAGCAGAGCCGGGGCCAATACCAACTTTAACTATATCTACTCCACCATGTAAAATAAGTTCCTGTACCATCTCTGGTGTACATACATTACCAGCCATAATAATTGGCTGAGTGCCAAAAGTATTTCTAACTTTTCTACAGTAATTTACAAAGTCATCAGTATATCCATTTGCAACATCTATACAAATATTTGGTATAAATCCAACATCGTCTATAATATATCTTATCTTATCTAGATCTTCATTTTTAATACCAACACTTAACCATTGAGAATTGACATTACAAAAATGATTTTGATAATCCTGTTTAGTATAATGTTTATGTAGACATGTTATGGCTTTATATTCTGATAATTTATCAGCCATTTCGAATGTGCCAGTGGAATCCATATTTGCGGACATTATTGGTAAGCCTGTCCATTGCCTTGTAGAGTGGTAGAATGAGAATGTTCTATCAATACTTACTTCTTTTCTTGACGCTGCCCTAGATCGTTGTGGAACTAATAAAACATCATCAAAATCTAACTTAATATCGTTTTGAATTTTCATATCATAGGGTCCATGATGTGTCCAATGATCCGTATTGTATGGCTAATACAAATATAACTCATGGGGCGATTGCTCACCCCACAAGTTATACTATGGTCAAGCACAAATAACATCCCTGTTCTTTTGGATGACAGTATTGACCTTATTGATCTTTGCAGTAATTTCCTCAACCCATTCACGATTACGCTTCTTGGTGTTCATATACTGCATATCTTCTGTAGTAAGATGAACAACCTTATCGAATACAGACGTAAATTCTGCAACAACTTCATATCGGCAGCAACGAAGCTTTTGAAACTTAGAATCAGATGGAACACTCACAACATCACGCGGATTAACCTTACAAATCATAAGGCGATTTCCACCATCATTATCATCATCTTCATCGTCAATCTTAATTCCACCATAACTCTTTGCGTAATCAATTGCACCAACGTGTAGACCATGACCACAACCATTATCACGATTGCTATCTACCTTACTACGAGGAACAGAACAAACGCTACCAACACTATTATCAAACGTTCCAGAATACATATCTTTATAATCGTTCTTAACAGCCTTATATGCTAGAAAACATCCATCAGATGTAATTGGCATATTCTTATTCTTCATAAAGTCAAACAGTTCAACAATAGCATGATCAGATGGATTCTGACTCATATTATCAAGGAAATTAAGCATTGGCTCAAACGGAAATCCCTGCTTAATCATATCAATGATAGTATCACCAAACATGTTTGGCATCTTAATACCATCCCACATTAGACTATTGCCATCACAAGCGATGTATCCTTCACAGAAATTATTAATATGAGAAACCACATCGTAGTAAGCCTCAAACATCTCAACATTATTCTTTTTAAGACAATTTACAAGCTTATCATAGTTAGGATGAGATTTACCAAAAAAGTAACTCTGATTACTAACAATCGCACTAATATTACCATCATTTGCTATAATGTACTTCATCATTCACTCCTTATTAAGAACAGAAACTTGTTCAATACTATCAATATAGTCGGCAATAATTTGCCTATCCTCATCAGAGTAAGGCACATTACGAATTACCTGCAAAATCTTATACTTAGACATTTCCTTATCAAATCGTGGAGCAAAACGATCATCCACAAAATTACTATCTCTACCGGGAAACGTAAACCTAAAAGAACTAGCCATTTGCCTTATAACTTCAACCTTCTCACAAATGTTGTCCAAGCGAGATACGTATTCATTATACTCAGAAATCACGTTTTTTACAACAGATGGATTTTTAGTCATATTGATAACCTCTACCCATCTAGTTGAAAACTTATCAGAAAGAGTCTGGCGATTCATTACATCATAAATATCTTGATGATTTTCGGTAATTATATCAGTCAAAATCTTTCTAATAAATTCATATCCCAAGTGCCAATTCGACCTCTCGTTCAACTTCCTATTCTTTGCAACAGATGGCTTGACAATGTAAAATCGCTTTCCTTCCACTTCATCATTGTAATTATCATGTATGTAAGATAAGATCTTTTCGAGATAATAAATTTCTACAACTGGATATGAAGCAGAAGAAACATTGACCTCACCCTTTGACTCTGTAAAATAATACGCATTTTCATATTTTACACTCATCGCACATTCTTCAAAACAACCAGATTCTTCATTGAAAACTTGGGCTTGAATCATTGGCCCTCCGTTTCCACCAGAAGAATTACGATTATATTCTACCTTGGGAAGATTAGATGTAAATACAACATCATCCTTTGTCGCTCCACCAAGTATATCATATAGCCTACAGTTATCAACTGTTTCTTCGTGTCCCAACTTGTAAAAGTAACACGCGACATTATTGCTGAATTCTTTAATATATTGCTTTGTGCGACTAATTCCTCCGCGTGGAAGATCATCAACAACAAACTTAACAGCGTCTGTAAAGTGTATACGATTAGTGTCTATCTTCATATCAATCTTGGAACGATATGACGACTTCTCAAAAAGTTTAACTGTCATATTTGGAATGTCAATACTTTCAGACACAATATTGTCAAACAGTTTTTGATCATTCCAAACTATTGACTTCATGAGAGATTCCATAGCAGTCTTTA
>Ga0208235_1000205_pt1 | contig 15505 bp, 10 predicted proteins | sample LakMenEpi22Oct12_FD_150727 | JGI IMG/M metagenome (GOLD analysis project Ga0208235, IMG submission 150727) | Freshwater microbial communities from Lake Mendota, WI - 22OCT2012 deep hole epilimnion (SPAdes) | ecosystem: Environmental > Aquatic > Freshwater > Lake > Epilimnion/Euphotic zone ... | reverse complement strand
ATAACAAATAGCGGTGTAACAAGCAATGTTGCTGGAACTGGTATTAGTGTAAGTGGTGCGACTGGTGCGGTAACTATTACAAATAGTTCACCGAATGCAACTCATACCGGTGATGTAACAGGAGCAACCGCATTAACAATTGCAAATGATGCAGTAACTACTGTTAAAATACTAAATGCAAATGTTACCAATGCAAAATTAGCAAACAGTTCACTTACAATTGGTTCAACTGCAATTTCTTTGGGTGCAACCGCAACAACAATTGCAGGTTTAACTAGTGTAACATCCACAACATTTGTTGGTGCTTTAACTGGAAATGCAACTACGGCCACTGCATTGACATCAATGAATATATCACAGTTTACAAATAACAGTGGTTATTTAACAAGTGCAGTAACAAGTTTAGCTGGAACAACAAATAGAATAACAGTTAGTGGTGCAACAGGTGCAGTAACTTTAAATTTACCACAAGATATTCATACAGGCGCATCCCCAACATTTGCAGGTCTAAGTCTTACAAGTGTATCTACAACAGGCGCAACAATTACAAATTTGACGGGTGCATATCAAAATACAACTGTATATGACAGTCCAAGAACACAATCTGCTACACCAAGTAGAGGTATAAGAGCACCAGCATCTTCAATACAATTTACAGACAGTTACGCAATCGCACCATTTTATACATATAGATCCACAGGCGATTGGCCAGTTCCATATGGTATTGGTTGGGGAACAGGTGGTGAATCATCTGGTATTTTTCAAAGATATGCTTCAAATGGTTCTTCATTTGGTGATATGATTTTCTATACAGGAAATGACGGCAGTGGAGCATTTTCATTTAGAAGACACGTTTGGGAATCAACTACTTATTTTGCTGCTGGTTCTAATCACTTAAATGATGAATTATTTAGAATTGATTGGGCAGGTAAAGCAACCGCAACATCATTTGCATTACCTGGCGGATTTACAATTACTGATCCTGGCAGTGGGTATGCTGCATTTAGTAATTGGGTATTATTAGGCACTACAGGATTTTATAGCGCAACAAATAGCGCACATTTATTACCAAATCCAGGCAGCTATGGTTCTTGGAAAATTACTGGAACCAGAGGTGGTTGGTATGGTATTGAATTTGAATCTGGTGTAAGTTTGATGGCAAATAGTAATCAAGTTGGATTTCATAGAAATGGATATGGATGGCAAATGTGGTGGTCTGCTGGAACAGGATATGTTCACAAAGGAGATCCAGGTGGTGGAACTCAAGCTACAATTTTAGATTCAAGCAATTATACTAGTTATACACCAGGACTTGGAACCAATAATACATTGACCGGAATAAACACGATTAATAATACAAGCAATACAGTAATAAATACTTTATCGGGTAATTTAGGGTTGACAATGTTTCAAGCAACTGCCGGAACAGATGCTTATATGACTTTTCATATTGGTAGTGATTATGCTGCATATTTTGGGCTTGGTGGTGCTGAAAATGATTTAGTATATGGTGGTTGGAGTGTTGGAAATGTTAGATATAGAATATTACATTCTGGAAATGCTACATATGCATGGAACATGAATCAGTATGTAAGAACTACAGATACTTGTTCATTTGCAGGTTTGACGGTTTCAAATACAATAAATGGAAGTGTTACAGGTAATGCTGGTGGAAGTTCTACTTCTTGTACAGGCAATGCAACTACAGCTACAACATTACAAACCGGAAGAACTATTAACGGAACAAGTTTCAATGGCAGTGCTGCTATAACAACCGCAAATTGGGGAACAGCTAGAACACTTACAATTGGATCAACAGGAAAATCTGTAGACGGTAGTGCAGCTATTACCTGGTCTTTGGCAGAAATTGGTGCTGCAGCAACCAATCAAACGATGTTTGTTGGAACAACTTCGGTTGCTATAAATAGAGCATCTGCGGCTCAAACTTTGACAGGCGTAAATATTGACGGTAACGCAGCTAGCGCTACTTATGCAAGAAGATTAGATGATGCATCAAGATCATCATTTACAGTAGGCGGAAACAAAGATAACTATTATCCTGTATTCTTTGCTATCGGTGCAGGATCAACTGCTCTACAGTATTCCGAATTCGTAATTGAAAGAGGTGGATATGATGATCCTGGTTATACATTTGCTGGTGGCAATACGTTTAGTACACTGAACATTCGTTTTTCTTGTAAAGCAAGCGGTTGGGGGTTTGGCGCTACATATGAAAATGTTGAAATGCACGGATATACAACTCAACTGGTTGCTAATTGGCAACAGATGTCAGAACAAAGTATATTAATTGTTTGGTTGAGAGGAGCAACAATTTATAATTTTTGGAATGTTGTTGGAAATACGACCCTTGTCAATGGAAACAGTGGAGGAACATCGTTAACATTAGTCAATGCGCCATATTATAATTATACTTATGCACCAACTACAACTGTACAAACTAAAGCTCTATACGGTAAATATATTAATAGCAGCACTGGAACATCGGGAATTTATGTTGCTGGAAATGTTTTAGCAGAAGGACTTTTTAGTGGGCCAGGAACAGGGTTGACAGGTACTGCAGCAGGATTAAGTATTGGTGGCAATGCTGGTACTGCTACAATATTACAAACCGCAAGAAATATTAACGGAACAAGTTTCGATGGTAGTGCTGCTATAACAACTGCAAATTGGGGAACAGCTAGAACACTTACAATCGGTTCAACAGGAAAATCTGTTGACGGTAGTACAGCTATTACTTGGAGTTTGGCAGAAATTGGTGCAGCCGCAACCAATCAAACAATGTTTATTGGAACAACTTCGGTTGCTATAAATAGAGCATCAACAAGTCAAACTTTAACGGGTGTAAGTATTGATGGTAACGCAGCTACTGCTACAAGTGCTACTTCTGCAACAAGTGCATCGTTTGCAACTACAGCAGCTACTGCAACAAATGTTAGTATTGCAAATGGCAGTGTAGCATTAGCAAAAATTGAAAACATTACTGCATATACAATTTTAGGTAATAGTAATGCTAGTTCTGCTGCTACTCCTGCTGCTTTATCGGTTGCAACAGTGGCTACAATGTTAAGTGGTCAAACCATGAACATTAATGGTAGTTCTACATCTATTAGTGGATTTGGAAATCCTGCCACTACTGCTACTGCAAATACAATTGCATATAGAGATGCTAACGGAGATTTATCCACTAGATATTTCTTTGGAAGTTATCAAAATTCAAGTGACGATATTAACACGGGTAATATTAGCCATATAATGGCAAAATTTGGTGATAATTATCATCGTAGTGCCACTGCCGCAAAAGTAGCAGCATTTATTACTGGTCAAACAATGAACATTGCTGGTAGTTCCACAAGCTGTACTGGCAATTCTGCTACTGCTACAAATGCTACTACTGCTGGAGGTTTGGCGGTTCAATCCGGAACAAATTATGACGCAAATAAAATAGTAAGAACAGATGGTAATGGTTATATCTTGGCAGGATGGATAAACACAATTTCTGGTAATAATGGAACCACAGCTATTGACAGAGTATATGCCTCTAATGATGGTTATATTAGATATTATACCCCTGCAAATTTTAGAACTGTTTTGGATGTACCAACAAGAAACGGAAGCGGAGTTACAAATTTTGGTATTAACACTGCTCCGTCAAACAGATTACATATTAATGGTGATGGAACAAATCCTGCAATTCGTGTAGATAACGGAGCAGTAGTATTAGCAGCAAGTGCTGCATCAAACAGTAAAACATTTTATGGTTGGTTACCAATATCAATTGCCGGAACAACCAAGTGGATTCAAATGTATAATTAAAATAACAATTTATGGACAATATAGAATATACGATATGTAGATATGAACTTTATCCACCAGATTTTCATACTGCCATAGCAGTTGGATTTTTGGTAAAAGATATATCAACAGGAAATACCGGAACAATGGAAAAGTTAATACCATTGGAAGATTCAAACGGTAAAACACAAAGTGAAGTTTGTAACTTGGCATTTTCAAGATTAACAACGGAAAATCAAAATTTACTTGACTACTTTCAAAAGAAAAGAGATACCGTAGTAGGAAGTGTATTTATTCCTAGTTAATTACAATGTCAAATAGGTTATTGCTTACCAGCGAATACAATTTCGTATCTGGTTATAATATTTTGTTATCAACGATTTTAGAAGAATCGGTGAAGAAAAATGTCATTGTTATACCCAAATATTATAACAAACCATCAGAAAAGTTTAAATCTTATTTTGATAATATTCCAAACAGAGACGGCACAGAAAAAGAATTATTGTTATTTCCATCTTTCAATTATCCCGATATTCAACATCATTTATTACACATTCTAAATGGAAAAAATAAAACATATTTTAGTATGTGGGAAGCAAGTAGGATTGGAGATTTTTACATTGATAAAATAAATCTATTTGATAGAGTTATAGTTCCAAACAAATGGAATAAACAAACATTTGAAAATCAAGGATGTACCAGTGAAATTTCAGTAGTAAATCTGGGTGTAGATACAAAAGTATTCAATTATACAGAACCAAATAATAATGATATTTTTACATTTGCAACAGGCAACGATGATCCAAGAAAACGCTTACCAGAAGTAATAAAATGCTTTATTAAAGCATTTCCAAATGAAAAAGATGTTCGTCTCTCTATTAAAGTATCTACACAAACAACACAAAAATTTACAGATAATAGAATCATATTCAATACACAAAATTTTACTAAACAACAATTAAAAAATTGGTATTGTTCAAATGATGTATTCGTTTCTGCTGTAAGTGCAGAAGGATGGGGATTAATGCAACACGAAAGTATGGCATGCGGTAGACCTGTAATTGTTGCAAATTATGGTGGATTAAAAGAATTTGTTACACTTGAAAATAGTTTTTGTCTAAGACATATAGAAGTAGATGCAACAGGATTTTGGGAATTTCCTGGTGCAAAATGGTCTAGATACGATGAAGAACATATGATTGAAACAATGAGATATTGTTACAATAATAGAGATAAAGTAAAAGAAAAAGGTATAATTGCAAGCAAAGATGCTTGCAAATTATCCAATGAATTGTTTATTCAAACACTATTGAAAACACTATCAATAGACTTTTAATTTTTCATGTCCCACAACAACATCTGTATCAATAAATACTTTATAACCCAATTTTGTTATTTCTCTACACCACGCAACATCTTCCATAGTAAAGTCTTTTGAACCTCTAATATTAACAAATTCTGGTTTAAACCAAGGATATTTCATGCTTTCAAATACACCTCGTTTAACCAACATAAATCCAAATCCTGTATAAACTACGGGGAATTTTTTGTATTTGCTTTTAAAATCATTCAACACTTTATCATCCATAAATTGGAAATTGCCATTTTGTTGGAAATAATCTTCATCCCAATAAGGAACAGTTGCATAATGAGTACCACCATCCATTTTGTATACACCACTAACAATATCTTCTTTATGATCTAATAGTTGTTGAAATTGTTTTGGTGTGAAGATAATATCACTATCTATCCACATCATATAATCATAATCCAACTTATTACCAAATGGTTTTTGATTTTCACCAGCTAATATATTACCACCCAAACACATATTACGAGCGTAATAAATGTTACAACTATACTTTTGAGAGTAAATAACGCTATGTCCTTTGTTATAACAATATCCAAGTAGATTTGTCCAACATTGTAAAAACTGACCGCTAAATTCTCTGCCGGGTAAACAAAACAAAATTTTCATAAAATATAATAACTAAAATTGTACAATTACACATATATATCTATGTTACAACCTAGAAAGGATATTATAATATGGAAAATCAACTATCAAGATTCAGTGTTACAGAACTAAAGGCTTTGGTTTATGACGAATTGGCAAAGTCTGAACAAGCTCAAGCAAATATTCGTATTCTTAATCAAGAACTACGAAATAGACTTCAACCAGCACAAGGTGGAGTAACTAATCCAGATGGAAGTCAACCAACCGTTACTTCTGCTGATTTCTCAGGTGCTCCTGATGCTTAATTTATGTCAGAACCAATTAAATTTTCTCAAGAAGAACTAGATGGTTTGGGTAAAATCCAATCCAAATACCAAGAAAATACTTTCCGATTTGGACAGTTGTATCTGGATAAATTGTCTTTGGATGAAAAGTTCAAACAACTAACAGAAGCAGAAGCAAGTTTGAAAAATAACTTCTTGGAAATTCAAAAAGAAGAAGAAACTTGGTTAAATAGTATCACTGCAAAGTATGGTGAAGGATCATTATCGTTGAAAGACGGTACCTTTATTCCAACAAAAAAGTGATATAACAAACAAAATTCAAACAACCCACATAATTAATTTTATGTGGGTTTTTTATTGTATATATATAATTAAACATTTTAGGATATAATCTATAGAACTTTTATATTTATATCTAGCAAATATATTTTCTTATGAACATGGATCAATTTATTGTAAGACCAGGCCAAAAACCTGTTGAAGAAAAAACACAGGTTATTAATGTACATAGAACTGTAAAAGGTTTCTATAAAGCATCTATCATGGAACCAGATGCAAGCGGTAATATTAATGAAGCATTTTCAACTGGTTGGAAACCAAACACCATTCTAAATAGTGGATTGGACAAAATTGCTTATATGCCATGGGCACAAACATTCCAATTTTGTTTGATTGGTGACTATCCATATACTGGTGCTGATCCTGCTACTGCATCGTATGATGAAACCATGTTAAAGAGACCAAAGAGAATACATTCATTTTATTTGCCTGGTCAAGGAAATTGTGGACATGTAATATCAGGAAGTACGGTAAGATTGTTCAGAACATTTGATTTTTATAAAGAAATAGACAATGTTACATATACCGAAGTAGGATTTAAAGAAACTCCTGCAGCAAATACATTGTTTAGTAAAATTCGTTTTGATCCAACAATGAGTTTACATGCAGGTCAATTTATGCGTGTTTCATACGAACTTCGTGTAAATTTAAATCCTGCTACTGCAAGTGCAGGTGGTATTACTCCAAGTCCATTTCCATCATTTACTGGATGGACAACAGGTTCATTGGATAAAGAAGCAATTCAAAAAATAGGTTTGTGTGGTATTGATAGTGGTAGTGGATTGGCAGTTCCAATTGATGAAGGTGGATTTTGCAATGAACCATTTGCTCCAGGTCAATTAAGTTTTGGTCCTGCATTTGGATTCGTAAATAGATATTATAATGGAAGTAATGTTAATTATTATCCATCAGGTTCAACAACATATGAACCAAATCCGTTTAAAGCAATTGGACCACTTCAAGAATTTGATGTAGGTTATAGTAATATTTATGCTATGTTGGATTATTCAATCTCAGCAAGCAATGTAATTTCCGGCGGTAAATATAGCGGTAGTTTTGTTGTACCCGATACAAGTAACTTCTTACCAAGAAATTATTTTACTACTGATTATTTAAGAGCCGCCGCTACAGTTGTTTATGCTGGTGTTTATAATTCTTCAAGTTTTAAAAGCGTTGACGGCGGATCTGGAAGATATAGTAATATAAATTTTGAGGCTGCATCAGGATACATAGAAGGAAAAACTGCTTTGAGAGTGAGTGAAAGTATAAGATTCTATAATCTTGATAATTTATGGACTCCGTATTGTAAAATGCAAACTTATACATCAATTGGCAATACAGGATCATTGCCAATTAATAATACAAATTTAATCAACGAATATTTTTATGATACTTTAATGCAAACAAGTGGAAGTTGGTCGTATCCATCATACCCATCATCATTGGCAGTACCCGGTGGAAATGGAACAGGATCCGCATTTGAACCTGACAGTTCAATTTTAAGTGGAAGATCCGGATCATTTAACAATGTAAAAAATTCAAAAATTCCTGCTAAATATCCTTATTGGGATGATTGGAATCCGTTTACACCAACAGGTTCATTTCCGTCACCAATAAATCAAGTATCAAATTTATATGTTCGTGGATCAAGTGTATTTTTGTCTACACATACAGGATCTGCAACATCGTTTAGTGCTTCTGTAGATAGATCAAGCAATACCGGTTCAAAGGTATTTTCATTTGAATTACCAATGACAATAGTTCCATATAATACAGGCAGTTATTTTAGAGACAAATATGCTATATTTAGCAATGCAAATGCAAATAACATTGATATTCCTTCTGCTTATTGGCCAGGAGGTTCTGCTCCTGCATGGAGAACAATTGGTATTGGACCAACAAGTTTGAACACAAATCCAAGTACAATGACTGATGCGGCTAAGTATAATGGATATGTTTATGTATTGGAAAATGATCAAACTAAAGATAAGGATTATTCATTGAAAGTTGTATTTAGATACAGTTGGAATAGAGCTTAATTTAGTTGAATAGTTATGTCATATCAATTAGTTAATTCAGGTTCAATTGCCAACTCTGATACCGCAGATACATTGCGTGTATCATTTGCTAAAATTAACGATAATTTTTTGGAATTATCAGGGAGTTTGAGTTTTGATCAAACTCCCGTTGGTAGTGCTGGAGTTTCTGCTGGATATATCATTATAAAAATAAATGGAACAAATTACAAACTTCCTATTTATAATGTGTGAGATTATTTCATAACATATTTTATAGAAAGTTTAAGTCTCTCCCCCTTTCATATTACAAAAGAGGCAGAGAATTAATTGTTGCGGAAACTTTTACATCAAGTGTAAGTGCATCATTTAACTTAAGTCAAGTTGGGATTTTACCGGATTATTTTGAAGATAAAAGTAATTTTCAATTTGGTTTGTCTAATGTAAGTGAATTTTATCTTCCTGAAGTTGGTCAAACAGGTTTAGTTTTAAAAAACACAGATTATCTTTATTTTGACCCAGAAAAATCTTCAATTTCATTTGGTCTTAAAAATATAAGTCACGAATTATCACCATATTCAAATGTCGGAGAATCGTTTGGATTAAAAAATAATAATTATGAATTAACTTCTAAAGAAGTGGTTGAAAATTTATTAAGTTCTAATGAATTTAATTATAACAATCTAAATTTAGATACTACATCAAATTCATTATCGTCAAAGATTATAAATAATGAATTTACAAGACTTGATGCTACATCAAATACAAAAGGGTTAAGTGAAGTTGAAATAAGTACAGTTTTATTAGATCAGAATAGTAATAATTTAAATTTAAACAATTTAAAACTTGATCTTGTTAATTTAGATACATCAAATATTACTGACTCGTTAATCGGAGTAAATAGTATTAATGTTACATTAGATTTATCTACAGTTGTTTCTAACTTAAATACAGTTGATTTATATTTGACTCTAATTGATAAGACTGATAGTAGTATATCAATAAATACAATTGATTACAATCAACAAATAGTAGATGAAATATTAAATTATAGTTCATTAAATACAATTGATTATTTAAATTATGTCACTGACACATCATCTAATAATGTTACAGTTAATTTATTAGATTATTTTGAACCGCAAATAAATAAATCAACAACAAATATATCATTAAATACTGTTGATTATTTACCTTTTGTTCCTGACACTTCTTTAAATCAAGAAAATTTATTAAATACAGATTATCTTTTATATAGACCCGATTATTCTGCTAATGTAAGCAATTTAAAAAGTACTGATTATTTAATATTTGTTCCGGATAAATCATCAAATCAAGAAAATTTATTAAATACAGATTATCTTTTATATAAACTTGATACTTCGGATAATATCAATAATTTACAATCATTAGATTATTATAAAAGTATAATTGATGCTTCTAATACTAATATAACATTAAATAATACTACATTGTTTTTTGTTTTAATTGATAGTGGATTTGATAAAAATGTATTAAATAATACAACTTATACATTAAGTTTACCTGATTATAGTACAGAATATAGTTCGGTTGAAACAACGGATAATTATTTTGTTTTAACCGACACATTTAATTTAAATACAACTCTTAATGACATATCATATTATCAAACATTAATTGATAAATTTACAACTGACAATAAATTATCAAATATAGAATTAAATTTTTATCAAGTTGATATTGGAAATTTTGAAGTTAATTTGACTGATATAAATTACAATTTGGTACAAATTGATAAGTCTTCAATTAATTTAACAATATCAAACTCAGATTATTATGTTACTCCTGTTGACATTGCATCATATAATTTAAAAATTGATAATATAGATTATACACCAATAGTTGTTGATAACGGTTTATTTTATAATAAATTTAACGATTTAACATTTGTTTTACCATATTTTGATATAAATCAAAATGTAATAACATTAAATGAAATAAATAAAAGTTTATCCGCTACTATAGATTCTGGATTAAATAATCCATCATTGAATGAAATATTGAACAGTGATATTGGTTTGTTATTGGATATTTCTCCATTTGAATTGAATTTGAATCAAATATTAAATTCATTTATTAATATAGATAAAAACGAATTTAGTGTAAATGTAAACAATGTTTTGCACGAATTAACATCAATTGATAAAATTCAATATTCAAATAATGTAAATCAGATATTACACGAATTAACATTATCAGACAAGTTCAATTTTTCAAATAAATTAAATGATATTTTGATAAAATATGATTCATTTCCTGCAACTTTTAGAAATGAAATCAATGATTTGTCTTATATACAAAATTCAACTCCTACATCAATTCGTTCTAATTTAAGAAATTTAAATTACGATTTATCGAAAGAATCAGGAAACAATTCAAATAATTTAAATAATTTGAATTATGAATTGTATAAAGAATCTGTTGGTTCAACAAATAATTTAAAAAATTTAATTTATGAATTGTCGCAGGAAAGAGCTAATAATAATGTTTCTACAAATAATTTAAATTATAATTTATCTAAAGAATCGGTTGACTTTGATGTAAATCCATCTTTGATTTACAATTATAGTCCAGAAATCATAAATTATAATGTTAATACATTATTAACATATTTGTTTGAACCAATTGATACAATCAATTTTAGATTATCATCATCATTAAATAATGTATATACTCCAGAAAATATTGATAGTAGAATTACACCGACATTAAGTAATATTTATACACCAGAAAATATTGATAGTAGAATATCTACAACTATAAATCATATATATTCACCAGAAATATTAACATTTAATCTAAAACCACAAATAGATTATACATTATATAAACAATCAACAAATTATAATTTAAGATTAAACGATTTAATATATGTTACATTAGATGCATTTAAAACTGTTAACGAAACAATACAATTATCAATTGATAGTGTATATAGTCCAGAAAAATCAGAAACAACACAAAGTTTGACAGGAACAGAATTATATTCCTTGATAACAGATCAAGCAACTGCGTCAAAGATAACATTTGTTCCATATGACAGTTCTTCAAATCTTACATTCAACAGTTCATCATTAAGACACTATGTGCGTCAAATAAATGAAGTATTCTACATGTCTGGTAGTCAATTGACATCAAGTAGGATAAATTATCAAGATGATATAGAATTAATTGTAATAGGAAAGGGATCAACAACTACTTATAAAGACAATTTAGATTACAATTTACCATATAGAGCTAGCTTTTTAGTAAAAAATTGGCCTCATTATCAGTACAATACAAGTAGTTATTGGTATTTGCCGGTACCATTAAATGCATCAAATGATGATATATTAGCATCAGGTGATATTTGGATAACTGCTTCTTTTCAAAATGGAACGGATGTATTTACAGATCAATACGGTTTTGCGATAGATATATAATATAAGTTAATATTTATTAAAGAATGAGAATTACCGATTTAAATACATTAGTTACCGCTTCATTGAGTGATATTTTATATATCGTTGATGTAAGTGATACTGGTGATTTTATATCAGGTTCCAGCAAACAAATCACAGTTGGAAATTTCTTTTCTTCAAGTAATATAGGTGGCGGCGGTGGTGGTGGCGGAGGAGGAGGTGGGTCTGGTTATTTGGTATTGACTAGTAGTGTTGTATCATCCAGTGTAAATATAGATAGTACACTATTTACATCAGACGGAATTCAAACAGTTTATACTTTATCAGGAAGTGTAAATGATGTATCTGATGATATTATTGTATTTATCAATGGTGTATCTCAAATACCCGGAGTAAATTATACATTAACATCTTCAAATTTGACTTTTAATGGAACTCCGTCATCTGGCAGTAAAATTGATGTACGAAGAGCAAATTCGATAGTAAGTGTAACATTTATTACCAGTTCGATGGGAGTTGAATATTTTGCGGGTAATAATTCTTCTAGTCAATTTACTCTTACAAATGGACAAACGGTACTTCATAACTATGATGTTTTGGTTTCAATTGATGGATTGATACAAAAACCTACAACAGATTATAGTATTACAGGTTCATTGCTTAATTTTACAGTACCCCCTCCAAATAATACAGATGTAGAAGTTAGATATTTAAGTCCACAGACTTTTACAATTGTTAGTGGAAGTGGGGGAGGAGGAGGAACTGGTGCAGGATTTCCATTTAGTGGCAGTGCAGTAATTACTGGCAGTCTTTTGGTTACCGATTATATAAGTGGATCATTTACTGGTTCTTTATTAGGTACATCATCATATTCAAACGATTCTATATCATCCAGTTATACATTAACCGCATCAAATTCATTTAATAGTATATCATCCAGTTATGCATTGACATCTTCTTATTCATTTAATAGTTTATCGTCAAGCAATTCAACATATGCAATTACTGCTTCTTATGCGTTATTAGTGTCAGGAAGCGGTGGTTCAGGTGCCGGATTTCCATTTAGTGGCAGTGCAGTAATTACAGGTTCATTAAATGTTACTAATACTGTCACCATCAATGATACTACAATAAGTGCAAGTAACGGCGATTTATATCTAAATGGAACCTTGTTAAGAACCATACGATATGCTTATTTTTCATCAAGCATCAGCAGTTCAACTGAAATTGGTATATTAAATGTAAGAAACGATTTATTACAAGGCAAATCATTGTTAAACGGAGACATTTATGTTAACAATCTTTCAACCTCGTCAAATGCTACATTAAATATATATAATGCATCTACATCCACATTATTTCAAAGTGAAACGATCTCACCATCTCAAAATTTGATATTGAATCTTACTGATTTTGTTCCGTTAAAAATATCAGGAAGTGGTTATTTTACATTTCAAATAACATCAAGCGTTACCTAAAATATAATAAGAATTTATATTAAATCACTATATTTATAATCATATGAGTTTAATTAACCGTCAAAATCAAAATATTAATATGCCGGCAATCATTGAAACGCCGAGCAGTATTTGGATGCAAGGACAAGAACATGATGCATCTACATTGAGTCCTTTATTCGGCAAACAATTTCATTATATTCATAGTAATGTCAATACAAACGGCACAATTTATACAAAATATAGTGGTGTACTAGGTTCATGTAACAACAACGGAAATCATACAAATAGATCAGACGATTATTTGGCATTTAATCTTGAAGATTTTAATAGAGGAATGAAAGATGTTGATGGTTATCGGTGGAATGATGGATTTAATTATTATACAATTGAATATGGTGGTTATAGAATGTGGAAATTTAATCCATCTAATCAAAATTTAACATATGCAATTGTAAATAGACCAAATGCCGAAACTAATTATGATTCCAACTGTGGATATAATATTAGCCACATACATGAAAATTTCGTTTTGGATGAAGATGGTACCAATGTATATTTGATGAGTGGAACACATCGAGTTTCTAACAATGCAACACCATATATTTGTTCAAATGGGAACGGATCAAATAGCACATATAGAAGATTAATAAAAGAATTTTCATTTTTTAATAAATCAACATTGAGCGTAACAAATGACGGTAGTCCATTGGTTCAAAATGAAAATGGATATCATGCTTATATTGGAAGAAGTTCCACCAGAATATTTACTTATGGAACAACCGCTGATCAAAATACTACAAGATTGTCAATGTATACTAAATCTACAAATACAGTAACTACGGTACAATCATTGACTCATTCAGGTTCACATACACCAATACCATCAGAAGCAATTCAAATAGATTCCAGTGGAAGTTATGTATTTTATCATACACAAGTAGTCCCAAATGGTGTTCCGTCTGGGTCATCAAATCCAAAACATCAAATTCAAAGAATAATATTTAATATAAATGGCAGTCAAGCATCAGGATCATCCGGTCCAAGTGTTGTTGCATACAATACAAATTGTACTGTTGATTATAGTTTAAGTGGGAGCAGTACACCAAATGATTTGTGGCCAAACAGTTGGACTACAACTACACAGAGATATTTCCAAAGAAGAACCAAACTATTTTTAAATCAACCTGTAAGTGGTTCTACAATGTATTTAATTGCATTTAATATTACTCCTTTTAATAACGATGACAGTAATAAAAATTATTACAATGCTCATGTTTTTACAACCCACCCTACTGCAAGTGCGGATTTAACATATAGATCGTCCGATTCAATTTATAATGATTTGGGTGGGGAAGTGAGAGCTGTAATTGCGATGGATAGTAATACCAATAGATTTTTAGTAGTTACTACCAATAATATGGCAGTATATACATTTGACACTGCAAGTTTATCTTTAACATTAGCTCAAATAATTCCTGGTGAATATAGACATTACGGTGTAGATACATATGGAAGATTATGGGCTACAACTTATGCAAATGATTTATTCTCATTTGCATTGGATAGTCCAGTAAGAATCAATATTACAAGTCCAACATCATCATATTCTTATACTGGCACAAGTATTTCATCCAGTGTAAATGTTGAAGCAAGAAATTATTTAGGAAGTCTTGTTGCGGTTCCAACGAGATTAACAATTGAAGGTACTTCTGCTACATTTACATCAAATGGATTGAGTTATATTGATGTTACGACTACAACCAGTTCAATTGTAAATGTACCAATTACTATAACAAATGGTGGATTTACAAGAATAGTTGCAAGCTCTAATTTCTAATGAATGGCTACTCCAGTTCCAAATTATTATGCAGATACATCTATTAATGGAGAATTTATAGGTGAACAGGAAATTCGTTTATTTCCATTAGTAAATTCTGTAATTAGTTCGGAACCTTTAGTATTAATATCTAATGCTGCTGCAATTCCAATAAGTAAAAGTTATTATTTATCATATGATAATAACGAACTTGGACCTGTATTCAATAAAGATAATATAAAACGAAATGAAATATTAAATATAAATATTACACCGTTTATATATCAAACTGCCTCTAAGTTAGTTTCTAAATATTATTTGCCATATGATAATGGTGAAATTGGACCTGTGTCCGATAAATCAGGAGTATATAGAAAT
>Ga0208235_1000202_pt1 | contig 15535 bp, 19 predicted proteins | sample LakMenEpi22Oct12_FD_150727 | JGI IMG/M metagenome (GOLD analysis project Ga0208235, IMG submission 150727) | Freshwater microbial communities from Lake Mendota, WI - 22OCT2012 deep hole epilimnion (SPAdes) | ecosystem: Environmental > Aquatic > Freshwater > Lake > Epilimnion/Euphotic zone ... | reverse complement strand
CGCAGACGTTGAAGTCGTCGCCGCTGGTGAGGATCATGCCGGGGATCCACTCGCCGTATTCCTTGGGCCAGCCCGTTGGCTTTTGATTCCACGGGCCCCAGCTATTTGGGATTATCCAGACGCGGAAGGGAAAGAACTCCCGCGAATCGTCATAGCCGGCAATGCACATGTCATGGTTCCATCCGCCAGGAGCGCGGCCATGCACGCCCTTGGAGTTGGAGCCCGTCGTCCACGCTGCGTACTGTCCAGAGTGTGCGGCGTACCCGTTGAACATCGCGTCCATCAGGTCTTCTTGCGTCCGCACCTGGGAGATCAGGCCGACCTTGTTCTTCCGGCACAACTCCTGGACGTTCTGAGGGACGCCCGAAGACCCCCATCGATCACCGATGGAGGAGTTGTACTTCGACAGATCGACCACGCCCTCGTACTGGTGGCGAGCCAGGAACCCTACGTCTCGCTCAAACCGGCTGGCCTTGCCGGGGCTCATGCCCTGCCCGCCGTGACCCCTGGCCCCATAGGTGGGCTCGGTGGCGCCCATCTTGAACCAGTCTTCCGGTTCTTTCTTCACCAGGATTTCCACCGCTCTGGTGATATCTCTGGCATTCCGACTGCCGTGGGAAACACAGTCGCCCGTAGTTTGCTTCTCAGTAAAGCATTTGGAGTCCAGCTTCTTGGCGTACTGCCAGAGCAATGCCCGCTTGCCGATGCCCGACCCCTTGATGTTGGGCTCGGAGAAATACTGATACCGCTGCGTGTCTGCGAACTGGACGTTCGCCCGCATGTCGAACGTCCACCCGGGGAGTCCGTCTTCGTATGCCTTCAGGCAATCGGCTGGCGTGGCGAGGTCACTCACTCTGCTTCTCCACCGCCCGACATCCCGCTGCGATCTTGCCCGCCATCACCGGGTCGATGGGCAAGTTGTCCAGCGGGTAATGCTCTGCCAGTACCTTCTCCACAGCCGCGTCCAACCCCGGGTATTTCCCGACGAGGTCGGTGCCACCAGCGGCCAGCCGGAGCGCGTCTGCATAGATGGCGCGCCACACGGCGGTGGTAGGTATCAGCTTGCCACCATCCCGTTCGATCAGGTCGGCCAGCGAAGCGTAGATGCTGGCGACTCGGGCCCTTTCCGCGGAGGAAGCGGAGGACAGGGCCACGGCGACGGGGCCGGTTGCGGCTGACCGCTGGGGCAGGGAAACAAATTGCAGGGCGGCAAACAACACCGCACCTGCCAAGAGTAAGTGCTTTACTGGAGTAGTGCTTGCAAGAGCTGCGTGCATGCCTTGCGTACCTCGGGGCTGGAGTTTGAGTCTCGGATAGCCAGTACGGATTCGATCTGCTTCATGCTGCTTGGCTTTGCGGCTGGCCATTTGATGCTCGGGAAGTACACGTACGCCGCCACCAAGGCGACGACAACTAGACTGACGATCTGCATGGTGTTCATAGAATGCGGGCCCCGGGAATGAAGATGGTTACCCCCTCAATGCTGGCGGTGGCGGTGTAGGTCAGGAGTTTGTGCGGATCCAGTAGGCCCCAGCCGTACTCGGGATCCCGGCCATGGGGACCAGCGTCTCGGCATGTCTCACTGAGTGCTTTGAGGGCGGCAGATGCGTCCAGCTTCTTGCCAGATTTCTTGGCGTCGGATGCCCACAACGCAAGCACACCCGTGACGAACGGCGCTGCCATGCTCGTCCCGGAAATGGTGGCGTATCCCTCCGCCAGCCAGGTGCTGGTGATGTCCTGGCCCGGCGCCGCCACCACAATCTCTTTCCCCCGGGACGAGAACTGGCAGACGTTGCCTTCCTTGTCCACCGCACCCACGGCAATCGTCTCAGTGAACGCGGCCGGGTAGTTCACTGCACCGCCGTCATTCCCAGCGGCGCACACCACAATCACACCCGCGGCCGTAGCCCTGCGGATCGCCTCATGCACCCTGGCGTCCGGCCTGGCACACCCGAGGGACATGCACACCAGATCCACCTTGGCCTCGCAGGCATGCGTGACTGCGGTGGCGACAGCCTCGTTGCTGCCCATGCCTGAGTGGCCCAGCACCTTCATGCTGATGAGCTTTGCGCCGGGGGCAATGCCCTTGGCCAGACCAGACTTGGCCCCGATCACCCCGGCTACGTGCGTCCCATGACCGAGGGTGTCGTAGACATCGGAGTCCGACGAGAAGTTCCTGTAGTCAACGACCACATCCTTGAGTGCGGTGTGTGGCGCCACCCCGGAATCAATCACGGCTACGGTCACGCCTTCCCCCTTGGTGTGCTTCCACAGCCCGGGGATTCCGTAACCGGCCACAGCCCAGTCCACCCCCTCCTGTACCGAATGTGGTACATGCTGGAGATCAACACGGTAGGGGGGGAGATGGACGAAGTCATTCATCGGGCGACAACGCTCGCAGGATGGCAATGAGAATCGGCAGGATGACCTGGATCAGGCTCTGCCAGTCAACACCCATGGCCTGGACCTCGGCGCCTAACGCAAAGGCCGATACCTCATCCGACTCCCAGGTGTCCGAGGCCAGCAGCGTGCCTGCGTCCACGCCCTCACGCTCAAACACCGGGATCACCAAGCGGGCGATCTCATCCACCACCTCCCACTGGGAGATGTAGTTGCCGTCGCGGTTGAACTTCTTGGCCGCGGCAATCACGGCCAGCAGGAGTTCACGGTGCTTGAGCAACCAACTAATCACCTTGATATTCATGCGAATTTTCCTCATGGTCTAGCACCGCTATCGCCACAACCGCGTGGCCCGCAATGTCCAGTAGCGTTTCCCGAATCTTGTCATACTGCCCATCGACTATTGCCCCCCGAAGGCCACCGCAGCGGCGAACCTTTTCCCCGATTCGGGCGAGCTGGTAAACCCACGGGGGAATGCCCTGTTCTGCCACGCCCAGGGCGTTGTCCAATGGCCCCTCTTCCCGGCAGCCGTAGTAACCTCGCTTCCGGGTGAGCAGGGTGTGCAATGTCTCACAGATATCAAGGTACGGATCACCACTCCTGCTGTCGGGCAGCCTGCTGTATTCGTCCGTATTCGCTCCAGAAACTGGGATGGTGGTACGGGTCTTCATCGTTGTCCTCCGTGTCAATTAAGTACACCGTGCGGGCGTGTGCCCACTCCTCCACAAACGTATCGATCAAGCCTACGCGATCTTGGGTTTCCAAGATACTGATGACGCCCCGTTCCTCGTCGTCGTCAAAGGTAAAAAACCCGAGGTGGTTTTCCATCCTCGCCGGAGGTCGGAGGTACACCCGGATCGGGTAGGTCACCGGGAACCTCTCCTCCGCCCACAGCTTGAGCCGCTTGAGCAATCGCTTTCGCCAGTCTTGGGGCATCGTCAAGCCTCACTATGAGCAGCCAGGGTTTGTTGTTCCGGCGGTGGAGTACGACCGGCGCGTTCTTCCCTGCATCTCGGACGGCCTGATCCATCCACACGTAGGGGTTGCCAGCCTCCACTCGCTTCACCTCTACATGAATGCCCGCCATGCCGGTGATCACATCCGGACTCTCTGTCCCGCCCGCAAATTGCTGGCCTCTCCTGGCGGCCACGCCGAACACATCAGTCCAGGCACGGGCTGCTTCCCGTTCCCCTCTTGCGCCTTTGGATCGACTATTCATTTCCGCATCCTCGCCAAGGGTCCATTGAAGGAGATCGCATCCAACTCCTGGAGATCCTGGAACTGCTCGGCCAGGAGGCGCAACGCTTCGCTGGGACGCTTCTTGTCCAGGACTTTGGCGTTCTGCCCCACCCAGGTGCCGACCTGGCTGGCGAAGGCAAAGTCCCGGCTCTCCCCGAGGGAGGGCCAGAAGAAGATGAACTTGTAGTTGTTGGTCTTGGCACTGCTACCGATCAGCATTGGTCTGGCTCCTCGCTGGCAACCATCGTTCGTAGGATTTCCAGGTAGTGATCTGGCCGGGAGTCAGCCACATGGCGATCCAGCAGCCACTGGGTCAGAGTCTCTCCGCTCTGGATGTCGGCCAGATCCCCGAGCAGGCGGCCGTAGGAATCTCGGAACCACTCCCAGGTGATCAGCCTCAGTCGCTCGGCGTCGGCGTGGATCTCAACCCAGTCCAGGATTTCCTGCTTGGCTTCTGGCTTACAGGCCACGCCCTCAAGGACGAGGTAAACGTGTACGCTCGCCATCACCTGGGGGCAGTACGTGCGAATCAGAAGGGTGTCCGGTCTGGTGACCCGGATCACCTGGCAAGTCATGGCTTCCGGCATTTGCCGACGTTCCTCTCCCGCTCTTCCAAGTAGTAGGGATCGATGGGCTGCGGGTCGTAGCCCAGGTGTTTCCGATGGCGCAACCATGCGAGGTACTCCGGGTCGTAGTGATCGGGATCGCATTCCTTCTTGGCCGTGAGAGTCATGGCCTTGGTCAGATCGGGGTAGTTCCCCTCCAGCTTGCCGTCATGGAGAACCCCATGGCAGCGACCGCACAGAGTCAGGAGGTTACGCCGGTCATGCTTACGACCAGGCCCACCGACGATATGGTGGATCTCCATGCGGCGCCGCATGTCCGACTCCGGCCACCAGCAGATGGCACAGGAACGGAACTCCGCGGCGAACTCCTGGAACAGGAGCTTGTCTTCCTTGGTCAGCCGGGCCATCCAGTTATTCGATCTACCCTCCAGGGCGAACGAAGTGTACCAGTGTTCACGCACTCACGCCACGGCAGGTCAAACGGTGGTGGTGGGCGCATAGCGACTCCGAGAAATCTCGGGGTCGCCAGCAGCTCAAACGGCGGAGCCAGGGCTGCATAGCGGGCGTGCGTAGTTTTTGTCGGGGTCCACGGCCTTTGCGTCCTTCGCCCCGTGCGGCGGGCCCTCGGCCTTTACATCCAGGGTCGGAGTCGTCAGCGCACCCTGCATTCCGCAAGCGAGACCCCATTATCGCTGTGCTTTCGCCTCGGCGTGTGGGCGGGGTCTAAATACACCCTTGGCAACAGAGCCTGTTAGTTAACGACGGTTCTCCAGTTCCGACCGGAGCGCCGAGATCACTGCGTCTCGGGCCCGAAGGTCACGCTGGAGGGATTCGATCTGCTCCAAGAGCCGGCCGGCGTACAGGGACATCTGCTCCGAGGAGCGGTGAGCCGCCCTCAGTCGGTCGATGTAGTCCCTGTTGCGGCGTTTCTTGGCCATAGTAACTATTGCCCGCCAGAGGCCCGTATTGGACCTGTGCGGGGCTTTGGTAATTTAGGCTACACCGGGTGGTCCGCCCCTGGATCGCCCGATCTGGGGCAAGCCTGGGCCTCGTAGATGTAATTGGTGTCCAGGCTGGCGTCGAACCCGGCGTCCTCGGCCTGCCAGACCTCCTCTTGGACGGTGTACTGTCTGGCCCGGGGGTCGGGGTTCCGGCCAATGAAATACCCATCCAGCCAGGCGATCCTGTTTGTGGGCAGGGCACACAGATTCCCGTCGTCCAGGGCCAGGACATGGGCACATTTGTTCTGCTCGGGCAAGTGGGTGAATCCCGGGCCCTGGTCGTCGGGAAGCCAGTCCACGGTAAACAGGTACACCCCGTCCTCAGTGCCACCTCTCAGGCCGCATCGGGCCTGATGATCACGGAGGTAGTTGTAAACATGGACGGTCGGCCGGGCCGTGAAACAATCCCATAGCTGAAGCTCGCCCACGTTCCTGACAGGAGCGTTAGGTTCTAAGGCCAGGGCGTGGATCGGGACGCCCCGGTAATGAGCGCCACTCTTGAGCATCACATGGAACGCCAGCGCTCTACCCGGGTAGGACTGGATGGCAAACGCATACCCCTCCTCCATGCCCGACTGGCGGGAGACGAAAGGGAGTCGCACCCAGACACGGAGATAGGGGATGTCAGCGTTCATTCAGTCATTAACCACAGGCCGATATTCGCTACACCATACGAACTCCAGAGTATGAGTCCAGCGAAATTCCCTTTGAGCCCCTGCTCCGCACCCACATAGAAGTAGATGCACATCGTCACCAGGATCAGCGGCTTGCTCATTTCGCCAGGCCCATGCCCATGTGAGCCCACAACGCTTCGACCAACTTGCGAAGCGCGGCCAGCTCTTGCCAGAGTTCCGTCATGCTTCACCCCATGTGCTTACAAGTTTTGCCTGGAGGCGGAGAAGTTCTGCCTCCAGCATCCGGATGCGTTTTCGCAACGTAGCGTTCTCGTTCCTCAACCTCTCCACCTCCGGAGACGAAGGCTCCTGTTTCTCCATCGACTAGGTCCAAGTAATGGTGCGGATAGATCAGATCAATCAGTTCTTGGGCTGGGCGGAGATGAGACTTCGGCGCCACCAAGACCGGCACCTCATGGCCCCGCCCGCGGTCGAACGTAGTCTCCTCTGTCCATGTCTCGTCACGGTCCAAGACGCACAGCCACACCCACTGGCCAGTCGGCTTGGAGAGATAGACGTAGGCAAAGTGACCGAAGCTCTCGCGGGCAAGACCCCGACAGTCGTCAACGAACACGGTGTCGTACGGGTAATCCTCGGGAGAGGTGAAGGACAGGGAGCGTTCCTTGATCTCCACCGAGAACAACAAGCAGGCGTCTGGTGTTTCGACATGGTCCTTGTTCTTGCAGTGTTTTTGGATGCGTAACTTCAGTCCGTGAGCCACCGCCCGGCCGAGGGCCCGAAGGCCATCGACCCAACGGCGTTCAGCGGCCTGACCAGTTTTCAAAGCCGATTGAAATGAACGATGCATTGCGGCCATCCCAGGCGAAGTGACGCATCCCGCCCTGCGTCTGGGCACTGATCGGACGACCCCTCACGGACTGCGTCCAACCCTTGTCACGCCGAGCCCTGACTTCAGCGGCCCGGCGGTACAGCTCTTCGGGGCACGGGTCGTAGGGCAGCAGGCCCTCGTCCACGTACTCCAGGTGCTTGGGGATCGGCTCCTGCTGGCGAAGCCTCGCCGCGTCAGCCCGCACCTGGGTCGCCCATTCCGTTGGGCGTCCCCACATTTCCGCAATGTCCTCATCCTCCAGGCCCCAGTCGTTCATGACGCACAGCGCCAGCCGCTCGGGACTCGGGACAGAACCGACACTCCTGATCAGGCGCACCGATCCCTTGCACTGGGCAAAGGGCAGGTCAAGCCTTCTTGCCACGCGCGGGATCGACTCGCCGTTGACGATCACCATTCGGTGCAGGTCGGCGGCGTGGGCCAAAGCATGACGCAATACGATTCCACAATCTTTTCCAGAATCCATCTCGCTTCTCCTCCTTGATGAACGCCTTGGGGAAGGCGTGCGAAACCTCAAACACCTCCGTGATTTGCTGGACCGTATCCTCCAGCAGTAGGTCAGACCGCTTTTGCGAGTTCACGCCTGCGGCTCCTTTCCTTGAGAAAGTTGTTCTTGATCCAGCCCTTGATGCCGGGGTTGGTGCAGGCCCACTCCACGTAGTGACCAGGGAGTTGGCTCATCATCAGCCCGCCGTACTTGCCCTTGAGCGGATTCATGTAGGTGCCGATGTTCCGGCTCCCGCCCGCGGCCAGCTCAAACTCCCGGCCAACCACCCGGCCCGCAGCCTGCCCGAGCATCTTCTGCCGGCGGGCTTCGATCTCCTTGGCTGCCAGGCGGCGCTCCAGCTCCTGTTGAGCCAGGGCGTCCATCTGCTCCTGGGTCAGCGGCTCCTTCGCCGCCGCCTTCTTGACGACCTGCCGAATCTCCTTGTCTTCGGCCGTGCAGAACATGTCCACGGCTGTGACAAGTCGGTGGTCCAGGCTTGCATCAGTGCAATCGACAATCTTGAAACGCGGCTTTCCAGATCCTGCGATCCGCTCAAGACGGCCGGGTGTATCCGAGCCCGCGTAGTCAACAACTCCGGCGAGAGGACGAGTGGCTCGTCCAATGCACTGGAGCCAGAAAGACCGGGACTTAGTAGGCCGCCCCAGAATGAGGGTGGCTGTGGGGGGGTAGTCAAAGCCAACGGCAACAACCTGGCAGTTGACAAGAACCCGCGCCTCCCCAGTCTTAAACCGTCTGATGGCATCCTTGCGCTCCTCCTCGTCTTGGGTGCCGTACACATAAACTGCGGGAATCTGATAGTTATTGTTGAGGTAATGGCAGACCCCCTTGGCCGACGCCACCGAGGGCGTAAAGACCACGGTCGGCCCCTCCATCTCCTCCTGGGTAATGAGGGCGATGCGGTGCAGATTGGCTTCTTTCTCCACAGCCGCCTGCAACTGAGTCTGATTAAAGTCCCCGCCGCTGACCGTCACGCCCGAGAGATCCAGGCCCTGCACCTGGGCCAGCTTGCAAACCGGCTGCACCGCCCAGCCGTTGGCGATGGCCCACTGCACATCTTTGTTTCCTATCTCACGCTCGTAGAACTCCCGCATCGGTGTGCCGTCCATCCGAAACGGAGTCGCAGTAAACCCGGCCACCATGGCGCCGTGGTCCTGGAACCACCGAAACATCTCCAGGCAGGCGGGCGAGAACTGCATGTGAGCCTCGTCAACAATCACCAGCCGGATGTCCTTGAACTTCTTGTACCGCCCGCGGATGAGGGTCTGCTTGCAAGCCACCACCACCTTCGGACTCCACCACTCATCCTCCTGGCTGCGGTACTCCGCCATCTCCAGGGCCGGGTCAACGCCGATGATGTCTCGCACCTTGTCTGCTGCTTGCCAGACCAGTTCCCGGAGCGGGGCCAGGATGAGTGTCCGGCCAGAGATGCGGTTGGCCGTTTCGACAAACACCACGGTCTTCCCCGCCCCGGTGAACAGGCCCGTCAGCGTTGAGCGAACCCCCTCTGCGAGCGCACGCAGGTGGGCGTCAACGATCTCGGCTTGGTAGTCACGCAGTTGCATGGGCCACCTCCCTTCGGAGGCTGGCCGCCTGCCTCATCAACGCAAGTGCAAACTCCTCAACCTTGTCAGCGGCCACCATGTCGGCCGCCTCGGGCGTGTCATGCCAAGCGGTGTCGAATCGCAGCATGTGATGTCCGCAGCGGACGAACGACTCGCCGCCGACATCAACCACATCACCCTCATCGCGGAATACATGGGCACCACTCTCGCCAATCCGGTCATAGACCCAAGACCTGTACACCCTCATGTCAGCCTCCATGCTCCCTCCCAAACAAAAAGACCCGGGACGGGGGTGGAGGGAGAGCCCCCGCCCCGGGCGGCGCGCACACTCGTCAGGCGAAGTCCGAGGCGAACTCGGGCTCTGCCTTTGTTTCCCGCTTGCCGGTCAGTTGCAGCGTGCGGATCTTCATCACCTGCTTCGACCGCTGCTGGCCGTCCTTCTCCCACTTCTGGGTCTGGATCTCGCCCTGGCAGAACACCGAGGTTCCACGGCTCACATAGCCAAGTGCCCCATTCGGCTCCCACCACTCACAGTCAAAGAACTCCACGCTGTCCTTGTAGCCATTCACGGCTACAGAAAACTTCGCAACCTGCTTCTCCCCGACTTGTCGAATGTCCGGGTCTTTGGTCACGTTGCCGAGAATCATCACGCACTGGTAACCCATTACTTGGCCTCCTTTTGCCAGACCTTGTTGAACTCTTCCTCACACCGCTTGAACACCTCGGGCGGGACCGACTTTTCCTTGGCCCGCAACCTGACCGTGTCCAAGTGTTTCTGCGCCTCGGCCTTCGTCTCGGCCTCGGCAATCGCCTTCTTGGCCCCCTGTTCGTAGGCCAGGGACTTGTACACATCGCCTGTCTTCGGGGCCGAGGACTGGACGGCATTGCCGTCGTCATCAGGCTCACCGCTGAACCCGCCCGTCAGGGCCATGAGTAGGGTCCGCTTGGCGTATGTCATCGCCGCACCGAACCCCTGCATGTCCCCCTTGGGATTGATCAGCGGAGCGCACCCCTGGATGTACTCACCGCTGGTATGCCGAAGCGTGCCCACCAGCACCCACTGCCCAGCCACCAAGCCTGGGCGAAAGTCAGGCAGGCACAATCCATGCGCAGTGAGCGGACCCCGAAGGGACTCGCAGCACTGCTGGTAACTGGCAAACCGGGACTTAAAGTGCGGGTTAGCACTGTCCAGCTTTACCGCCTGGTACTCAGCCTGGGCCTTGGCCAACGCCTCGGTCAGCTTGCCCGTAGACGGGGACGATGACGGCCCCAGGATTTCCGTGTGATCAGTCATAGTTCGACAACCTCCTCCTGCCGCATGGCCCACTGCGGGAAGGCCATCTCCTGAATCTCCTCCGCATCCGCGGGCACATACATCCCCGTCGAACGCCGCAGTCGGACCTCTTCCATAGTGCTGATCAAACGCCTGCCAGCAGCCGCCACCATCTCCTCCGGCAGGACGAACGCTCGGCAGGCGTAGGGGGGCATGGTCTGGACGAAGACAAAGGGCATGCGGAACGGCGGATAGCCAATCGCATACGCACCCTGCTGGTACAGCCAGTCCTGTTCCAGGTAGCCGTAGTCCAGCGCACTGCGGTGGATGCGATCCCACGGCGACGAGGTGGTCTTGAGATCCCACCACTTGTCATCACAACAAGCGTCCGGACGAACCTTCAGCTTGTGGCCGTACGCCTCAAAGAACACGGACAACTGCGTCCTGGTGGTCTTGGTCATCAGCTCATAGACCGCATCGTTACCCCGCATGGAGTCCAGCATCTTGCCGTACTGCCACTTCTTGTCGGCAGTGATGCAGATGCCGGTCTGGCCCGCAGCCCATTCCTTGTACGCCTTGGTGCTGCGTGAGCCGTTGGCCCCGAGAACCTCGTCGGGCGGAACCACAACGACACAATCAAACCGCTTGCCGCCCAAGATGGCCGTAACGATCTCGTCAAACTCGCTGCCCGTGGTGGTCGCAGAGTTCCCCCCAAAAAGGGAGTGGCCCGTGTCCATCCACAACTGGGCTTCCCCGCCGCCCTTCTGCACCGAGCAGAGGAACGAACGGCCGTCGAAAGGCTTCTTCTGGTGGTAAGCCTGGTTCGACATCCCCGTGACCGTCACGGGCAGGTCGTCCCAATTAATCTCGCTGTCCATGCGTATAGTCCTCCTAGTGAAAAGCCCCGTCCGTGGGGCGAACGCGATCCCTCTTGCCCCTCCATGGGCGAACCAACTCCAAATACGCTTTGCCAAACTGTCCAAGGGAGAACAGCAGGCACGCAGTGCCGAAAGCGGAGAGGTAAACGCAGATCGTCAGACAGACGATCCAGGCCGCGCGGAGAATGGGCCAGCGGCGGCAAGCAAGCCAGACCGCGAGGCAACTAACCAACTGAGCTAGCTGCCCGCGGCCCTGAGTTTGCCGGTTATACCGCATCTCCAGCCGACTTGAAGCCCCCAAGGAGGGCGGCATACTGGCCCGCCCGGTGTCCCCATGACCATCCTTGATCTCGCCAGAACCTACTGCAACCGCGTCGGCGGAAGTCCCGGCTACCTTGAGCAGCTTGAGGTCTTCGTTCGCCGTCTGCCTTGGCAGGCTCGGGACTTGACTCCCGATCTCTGTGACGACTACCTGACCAAAGCTCTGGCCCATCTCGCACCCTCCACGGTATACAACCACCGCCGCATGCTCGGCCGTCTGCTCGCCTTCGCTGCCGCTGAAGGAGTGGTGGACGCGAGTATACTCCGGCCCCTGCGCCGTGTCAAACGCCTTCCGCCCAGCCCAATTGCGTGGTCCCACGCCGAGATTCGCAGGCTTCTGGCGGTAGCCGCGAAGCTGACTGGGGGTGTGAAGTGCCCTCACAGCACGCTCATGCAGGCATGGCTGCTGGTGGCCTACTCCACCGGGCTGCGCCTGGCAAATTTGCTGGAGATTCAACATAGCCAAATCCGTGGCCACCGTCTTCTGATCCGTCAGTTCAAGACCGGGGAGCCGCATGTCTGCTACTTGGACGACCATGCCCTAGCAGCGATTGCCACGCTCCCGCGGCGAGGCCCGAGAGTATTCGGTGACCTCATTTGCCGGGACAAGATTCTGGCCCAAATGCGCCGTCTTTGCAAGACCGCCGGAATGTCGGGCAGCACTAAGTTTCTGCGGCGATCCGGGGCAACTTACGCAGAAATCGCAGGGAAAAATGCCAGTGGACACTTGGGGCACAAGACCCCCGGCATGAAGGTCTACTACATAGACAGGCTGCTGCTGGCGGAGGAAAAGCAGGAGGGGGCAACGGCCCCGCCGCTGGAGTTAGCGGACAGCCCCTAGCACTTCCAGCGGGTCCAGTGCCGTCTTCTTCCGCTCCCGGGCCCGCTTGGCGGCATCGCTCTGGAGAATCCGGTACAGCAGGTACATCTGCCGCTGATCTTCCGGCATCGACCGCAGGGCATCGTCCGGCACGGTGATGTTCTCGTACGTCCGGACGCCGGGGGTAGTCTCCAGGATCTGGTTCAGCATGCCCCGGGCGGCCTGACGCTTGGTCCGCTCCTCGTCAACGTCGGTGAGCTTCACGCCGGCCAGGACGTTGAACGCCGCCTTCATCCTGGCATCGACGGGGTCCAGCCGGTCATCGTTGAACTGGCGGTACATGCTGATCCCGCGGGCCCCGAACGGGACGAAGTTGATGATCGCCTGTTCAATGGGCCGACCGATGGGGCCGAGGTCTTGCTCTAGGACAGAGTACAGATCCGACATATCCCGGCCGGTGTAAAGCTGCCGGTTGGTGATGTACTCCAGCGGGGCTTTGATGAGGGGGTTGCTCTGCCCCAAGATGTTGCTGCCCGTCTTCTGAACGGTGTCTGCGAACCTGGCCGCGGCAGTCGTACCTACGCCGGGAGTGAACAGATTGAGCGTGGACTCAAACGGCAGGTCGATGTTGGTGATGTACCGCTGGAGTCCTTCGGCCGGCTCGCCTCCAAGAAGCGAAGGCCAGCCTTCCGGGAGAGGAATCGCAGCCGACTGTCGGAGGTACTCGGGGATGAAGTTGTCTTCGCTGGGCTCCGTGCCCCGGGTGACAGCGCGGATGGTTTGACCCTGCAATCCGCCTGGGCGGTACAGGGTGTTCTCCGCAATGCTGGGCAAAATGCCTTTCTGGAAACTGTAGAACGGCGCCACCCGCTTCATGACGTTGCGCTCAAAGCCCGTAAACGCTTCGGGCGAGTAGTCAACGAGCAGGCGACGAACCGTATCACCAGCCTCGGCCGGATCGACCCCCTGGCGGATGAGTGTCAGGAACGTGCCGATACGCAGCGCATCTTCTGACCGGCTCCCGACCGCGTCGTTCATGGCCAGGAGGGGATTGGTCTGGTACGGCCTTGGCTCTCTGGTGATCCCGACGCCTCGGAAGGACGCCAAGTCGCCAAGGAAGTTGCGCCATGTCCGGTTGGCTGGGTTCGCCCTGCGGCCTTGCTGCAATGCCTGGCGGGTCGATTCGGCAATCGTCGGCCCCGAGCCGACATACATGCCGCCCACCTTCCCGGGATCTTCCACGCCCGAGATGTCGCTGATCACATTGCCAGACGCAAGCCGCTGGCTGCTGGAGTCTGCGATGAACTGGCGCATCGCCTCGTCGGAGGACAGGTTGCGGTACGGCGACCGACCCCCCTGAATCCGAGAAGCCAGTGCCTCGTAGTTTCCGCCGCTTGCCCTGCCAGCGGCCCACGTATCCAGCAGATTGAAAGCCCCTTCGGTCGCCGCGTTGTACATGCCGCTGTACAGATTACGAACATGAAAGGCGGGTGAGGCCAAAGCCCCGATCTTGAACGCACTGGTGAACTGATCGAAGGCGTTCATCAGCCCACGCTCCGGAAGAGCCAGGCGGCTCTGCGGAGTCAGGACACGCATGGCATCTACGAACTGGCGTGGGATAGACAGCTCATCTAACGGCAGGCGCTGCGCTGGAGGGGCCTGTTGCATCCAGCGGTTGGCGAAGTTCTGCGGGTCAAAGCCCAGTTCCCGGGCCGCGTCTGCAAGAGAGACACTCTGCCCGCCGACCACTCTTCCGGCCGGAGTCGGATCCACCCTGCGGGCGAGCATCGCAAAGAGCTGGTCTGCGTTTGCGAGGTTCTCCGCCTGGCCGCGCTCATATCGGAGGGCGTTGTTCCAGGACGGGGTGTCGAAGATTCCCAGCCCTTGGTCGGCAAACTGCGTGTCGGCCTTCATGACAAGCTGGCCGAGCTTCTCAAAGTTGGCGTTCACCTCGCGCTGGGCGGTGGCCATCATCGCAGCCTGCTCGGCCGGCGTGGCGGCTTGATAAGCAGGGGAGTTCCGCACATTGTCCGTGATGTAGCGGTAGGGGTTGGTCTGGCCGTCAAAGGTAAACGCTGCGTTGTCGATTCCGCCGAGCGTGCGCAAGGCTCGCCGCAACCGGACGCGCCGGGCCTGGTCGGACGGTGCGGTGATTAAGTCCTGCTGAAGGGCCCGAGAATCCAAGCGGGGATCGACATTCCCCGTCAGGTAACGGAATGCCCGAATCCCACCTGGCAGATCGTAGGCAGGATCCCGGGAGCGGCCGAAGTTGTCTTGGACAGAGAATGCCCGCTCGTCCCGGCCCCAAGAGCGAAAGTCATACGGCTCGCCGCCAGGGATGTCTGGTGCAGAGGGGTCTAGGAAGCGGCGAAGTTGCCTGGGGATAAACCCACCAGCTCCGCGGGACTGCGCCACGGGGGTGGCAAGACCAGCCTCCCGAGCGGCAAGCACAGCCTCTGGCCCCAGGTCCGCAAACCGATCCCGGATCGCACGGAACTCAGGCACGTTCTCCAGGACATAATCAGCAACGTCGTCGCCCGTCGTCTTCAGCGGGGCACCCGTCAGCGTCGGGCCTTGGAGGGGACGAGACTCTACGTAATCAGCCAGCCGATCCCATAGCGTCTGGCTGTCGAACGTGCGGAGTTCTTCCGGGATGGCTGCTGCCCCGCCGGGGAGATACGTAGCCGGCAGGGCGTCCGGAACGGTGGCATTGCGGGCGTCATACTGGAGCAGGGCATAGGCCCGCTCAACGGCCTCTTTGCGGTTCCTGGCGTCCCGCGCTGCGACACGCTTCGCAAACTGAAGATCGTTCGTCAGCTCCATGTTGGAACTGACCGTCCCTAATCCGCCGACGTTCTGGTCGAACAACGCCGCGGCCGTGCGAGTCGCAGGACCAAGAACGGGAGCCATCTTGGTGAAGTTGCCGAACCTGTCCAAGCCTTCCGCAATCGCATCGCCAATCGCCCCGCCTCCGACCGAAAACCCGATGTTGGTTCCGGGGATCCGGAAGTCATCCAGCACCCCGGCGCGTTGCGTCATGCCTTCCACGGCATCGACACCGAATCTCTCAAATTGAGACTGCAACCTGGCGGTAGCCGCAGCCTGGTCGGCGGGGTCTAGGAACGCAATCGCCCGCTCTGGAGTGATCCTGCGTTGATACTCTCGGACTCTTGGTGTTGGGATAGCATCGGGGCGGAGCGGCAGGTTGTCTTGGAACCGCAGCGCATTGAGCCGGCCGGCAGAGTCAACGGCACTGTCTCGGAGCAAGCCGGCGGCCTTCATGGCCTTGCCAACCGGGCTCAATGCCCCGCGCCCAAGCATCGACAGCCCGAGCGTGCCGTAGGTGAGGGGATCTAAAAGTGTCTCAGCCAACACCCCGCCTGAGAAATTGCCCCAATTGTCTTGGCGCCCCACCATGCCGTACTGGCGCAGCAACTCACGGCCGG
>Ga0208235_1000185_pt1 | contig 16233 bp, 22 predicted proteins | sample LakMenEpi22Oct12_FD_150727 | JGI IMG/M metagenome (GOLD analysis project Ga0208235, IMG submission 150727) | Freshwater microbial communities from Lake Mendota, WI - 22OCT2012 deep hole epilimnion (SPAdes) | ecosystem: Environmental > Aquatic > Freshwater > Lake > Epilimnion/Euphotic zone ... | reverse complement strand
ACGCCGCTTGGCGGTTGTACAACTGGTTTTCACGCGCTACATCTGTGCCGTATGATGTTAGCGCTCGATTGTATGCGTTGCCAAATTCTTGCGAACCCATCTCTTGTCCAAATCGAGTGGCTTCTTTTAAAGCGCGGCCAGAGATTAAACCACCACGGGCGGCGGCGTTGCGTTCAAGTGCTTTTTGGCCTTCTGACAAACGAAAACTGTAACCTGGATCAGCAGTAAAATCGCCTGCGCCAAACTTAAAAGCCGCAGGCACATTGCCAGCCGTTCGCTGTAAATTGGCTAGCGCGTTATAACCAGCCTCGCGGTAAGGCGCTTGGTCTTCTCGCGTTTGCTCAAATTGACTTTTTTGAATTTCAGCAGCGCGGTCAGCCGCACCGGCTTGTGTTTTAGCCGCGCTTCTAGCTGTGCTTGCGCCAACTACACTACTGACCGCTATGGCCCCTGCTACCCATCCAGACATGGCAATTCTCCTTGTAACGTGAGTCCAAAATTGACTCGCATTGATGCTCTGTAATCTACCAGTAATTCATCGCCAGCGCATATTTTACGCGCAGCAATTGCATAAATGTCATCCCCTACTTTCTCGGGTCTGATATTGCAGTTAAATGAGTGGTTGATGAACCGTCCACCTGGGGTTCTTTTGCCATCCACTCGACCAGGGCACACAACTTCCCCAGCCTCAAAATCACGGGTTGCAAACAACCCTTTGCCGTGAATCGGCGAATCTCGCAATTCCACAGCCACGCCTTCTGGCATCTCCATCAAATCAGACTCGTTATGGACAATCGTGTCCATTTCACTTTGAGTCATACCGATCTGGTAAAGAAACGCCCCATAATCAATCTGCGCCCTTTGTATGTCGGTGCGGCTATCAGCAAGACCACACTCAGGCACGACATACAAACGGTCTTCTAGCACCGCAAGGTCTGTGCAGTCGTCTGGGTTGTCGTACACGTCCACCCAAACCACTTCGTCTTCAAACACACGGCCTGCGCGTTGCATTCCAGCCTTTGCCGGAAAGTCGCATGGGCCAGTAAATACTTTAACGCCATCGTCCGTATTGACTGCAATCGTGCCTTTTTCGACTCTGACGTGGTAAGGCGTCTTATGTTCTGCGCCAGTCAAAACAGTCCAAGCTGGAATCGTAATCTTGCGCTCGTAAACACCTGGTTTAAAAATATGCTCGGTAACAATGTTGGCCTGCGGCATTTTTAAGAGTTCATTCTGCAACGCCAAAACCTTGCCCGTCATGGACAAAGCTGGTGCAAAACCCTTGCCGTAGGTTACACGCATTAGGTCACCTCACGTCCAGAAACGCGAATGTTGATTGCGCTGGCTGTGCCTGCAATTGTACTGATAAAGTCGCCCACGCCAAGCACTTGGCCAACCAATTCAGGGAACGTGTAGACCTCAGACGCCTGCAAGGTTTTGGTCTTGGTGATCAAGTTGGTGTTACCGGCAGAGCCAGCAGTCGTCACCAAGTTCACGCTGATCGTAGCGGCAGACGCGCTGATGTTAGTTGCTGTGAACTTGTCGATGATGGCCGTAACGCCAGCCGCTGTGTACTGGGTTGTTTGAGCGTTTTCGGCAAATTTAGCCGGTACGAGGACTTTGACGGTGACTGTCATAATTTACTCCAATAAGAGGCAATTGTTAGCGGCTTGTTGCATGATGACCCAATTAGTGCCGTCAGACACCATTGTCGCCCAATTTCCTACAACTGCCAAGAGGATTGCTGTGCCAGCGACTGTGCCGTCAATCAACACAACATTGCTAGATGCAGACACCAAGGTCTGAGCCTGCAAATTCTTAAAAGTCAGATACCTACCAGTCCATGCGCTTGCCGTAGGCAGAGTTACCGTACAAGTCGAGCCTGACTTGTTGTTAATAATCCAAGTCTCATTGTCAGCCACCGTAAAGTCAGCGGTCTTAGTAACAGGCGCTGATGATGCGGCGTTAATGGCGGCAGTGATAGCCGCGGTGTCAACAATGGGTTGCACTTGCAACGCCTCGATCTGCTTTTGCATTTCGGTTACTTGGGACTCTAAGGCAGAGCAGCAGTCAGTCAATACGTCAGGAATTGGTAAGGTGACTACTGGCGGCTGGGTTTGAACCTCTTGCGCTAACGTCTGCAAAACCTGATCGTAAGACGCAATCAAAGATATGGCGTCAGCGCCAGTACCGCCATCATCGACCACGGAAGTCGCTATGTCATTCAACGACAGAAAAAACAAATACCAAGCGCGGTCAATCAGACCCGTGCGAGGGTCAATCAACGGCACTCGTGGTGGCGTGATCGGCGTTGGCGTAGCGTTAGGGCTAGGCATTCGTTGGACTCAGAATAAGTTCTGCGCCCATGATTGCAATCTTCACAGGATCAGTGCCAGACGCCTCATAAACTCGGTCACGCAGTTTGACAGTCATGCCAAGCCGCCGCCAGATTACACGTTTGTAATACTGGCCAATCTTGCCCATAGATGCCCAATGCTCGTTTGACCATGTGTGACCGCCATCGTCTGACCAACGAAGCATAACTTGAGGATCAGCGCCTTGGGTAGCAATAGCTTCTTGGTCTGCAATTAAGTAATCACCGCTTTCAGTAATTAAATAATCATCGGCTTCTGTTTGCAAATAGATTGTTTCATTAAAAACCAATCCATTCAAACCTACGCCAGACTCGCAATCCATTTGAAGCATGTGCTGGGTTGTGCGCTTGAGGGTGTTAGTGCCAGTTGGCAGCGCGCGCCATGAGCGCAGCCACTTTTGAATGCTACCGTTGTCCGAATAATCGTCTAGGTCAAATGCGTAGATATTGCCGTTTTCAAAGTCGCCAATGACGATCTTGTTGTTAAACGCCATCTGGCAGTTGCCTCGGTGACGGGTAAACGCGCCGCTATCAAAACCCGCACGCTCATGCCAGGCTTGCGTTGCCGCATCATAAACCCAAGTGGTATTGGCACTAGGGAAAACCAATACATAAAAACTGTGGCCGTCTTGCTGATAGGTGTAGGCAATAGCGTCTGACAAGTCAGCGTACTGTTGTATCTGCCACTCAACAGCGTGGGTGGAAATCCGAACGCCCGAATAACCATTGGCGCGGTAAACAATACCTTGGCCACGGCGGTCACGGCCAAGCCAGAACAAGCCGTTGTCCATCTTGGCCACAGAGTAAGGGGCAGCACAGCCCAACTCATTAAACGCGCCTTGAATGCGTTGCAATGGAAAGTCTGTTGCGCCAGAGTCAAACCAGACCTCAATTGAGTTTGTGCCAAACGCCCAGACCTCGCGGAAGTTGGCTGCTACGGCCACCAAGCCGTCTGGTGAGCCTTCGGTGCTAGCAAACTCTAGCGGGTCAATGGATGTGCCGTCTAGCAATGCAGTAATCCACAACTTCTGGCTGTTTGGCTCGTTGAACACAAAGTAGCCGTCTAGATAGCAAACAGTCACAGCGCCTGGGAAGTCAGGATCCGTAATTGCGCCAAAGGCGTTTGTCGTGTTGTTGTAGATGTAGCTGGGGCCATTGGCCGCAATGAACAACTGCGTGCCGTTGTCAGCCATGCTAACGGGGCCAGTACCAGCCACCGTGCCGATCAGCGTGGCAACATACGATATGTTGATCTTGTAAAGCTGTGTGCCAGAAACAACAAAGGCCGTGCTGTCGTTAGACGAGAACGCCCACAGGCCACGGACAGGGCCGTTGCCAATGGTGTTGAGTAACTTTAGACCAGGGGCGCGGTTTAAGAACGCAGGCTCTTTACCGGCTTCTGGGACAATCTCTGGGAAAAGATTGACCATCCGAGCGTCTGCCGCATTGACAGAACGCGCTACATAAGTAGAGCCAAGAATCGGCGTCTTCATTAATAGTTACCGGCATAGATGTTGAAACGCTGGCGGTTGGCCACCAATGCGTAAGGCAGCGCCATCACATCATCAGGGTTGTTGATGCGCTTCAAGTCACGCTTAGAAGTCATCGCAATGCGCTGCACTTGTGGGCTTGGCTCAACGCCAAACTCAGGGGCAAACTCCATCGCCAAGTTGTATGTAAACGCACGCAGATAGCCTGGCGGGTAGTACAGAATCGTGGACAGCGTGGCGGGGCGATTTAGTTCTTCAACCGATACAAAGTGAAATTCCAAGTCTTGCGTTGGCCTTGGATAGAGATATATCTCAATATCAGGGAACGTCATGTTGACCCACATAACTTGTGGGTAAGTAGAAGTCACGGTCTTAACAGCAATACCGTTGTACTGCTGTTGGTTAATCATTTTGATGCCGTAAGACACGCCGTTGTTTGCTTTAAAGTACGTAGCATCGTCAAGCAAAATGGGGCGAAGGCCAATAAAGTCACCAGTTGGGCCAAGGGTGCGGCTAATTAAGCCTGCTGGCCATGTAAAGACTTGATCTTGTGTGCAAAACACGGCTAAACGCTCTGTGTTCCACGAATCAATCATTTGATTGAACGCCATCAAGGCGTCTTGTGACGTAGCCGCAGAGGGCGTCTCACCTTCAGCAAGCACACCGAGAAGTCTAAGCGCCCGTTCGATTTGTTGGCCAGCGGTGTACGTTGTCATTTTTAAACCTCAGCAGTGGTTTTTCTACGGCGTTTAACTTCCAGCACGTTCACAGGAGCCGCTTCAGTTTCAGAAGGCGTGTCTGGATTATAACGAGTCCAGCCATTTCTTTCATCCATTTCAACCTCAGACTCCATTGTTGCAATCTTTGCGCCGTGGATGGGGTGTGTCAATGTAATGTTCATAATTTAAGAATGGGGGTGATTAGCCCCCATTTGGTTTACAGAACGTGGATAACTGCAAAGTTGATTACAAAAGCTTCAGACAGCGAACCGCCAGAAAGGTTGCGAATTGTGATTACGCAACTTCCTGTGGTTTTGCTAGAAATCCAGCAGTTGTAAGCACCAGCGGTAGCGCCAGAAGACACGCTTAAAATAATAACGTCTTTTTCGCTGATTGTGCTGTTGTTCAAAGTGAATGAAACGTTTGTGATGTTTGCCAAAGAGGCGCCGTTCAGTGTGATCTGACCAGCAGACTTGTTCAGCGTGACCGCTGTGGACTTGTCTGTCAATTGAGTCACTGTGCCGCTTGCTTCTGCGGTATAGCCCAACTCACCACCAGACAGTACAAAGTTAGACCCAATAATGTCTTGGTCTTCAAAAGCAACGCCAATTGATTTGGTGTTAGAGGTCATGATTTTTCCTTTAAAAATGAGGGCCGAAGCCCCCATTTAAGTTTAGGCAACGCGATAGATTGAGTACGCTGCGTCACCAGTTTTGCGGAAACGGAACGTGCCAGATGTGTTGCTGGTTTTGGTCAGCGAATCTTGGATCGTGTCGTTACCAACAAGGGTGTTGCCCGTACCAGCAGTAAAAACCACGTCATTTGCTGCATTGTCACCAAGGTTGATGAAAGCGCAGTCAAATGTCGAGCCAACTTTAAGGCTAGGGAATGCAGCGTCAAGCAGTGCGCCTGTGGGGAACACATAGGCTCCAGCGTCTGTGCCGCCTGAGTCCATGGTACACACACCGGAAGCCAAATCGGCTGCGGTGATAGTGACAGCCGCGCCAGTCAAAGCAACTGGAGTGCTGGTGTTGGAGAAACTGATTTCGCCAAGATTGCCGTCACCAACTTGGTAACCGCCTGCGCCATTAGGTAATGCCATGATAATTTCCTTTCAATGTTAATAACAGAGATAGGGGCCGAAGCCCCAATCAATTAGCCCCAGATACGGCAGCCCATTTGTGGGCGGATCGTGTTGAAGCCGTACAAAACGTCAATACGGCAAGGCATACGGTCATTGTTGATGTCGTACTGGCGCACGACACGCAAAGAGATACCGTTGTGGACTGCGCGAGCAGCCATGTCAACACCTTGTGGCAACAGCAAGTCAGCAGTTGCGAAGGTGATGGCGTCCTTGTGGTAGACCAAGTTCTGTGCGTACTGGCTAGAAGCAGCGCCTACGAACACAACAGCCTTACCAGAGACAGGGAAGCTGTCAACGGTAGCCAAAGCATTGGCGGCGGTGTAGATAGGAGCAACGTTCACAACAATTGCAGTGCCGCTGGCAGTGGCGTCAGCCAAAGCAACGAACTGGAACAACGAACCAGTGGATTCACGGGTCTGTGGGTTCACAGCAAAGCAATCAGCAACAGTGAACACGTCACCAGCTTTAACTGTCAAGTTAGAGCCGATAGTCAGAGCAATGCTAGAAGCACCTTGAGAAGTCACAGTGGTGGTCACAGAGTTGCCGGTGGCAACGCGAGAGCCAGTTGTGTGTTGCTTGATAGACTGAGACATGTTGATCTCGTCAAAGCCCAACACGCCAGTGCCCATCATGCCGTTCTTGAATTGCTTGCTGATAGTGTCTGTAGGATTGAACAGACCTTTCATGCCTTCAACCAAGCCAGCGTTGGCTGCTGGGTTCACGGTAGCGTAACGTGGGGACATCACGGCTGCGTTCTCGTTCAACTTCTGCTGGGCTTGGAGCAAGACCAAAGAAGTAGAAGGAGTAGTGCCAGGTGTACCAACGGTGTTACCGATGGTTTTGTACGCATTGGCCACGTCTGCATCAATAGAAGATGCCAACTGGCTGATACGAGGCTTCAACACACGCTCTGCGAAGTCATCCAATTGCATGGTCAATTCAGCAGATGTGAAGTTAACACCAATGTGCTTTTGGCTAGCAACGGTCAAAGTGGTGAACTGCTCGTTGTCGTCCTGAACTTGCAGGGCGGCGCCGTCAGTTACCAAAGCGCGGTCAGGTAAACGGATACGCAATGTAGAACCAATCTTTGCGCCTTCAACAGCGAAAGAGTCGTCATATTGACGGTTCACGTTACGGGTAAGCACCAGATTGTTCTCAAGAATTTCGAGAGCCTTACGGGTGATCATGTCAATCGTCAGAATACTATTAGACATTTCAGTCCTTTCAAAAAAGTCAAAGTTTTAGCGGTTCTGTGCTTGTAGCTTTTTAATCTGTCTTGCACGTTCAGCTTCAATCCACTGCGAGGCCGTCATGCTCTTGATAGAGCGAGGGTCTGTAGTGTCCAAAGTTGCTGCTCCAGCGGAGCGTGCAGTAACAGGAGAAATCGGCGCAGGCGCAGATGTTGTTTTCTTGATCGGGGGCGCTGATGCCAATTTGGCTTCAATTTTCCCAATCTCTTTCGCCTGACCGAGTGGCGTCATGCGTGAGATGCGATCTGCTTCTTTTGGATTTGAGCCAAGGTAGTACGCTAACTCAGGCCCAATGTCCGAAGACTGGATCGTTTCGGCCATCACGTTTGTGATCGGTAGCTTGGGGTTGTAGGCGACTTGTTCAAAGTCATCATACTTGTCCCGCGCTGCTTCTTCACGCTCTTGATAGCTTTCGAGAACGGCTGATTGCTGCTTGGCTGCTTCACGTTTGGCCAATAGTTCTTCAGCTTTCTGATAGGCCATTGCTTCCGCATAGGCTTCAGGGCTTTCAAACTGGTCAACGGACGCAGTTGGTGCAGCTTTCACGATTTGCGATTCCGCAGACCGATTTGCTTGTTCTCTTTCCCACTTACGTTGCTCTCTTGCGAGGCGTTTGCCGATCATCGCATCAATTTCAGCCTGGGAGTACTTCTTTTCCTCTGTGGCTTGATCAACTTGGTTTTCAGCGACTTCCGGCGTACTTTCAGCAACTTCAGGTGTGGCCGTCACATCCGTGGTTGGCGCGGAGTCTACTTCCGCTAGGGCTTGGACTTCTTCAGTCATTTTTTATGAATCCTAAGATTCCTCGGTCTACTGGGCCGATACAGTTGTTTAAATCTTACACCAGATTACTCTGGCTGTGCAACTACTTGAGCAGCTTGATAAGCGGCAATCACTTCAGGGGTGTGAATAGATGCGGCAATCGCTTGCACTTTGGCATCTTCAGCACTGTAGTCAGCACCAGGCACAACAACGTGGCGGTGGAACTTGCTACTGATTTCAACGCCATCTTCTTTAATAGCGGTCTTGGTGCGAACTTGGATTGAACCGTTTTCAACAACTTCAATCAGATCGACAGAGATAACTTTTTCGAGAGCCATAATATTTCCTTGTTTCCAGCCACGGCATCCACCGTAGCATTAAGTCTGGTGGGCCGCGCCAGTACGGTTATAGGTTGCCTTCAGATGTCCAAAAACCAGGCTCACCAGCAGTTGTGCATCGCCATGCTTTAGGCTGACCAACTACAGCGCCTCGATTAATAACTCGATCTCCAATTGTGTATGCACCAGCAATAGGGGGTACTCCAGAATAAGTGTATTGTTCAACAATGCCTGTGCCAGTGTGTTGTATTTTTTCAGTAATAAAATTTAATTTATCAAAAATACATCCTGTGCCTTCGGCAAGAACTACATCATAGTCAACACTTTCAGTTGATCTAAATGAATTTCCACTTACATTTGTATATGTAGCATTTGCAAGAAAAAAAGCAATATTTCCACAAAATACTTTATTGTCTGCAATTGATCCGTAATTTACATAAGAAACTTGTAATCCGTCAAAAACGGAGTTAATAATATTTCCGTTAATTACTACATCGTCCATAACACCGCTGGTAGTTCTTGAAAACAACATTCCAATACTAGCTGCATTAGTTGCATGAACATGATTATTAGAAACATTGATTGATTGTTGAGAAGCATTGATGCAGTCAACATAGATTGCAGCGTTACTTCCCATCTGGTAAACCTTGTTACCAATAATGTTGGAATAACTGCACTTGGTCATGCGAATACCGCTGTTAAAAGAGCCTGTCAGTTCTTCAGATCGAATCACATTACCTTGAACATGAATTCCATGTTCTTGGCTAGAAGCCGCCCAAATGCCTGGGCCTCGCAAAGACTGAATTTGGTTATTTGAAACAATGATAGATGCAGTCTGTACTTCATCGGCAATGCTTGCCGTAATGCAAGCCATAGCCAAAGTGCCAAAATTGCTAGTGTTAAGGCAACAACGATAAACAGTGTTTCCTGTGCAAACTGCACCACCAGCCCCTTGTAAATAAATACCAGCACCAGACGCACCACCAACATAGTCACCAAGAATGTTGGACACAACATTATTAGAGATCACAGCAAGGCAGTCATATCCCGATGGGGCTGAAACATCAGTTGTGTAATACAAGATGCCGTAGCCTTTTTTGTTGTCCACCCGATTGTTTGTGATGATGTTACCAATCATGGTTGCACCAACTAAATAGTAATCATTAAATGCAATACCAACGCCAGCATTTGCACCAAGGCAGAAATTGCCTTCAACTACGTTGTACGAGCAAGCTCCATATGCGTAAATGTTTCCAGCATCTTCGTTTGCCGTCGCAGTTGTGTACCAATCACCAAAATAATTGTTGCGGATTTTGTTGTTAGATGAGTTGTAAAGCCGAATTCCGATGTTGTAGCAATTAAAAATGAAATTATTTTCAATTGTGCATTGTGCGGAATTGCTAAGATAAATTGCACCTTTACCGTTTAAACCGCCAAGAGTTCCCACAGAACCACGGCACGACAGTTTAAGATCACGAACGGTGACACCAGCCTTGTTGGTCAAGTCAATTCCAGTAGTATCGCCATCTTTAATGATGATGTGAGAATCTCTGCCAGCGCCAAAAATTAAGCTATTACCCTGTGGCAAAACAGCCGATCCAATGTAGTACTCACCTTCGGGAAAAAACACACTTTGACTTGCATTAAAAGCAGCTTGAATAGCCGCAGCGTCATCGTTTGGAAAGCCAAGACCAGTCGCTCCAAAGTCTAAAACATTGGCTACTGCACCTTTAATCATCGAATAGGATGCTTTAGTCAAAGACATAATTAAACCTTGTATGTGATTTCAAAGCCAGCATATGTGCTTGCACCTGTACTGGCCCACGAAACAGTGTTACCAATAAAATCAAGAAGTGTAATTGTTGTTGATGACGGAGATACGTTTAAAGACAATCCATTTGTGATTGTTGTTCTACCGCACCACACAGAACCAACAGCGTAAGCAGCAGCATTTGATGTGAAAGGCAAACCAGTCACACTGATTGCACCCGCAGCGCCTACGTTGCTTACATCCCTGAATGAACAATAAACAGTTACTTGATCACCAATTTTTGTGTAATAGGCCGTTGCTGTTATTGGTGTTGTTGGCGGTGTTGCCGATGTCAAAGTAGCGGTAAAAGTGCCTTCTTCATAATCATCAAACAATTCACTTGTGCCTGTGTTTGGTGTGGCAGAAAAGTCAATGCCGTTGCCTGATGTGCCGATAACCAAGTTGCCTGTGCTTAAAGTTTGATCACCAGTAAATGATTGGGCAGCGTCTGTTCTCGCAACAGTAAAGTTGGCATTAGGTACAGTTGCAACGCGAGTTGTACCAGTACCAGGGCCAGTAACTTGCAAAATACCAGTTGTTGCATTTGACCGAATGTTTTTAACCGTCAAATCATCGGTTGCCACTTTAACCGTAGCGCCACTTTGAACAATAGGCAATACTTCTGTGCCAGCAAGCGGTGTAGTTGCGCTAGTTAGTGCGGAGATTTTCTTATCTGCCATGATAGTTCCTTATCAGTTGTATAAAATCTCAATAAGAGATGTGAGAGGTGGCGCTTCAGAAAATGTTAGTGTTGTTCCTGAAACAGAAAATGTGTTTTTATTCTGATACACGCCGTTGATGTACACAGAAATGACGTTCTCATTCGCCACGCTAGTTGACAAAGTAAAAGCAACGGTTGTTCCATCGCCAGTAAAGTTATCTGGATTATTAATTGGAACGCCTACACCAGAAATATTGTCATAAGTCGCAATCAATACATCATTTGAGTCTTTAAGAACAAACTTATAGATTGCCGATGTAATCCATATTTCACCGCCATCAGGCACTCGGCCAGCCGCATCCAAAACAACTGGGTTTGTACGAGCAACATTCCCCAAGTTAGTTGTATAACTAGGCAAAGGAGTTGTTGTACCAGCTGCATAGGTATACAGCTTACCGCCAGTCAGAACAGCGCCGGTATTGGTAAAAAACTGGGCCGCTACACCGCCCACTGGGGATAAGAATACGGCCATTTAGGTCACTCCAAAAGAATTTGTCCATCGTCCTCTTGGACGAGGTTGTCGCCAGATTCGGTGAGAAGGTTGCCAACCGATGCACCGCTGTCGCGTGTGCCTGAAAACAGCGTGACAATACCCGCTAGGCCAATGGCCACCGAATTGCGAAGGGCGACACCAAAGCTCATTGCTTATTGATCGGTTTGCAGTACGCAGTGCCGTCTGTGCTACCAATTCGTATCACACTGACACGCCAAGGGGAGCCGTTTGAACTGAGTGTCAGAACAAACGGGATAGGTGTAAATGCAGGGATTGGTGTGCTGGCGCTAGTGGCAACAGCCCCCACACCCACTTCAACATAGCAGGGCACATCAGCCCAGACTAGCACACCTTGTGGGCCAGCGTTCCATGCGGTTGTGTTGCCTGCACTTGCGCCAGCAGTTGCGGTGTAAGCGGGGAAATCCGCTTTGCTCATTGGGTTGAGAAGTTCCATGATGATCCTTACGCCAAGAATTTCAATTTGTACAAAGTCCGGAGATATATCTCAACGATATTATCTATCAATTGTTGCATTGTTGAATCAGATTTATCACACACATCGTAACGAGCCGCTTCAATTTCAGCAAGTGAGTCCTGCAAGAATTCAGTGATGTTAGCCGTCTTCTTGGCCGAATTCAAGGTAATTGGGCCAATTAGACCATATCGGCCTTGGTAGGTTTCAGCAAAATCATCAGCCGCACCAATAATGCGGTTGTAGAAGATGTTGAGCGCTTCGTGCTTGCTAAAACTGCGTGTGTTCAGGTGTACGGAATGTGCAACATCCCGCGCCAAGAACAGCAAGCCTAAAAATTCATTTGCTTTCATTGTGGCATTCCTTGTGGAGGCATCTGTTGTTCTGGGGGCATCTCAGGAGGCATCATCTCCATGGGCATGGGTTCCTCGCGCATCTCAGGCATCTGGTTCATCATGCTTTGCGACTCCATGGCCGCAGCGACAACACCCATGGCAATGTCTTGGATTTGTTCTTCAGTCATACCGGCCTGCACAGCGGCAATGCGCTTGGTTTCGGCATCGTATGCTTTGATCTGAGCCTCAAAGTCCTTGCGCTCCAAGTCTTGCATTTCGATTGACTTGCCGACATTCTGGATCATCTGGTACATCTGCTCCATCTCAGCGCCCATCGCCTGAATCTGTTGCTGGGCTGCCTGCAATGCTGGATCGTCCTCACCATCTGACAAGAACTTGGGATCAATGGTCTTGGCAAAGCGCTTAGACATTTCCTGTGCGCCAGGCCAGTCCATGTTCTTGACAAACAAGTCGCCAGCCACAGACCACAGTTGGGGATTACCCTGTAACAGTTGAGCCATGGCTTCCAAGGCTTCTTGGCGCTTGGTTGCATAGCCTGGGCCAGTTGTGGCCACCACATCGTACTTGCCGACGCCGGGGTTGTAGATCTTCTCGATCACAATGCCCTGCTCATTGACAATCTTGTTGACGGGTTGGGGCTGGTCAGGGTTAATCTTGACCATCTTAGTCTCGCCGTCTTCACCAATGATGCGAGCAATGCGCTGTGTGTCGTAAATCTTGGGGATCAAGTCCACCAACTGACGGGCCACATGGCGCACGGCACGGGTTAGGTTATCCCCGTAATGGAAAGTACCTACATCACCCTCACGCTGACGAGCCAGAATGGCTTTTCCAGAGCGTTCGTTGGAACCCATGCCGAGTGATGCGTTGTATTGGCCCGTTGTGGACTTGATGTCCTCAGATGCGCCTGCTTTGGCCTGCAATAGGCCGCTAGAGGCCATTGGTGGTTGTGCCCGCTGGGGTAGTGGCAAAACCGCACCTTGGCCGTCTGTAACGTCTGGATTGACCTCCAGATATGGCCAGTTGTTTGTGTTGGCGGTCTTCCACTTGTCCTCATAGCCCTCGAACTGGCCACCGTAGCCAATGAACGGAGCCTTGGGCGCCAGAGCCAGCATCTCAGCTTCTTGAGACACCCAATAGTTGTACATGCGCTGGGCATCTTTAGCGTTTCTGACAAGGCCAGAAATGTAAATACGGCCATCAACCTCAAACTCGTTGCCGATCACACGGATCACAGGAATCCATTTGCCAGCCCACTCTTTTTGTTCAAGGATTTCGTAGCCGTTGATCTTGCAGTACATCACCCGTGGGCGCTCAGAGATGCGGCTTTTGATTGGCTTGCCAAACATGTCCTTGAGCATCTTGTCCTCTGGCGTGCCTTCAAAGGCAGACTGGTTGCCAGGGTACAAGTTCAGCTTGGTTTTGTCGTAGTCAATGTAGTAATAACTAGCGATACGCACTGTGTCTTCATTGAGCCAGTTGCTGATCGACTGGTCACCCACACCAAGGGACTGCAAGGTTGAGATAGGCGCAGCATCTGGGTACTGGCGCTCATATTCTGCTTTTGTCAAGTCTTCGGTAATGAAGCAATACTTGGCATCTGCGCCCGTTGGGTCTTGGATCAAAGGATCCATGTAGACCGAGAAGGAGTTGCGAATACGGCCAATCTTGATGTCCTGATCGAATGTGTTTTCGTCACAGTACTCGGTCATCAGGGTGATGTAGCCCTCGCCATAGGACACCTGATTTTCGCAGGCCGTGTCGTATGCCACGTCAGCGTCAGAGATGTACTCAATGTGGCGAATCATGCCGTTAAAAATCTCGGCCACTTCCACATCAGCGTTGTCATCAACTGGGATGACCTTTGCGCCTGGGCGGTTCTGACGCATGTCATTCGTCACTTGACGAACGTGCTGCGGCAATTTGTTGATTGTCAGTGTTGGGCGTGCATTGATTGTCTGACCCTGCACCGCGCCGCGAGTGGCCAAGACATCAGCAGGCCACTGCCAATGATTGTCGGGTGATCCAGCATAAAAGCGCAGGTCGTCAATTTCGTCTTCGCGGCTCTCGGCCAGTGCAGAGACTGCCATGTCCAACCGAGCGCGGGCGGTTGTCAGAATGTCTGAGTCAGACTTGGGTGGTTTGCCGCCAGCGGCTACATTAGCCGCCGCGACCATTCCGGTTGGATCAGCCATTATTTTTTCTTCTTTTCTGCTTCACGTTTGACTGAATACGCGATGGCCACGGCCTGCTTGACGGGCTTGCCAGCTTTAACTTCAGCTTTGACGTTCTTGCGAAAGGCTTCGGGTGATTTTGATTTAACCAGTGGCATGATTATTTCTTCTTCGCTGTTTTGGCAGATTCTTTAAACGCTTTGGCAGTTGGCGCGCCCTTGTCGCCTGGCTGACGCATCTTTTCTTTGCTGCCAGCGGCTATGCGCTCACGTTTTGCATGGATATTGGCATATAAGCCGGGTTTGGTAGCCATATCAACACTTCCATCGTTTAAGAGCTGCTTTAGCGCGTTCGCCATCTTTGGCGTTGGCCGCTACTGCGCCCATTCTTGCACAAAATGAATCCTTGCGCCCCTGATCTGCCTTCGTCTTGGGGTTAGGCGCTGGCGCCTTCAAGTTAGAACCCGTTGCGGCATTGTACTTAGCGCGGCCCTTCTCGGTCAAGCCAGCACCTTTGCTGACCGGCAACTTTTCGCCTCGGCCAACGCTTAAGGACACACTCTTTTTAGCCATTACGATCCCATCCAAGAAGTTGCAACCACGCCTCTGCCATTGTACGTGCGGCGCTGCGTGGATTCACGCGCCTCACGGTGGGCTACTGGGAAGGCAAAAGTGACGCATATAGCGTCAGCCGCATCAGGCGAGGCCAATCCGCGTGCCTTCATGTCCTTTTTCGACTCCAAAAAGATAGTCCCTTTGGAGTCGGGCTTCATCATAGGCGAAATTAAATCAGTTTTAAGAAACCTGTCAAGCGGGATTGAAGCAGTTTTCAGCCAATCCTTCATTTTGCCCCACATTTCGGCCCTTTTGTTGCCATACATGACCGGATTTGCCGATTTATTGCCAAAGTTGACACCTTTGATTTTGTACCTTTGCTCTTTCAAACGATCCACAATACCCGCCCCCAAGCCGCCTTCGTCAATCACGACCAGCGCGGGCTTGTATTCTTCAATTGCCTCAATCACATGACCCACAACGGTCATGGTGTCGTCGCCCCTGTGGCGCTGAATGGCAATAATGTCGCGCCCTTGGCGCACGGCAATAACTGTTGCATCCGCGCCAAAGCGGGCTGGGTCTACGCCGATCACAATTGGGGCTGACTGATCCTGATATTTAGGCCGCTTCATCGCCTCGTCCACAAGACTGGCCGAGATGAACTGATCGTCACCCTCGGACGGGAACTGACCGTACACCTCGACGTGCGCTTGGCTAGAATCAGCACCGTATTCGTCAATGATCTGCTGGTAGACCTGTTTGTCCGTGCCTTCGACCGTGCGCGCGTCCACCACCTTGGTCGTCCAGAACTCCCGCTTGCTATTAAACGCTTCGTAGAAGTACCCAGTGTTGCGCCGTGGGTTGCTAAACGCCATCCAGAATCTGTTAGGCGTGTTCTCTGTAAAGAATCCACTGGTCACCGCCCAGATGCTGTCGTCAATACCTGACGCCTCGTCGAACACGACCAGCACACCGTCAAAGTTGTGAACACCCGCGTAAGCGTCGGGATTCTCCGCTGACCACAGCCGTCCCTCAACGCCCCAGTAGCGCGTGCCCTTTTTAAGATCACGCTCGACCAATTCCGTGAGCCACTTGGCTGGCATCAGTCTGGTGGCCGACACCTCAAACCAGTGGCTGTTAAGCGCCATCGCCAGCCACTTGGTAATCTCGGCCCATGTGACTGACCTTAGCTGAGACTCACTGTTGGCTGAGATGATGGTCGTGGAGCCGATGCGGGTTGTGAGCATCCAGATCGTGATCCATGAGACTAGGGCCGACTTACCAATACCGCGTCCACTACTTACGGCGTGCCGTAGTGTATTGAAGTCTAGCTTGCCTTTGTTCTGGGTGATGTGGTCAGCAATATGCGTCAGCACTTCACGCTGCCATTTGCGTGGGCCTTTGAAATGCTCCAGTGGCGTGCCAGGCTGACCCCAAGGAAACGCAAACATCACAAACGCCAAAGGGTTGTCCTTGATCGCTGGCGCCCACAATCGCGCCATGAGTTCCTGTTCGTCTTCAGCGCTGTATATGGTCGATTGCATGGATTGTTGGCTCGATTATTGTTGCGTCTTCG
>Ga0208235_1000183_pt1 | contig 16293 bp, 18 predicted proteins | sample LakMenEpi22Oct12_FD_150727 | JGI IMG/M metagenome (GOLD analysis project Ga0208235, IMG submission 150727) | Freshwater microbial communities from Lake Mendota, WI - 22OCT2012 deep hole epilimnion (SPAdes) | ecosystem: Environmental > Aquatic > Freshwater > Lake > Epilimnion/Euphotic zone ... | reverse complement strand
TACATACCTCGGCCCAAGAAGTAAATTACTGAACCGCGGATAAGCGTGTTATCGACATCAAAGAAGGCAGCCCGTTTGCTCGTGAGTGCCATGTCACTACCTTAGCGAGAGAACTCCTAGAGAGACGCTTTATGCTTTGCCAATGAGTTCAACGGTGCATGTGGTTCGACACGGAGAAGTCCATAATCCTGACAAAATTTTGTACGGACGCCAGCCTGGATGGAGATTGTCTGAGCGCGGCCAAGAGATGGCGCAAACAATTGGCGATTGGTCCAGAACACTAGATCTTGGCGCTCTTCACGTCTCACCCCTACAGCGTGCTCAAGAAACCGCAGCACCTATTGCCGCCGCGCACAACATTTCGATTACTACAGATGATCGTTTAATTGAAGCAGCAAACATTTTTGAAGGAAAACCATTTGGAGTTGGTGATGGAGTTTTGCGTCATCCCGCAGCGTGGAAACATTTGTGGAATCCATGGAAACCTTCGTGGGGAGAACCATACGAGGAACAAATCTCTCGGATGCTTGCAGCAATCTTTGCAGCAAACAAAGCTGCCAATGGTAAAGATGCAATTTGTGTATCTCACCAACTTCCAATCTGGATCTTAAGAAGTGCAATTGAAAATCGTCGGCTACTTCATGATCCTCGTAAACGAGAGTGCAGCTTGGCATCTGTGACAAGTGTTCACTTTGATGACGAAGGAATGATTTCTGGTCTTTCATATTCAGAGCCTGCTGGCCATTTATTGCCTGAGAAGAAGTAATGAAAAGATTCGCCGCATTCTTGGTGCTCGCATTTGCATTAACAGCATGTGGCGGCGGCGGCAGTTCAACTTCTGAAGAAAGTTTTGTCTCAGGTGATGGATCTACGACATTCATCAAGATTTCAGATCGAAAGATTGCACCTGCAATTACCGGAATGACCTTGTCCGGAGAGAATTACACATATAACAAAGACCGAGTTGCTGTGGTCAATGTTTGGGCGTCATGGTGTTCACCTTGTCGCGCAGAAGCCCCAACCTTGGTTGCTTTGGCAAACAAATACACAGATGTTGCCTTCATTGGAATTCTGACTCGTGATAATCCAGCTAACGCTGAAGCTTTCGAACGTAGATTTAATATTCCTTACCCAACAGTTATTGATGACTCAATTCTGCTTGGTTTTAAAGGCTCATTACCGGCAAATGCAATTCCCACAACTGTCATTCTGGATAAATCAGGCCTTGTAGCTGCCAGAATTTCTGGCGTTGTTACGGTCGCATCACTTTCTAAATTAATCGAGAAGGTTGCTGCAGAATGAGAGAGTTCTTTGTCGAGCAAATCTTTTCAGGATTTGTAGTCACGGCATTTCCCTTTGCATTTATCGCAGGCGTAATTTCATTTCTTTCTCCTTGTGTCCTGCCACTTGTTCCGGGCTATCTATCTTTTGCTGCAGGATTTTCCGCCAGCCGCGGCAAGGTATTGCTTGGCTCAGTCTTATTTGTCCTAGGTTTTAGTTTGGTCTTTGTTTCATATGGCGCAGTATTTGGCGGCCTAGGAAATCAACTCTCTGCAAATGAAGAATTGATTTCTAGAATATTAGGAATCTTGACCATTTTCCTTGGTTTTGTTTTTTATGGTCGCTTTCCATTTTCACCAACGATTCGTCCAAAGATGCGGACAACCGGTGGCCTATTGGGTGCGCCGATGCTCGGCATTCTTTTTGGAATTGGTTGGACGCCATGTATCGGACCTGCCCTTGCTGCGGTTCAAACTTTGGCATTCCAAGAATCAAGCGCGGTACGAGGTGCGATTTTGTCATTTGGTTATTGCCTAGGTTTAGGTCTGCCATTTATTTTGTCAGGATTGTCATTAGATAAGTCGGCAAAACTTCGTTCATTGATTTACCGCCGCGGCGATGTAATCTCGAAAATTGGTGGAGTATTCCTGATCACTATTGGCTTGTTGCAAGTTTTGGGTTTCTGGAGTCAGATCATGAACTCAATGCGCTCTTTAATCTCTGACTTTATTCCGGTGATCTAATGAGCCAGCAAACTCAAATTCCTGAACTAGACAATGTTGGCTTGCTTCGCTTTGCGTGGAGACAGCTAACAAGTATGCGTACAGCTTTAATTCTGCTTCTTCTAGTTGGTATTGCTGCTATCCCGGGATCATTGGTCCCACAAAGAACTCAAAACCCACTTCAGGTAGGGCAATACTTCAAAGATTCGCCAGAACAAGCACGTTGGATGGATCGCTTCTATTTGTTTGATGTTTACGGATCGCCTTGGTTTAGCGCAATTTACATTCTGCTCTTTATTTCACTAATTGGTTGTGTACTTCCACGCACTTTTGAACACTTCAAGGCTGCGCGCGCTTTGCCACCTGCTACACCAAAGAATTTGTCTCGTTTAGAACATCATGAATCGTGGAGCGCCCAAGGCAATGAACTTGACCTTGCTCGCGACTGGTTTAAGTCAAAGCGATTTAGAGTTTTAGAAGCTAATGGTTCTATCTCGGCTGAAAAAGGTTTTACTCGCGAGACCGGAAATTTATTCTTTCACTTAGCTCTAATTTTGATTCTGTTAGGAATTAGCTTTAGCTCACTTTTTGGAATGCGCGGTGAAGCAATCATTAACGTTGGTGAGCGATTTGTTAATACTTCAACTAGTTACGATACGTTGATGCGTGGAAAGCTTTTCCGAGATTCAAACATTCCAACATTCATGTTGACCGCTGATAAGTTTGATGCACAGTACAACCTGGAAACCAGTGCTCCAGAGGATTACACCCTTGACGTTTCTTTACTTCGAGACGGTTCTACGAAAATAGAAAAGAAAACAATCAAAGTAAATAGTCCGATGACCATTGGAATGACGCGTATCTACTTACAAGCTAATGGCTATGCACCAGTTGTAACAGTCAGAGATTCTAAAGGGGATGTTGCCTTCCAAGGACCCGTAACTTTTCTTCCACAAGATGCAAACCTTCGTTCGATCGGTGCAATTAAAGTTCCGGACGCAGTTCCACAAGTTGGATTCTTAGGATCTTTCCTTCCAACTTATGTGCGCGATGGAGAAAATGGCGGAGCAAGTGCTTTTCCTAAAGCACTAAATCCTCGATTGCTACTTTCAGTTTGGAGCGGTGATTTAGGTTTGGACTCAGGAATTCCTCAATCTGTCTATCGACTTGATACAACGGATATGACGCAGATTGGTTTAAAGGGTTTAAAGCCTGGCGAAAGTTATGAATATGAAGGTGGATCAATAACTTTTGAAGGTTATGTGCAATGGGTAAATCTTAACTTTGTGGCAGATCCTGGAAAGCACCTTGCATTGCTTGGAGGTATTGTTGCCATCCTTGGGTTGCTAGCTTCTCTCTTTACTCGCAGACGAAGGATTTGGATTCGAGTAGGAGACCAGGTCGAAGTTGCGGCGTTGGCCAAGAATGCAGCTCCGGGCTTAGAAGTTGAAATGCAGGGTTTTGTGAAAATGTTAAAGGGAGAGAAATAGATGTCACGTTCATGGGCTTTTGCATCAAATTATTTGGTGTACTCAGCAATGGCTGTCTATGCAATCTCATTTTTAGCGCACTTAATTGAAACTGCTTGGGCAGTAAAAGTGCCCAAAGATAAAAATGCAGTATTAGATTACAAGCGCACTGAAAAAGTTGCTCGAATTGCAACTGCATTGATGATTCTAGGTTTTCTACTTCTATTTGCAGGAGTAATTGCACGAGGTATTTCTGCCGGAAGAGTGCCATGGGGAAACATGTACGAGTTCTCAATTACTGGAGCTTTAGCTTTTTCTGGCGCATATCTTTTGGCGCTTCGAAAGTACGACCTTCGTTGGTTGGGACTTTTGGTTTCAGTCTCTGTTCTATTAACTCTTGGAACTGCCATCACAGTTTTGTATGTACCAAGCGCGCCATTGGTGCCTGCCCTTAAGTCTGAATGGCTAGTAATTCACGTTTCAACTGCAATTATTTCTGGTGGAGTGTTCTTACTTTCAAATGTAATCGCATCTGCATACTTGTATTTAGACCGCATGGAGAAAAAGGGCGAGCGAACACCATGGGCTAAACGTTTGCCAGAGCTAGAGACACTTGATCTATTGTCTTATCGCCTAGTGGCATTTGTATTTCCACTATGGACATTTTCAGTAATTTCAGGAGCGATTTGGGCAGAAAGTGCTTGGGGGCGTTACTGGGGTTGGGATCCAAAAGAGACTTGGGCCTTTATTACTTGGGTTGCATATGCAGCGTATCTACATGCCCGCGTAACTATTGGTTGGCGCGGTCGACGAGCTGCATGGCTGTGCCTATTTGCTGGTTCCACATTTTTGTTTAACTATGTTTACATAAACATTTGGGGAACTGGAAAGCACACGTATTCGGGGCTTTAGAGCTTTCTTAAGAAATCCGGATCATCATCTGGAGGAAGTATGCGGCGCTTAGGCCCCTTACCTCTCTTTGGCTTATTACGACCAGCAATCAAATAAGAAATTGGACCAATTGCAAACAGTGCTGGTCCCAAGAGAATGATAATTAATAGCCAGCCCCACTTAGGCAAGTTTTTAATCTGCGATTCATCAGCACGAGCACAGTCAATCAATGCATAGATAGTGAATCCAAAAACTAAAACAAGTAGGACGACTCTGGACATGTACCTATTGTATCCCTAAGCCAACAGCAAGCAAGAGCGCGAAAATCATTTGCAGTTTTGCGGTTTTACCAAGGACCGGAATTAAATCCTTACCTGAAACACCACTTAAAACTTGCCTTGAGATTGAGTAGCTCATAGGTAATGCCAACAAGGTAATTAGAGCAGTTGGGATCAGTGTGGCGACGGCTGCAATGTGAGCAAGCATCAAAAGCCCTACATACATAAGTCGAGCTTTGCGATCACCTATACGGACAGCAAGAGTCAATTTGCCAACTTGTTCATCCTTAGGTCTGTCGCGAAGATTATTGATTGCAAGAATCGCACATGAAAGCGCGCCCATTGGTATAGAGACAATAAAACTCAAAAGAGTAAGTTCTTCGGTTTGTACGTAGTAAGAACCCATTGTTGCGATTACGCCGAAGAAGAGAAATACGGATAATTCGCCCAACCCTTTATAGCCATAAGGGTTCTTGCCTCCGGTGTATCCCCAAGCAGCGGCGATAGAGATAATTCCAACCAGAATAAGAAGTGGAGAAGTTAAGAATGCCAACCAAGTACCGGCAACACTTGCGATCGCAAATGAAATGAAGGCTGCAGCTTTTACAGATTTAGCTGAAGCCAGACCGCTGGCGACTATGCGAATAGGACCAACGCGGTCAGCATCAGTTCCCTTAACTCCATCGCTGTAATCGTTGGCGAAGTTAACGCCGATCTGAAGCCATACCGCTACCTTTAAAGCTAAAAGCGCACGAAACCAGTTGAAATCTGCACCGACAAGAGCGGTTGCAACTACAACTGGCGCGATAGCAGCAGGAAGAGTGCGAGGGCGTGCGCCCAGTATCCATTTATTCATTTGATAACTCTTGTGCCAATCTCTTACGATCAACTTTTCCAATACCGAGCAAGGGTAGCGAGTTTACGAAATGAATACCCTTTGGTTTTGCAAAAGCACCAATTCTATTTTCAAGTACCGTTGTGATCGCTTCTTTATCTGCCTGCCCAACAAATGCTATGTGCAAGGTTTGCCCCCATTGTGGATCATCTACTGAAAAGGCAGCGCACTGGGTACCAGGAAAGCTTTCATTGAGAATACTTTCGACACTATTGAGTGAGAGATTTTCACCACCAGAAATGATTACATCATCTGATCGACCGATGACAATAAGTTTCTCATCTACAAACTCGCCTAAATCATTAGTCGCAAACCAACCATCTGATAAATCAAGATTTAAAGCCAGAATATTTCCGCGAATAAAAATAGCACCGCCACGAACTTCAACTTCAGTTCCTTCAAGAATTTCACCGTTGTAAACGCATCCACCTGAAGTTTCACTCATTCCATAAGTGGTGACTACATTTATTCCGGCAGCAGTCGCTTGGTTTCGGATTGCGCTTGAAAGCGCAGCACCACCCACCAAAACTTTCTGAGCTCCTTGTAAATGCTTCAGTAAGTGATCATCGCCATTTAAGGCACGGAATAGTTGTGTTGGAACAATTGCCGTGAAGTTAACGCGTGGATATTCACCAGAATGATTGCGAAGATCGACGGGTATTGTTCCTAATTCAAAAGCTCGAACAAAAACATTGACCGCAGCGACATGAGTCAATGGCAATAGAAGCGACCAGGTGTCACCAGGTTTTGCTCCGACAAATGCGTTAGAGGCACGTGCAGATGAAATCAAAGCGTGGGATGACAAAAAGATTTCCTTGGGTACACCGGTTGTGCCCGAAGTGCCAATTACGACCGCGGCTTGTGTGGGACCGAACTCTGAATTGACCTCACCAAGTCCAAGGGTGGGGCCATTGCCTGCGAGAGCTGCTGTGATGTCCCTCGCTAAAAGAGGAGTTTCGCATGCCGGGCTGACCCGCAGAATTTTTCGTTGTGACGAGTTATCCATTGCCGTCGTAGGCTATCGCTAGCAACGACGATGGGGGAAATGTGAGCAAGCCGATCAAGCGCGAATTTGGTAGCCGTGAGATTCCACAATGGGTAACCGCACCTGGTGGAGAAGATTTCGTAGATATCAGATATCAAATGGGCGATGGAATTGCCAAGATCACGATTAATCGACCACAGGTTCGAAACGCATTTCGCCCCCAAACAATTATTGAATTAATCGAAGCATTTAATCTGGCTCGCGATAATGAAGAAGTCGGAGTCATCATCTTTACTGGTGAAGGAACCGAAGCTTTTTGTTCTGGTGGAGACATCAGTGTGCGTGGTGACGATGGATACCTAGGCGAAGACAAGTTGGCGAAAAAAGGTATTGGTCGCCTCAATGTTCTAGATCTTCAAGTTCAAATCCGTCGCACACCTAAACCAATTGTTGCAATGGTTGCAGGTTGGGCAATCGGTGGTGGACATGTACTTCACGTCGTGTGCGACTTAACTGTTGCAGCAGACAATGCAAAGTTTGGTCAGACCGGCCCAATGGTCGGATCTTTTGATGGTGGTTATGGCGCTGGACTATTGGCAGAACATGTTGGCCAAAAGAAGGCACGTGAGATTTGGTTTATGACCCGCGAATACAGTGCACAAGAAGCTTTAGATATGGGATTAGTAAACACAGTTGTTCCTGTTGCCGAACTAGAAGCTGAAACAGTTTCATGGTGTCGCGAGATGCTTCGCAACTCACCAATGGCGCTACGTTTGCTAAAGGCTAGTTTGAACGCTGCTACCGATGGTTTAGCTGGAGTTCAGCAACTTGCTGGCGATGCAACGCTTCTGTTTTACATGACTGAAGAAGGTCAAGAAGGTCGCGATGCTTACCAGCAGAAGCGAAAGCCTGACTTCGGAAAATTTCCTAAGCGCCCCTAATTTATGGATCAACAACTTCTGGACACTTTGCGCGTAATCGCGCTGCCAATGAAAACTAAATTTCGTGGCATATCTGTTCGTGAAGTTGCACTTATTAAAGGGTCACATGGTTGGGGGGAGTTCTCACCATTTCTGGAATACGACGATGCTGAATCTGCGCCCTGGCTTGCAAGTGCGCTAGAAGCGGCCACCACGCCAAAACCGAAGCTTTATCGCACATCCGTAGCTATAAACGGAACTATTCCAGCACTTAATGACCCAAGTGATTTAAAGAAAGTTGTTGATTCATTCCCGGGTGTTAGTACATTTAAAGTAAAAGTGGGCACCAACCTTGCCGAAGATTTGGCGCGCATTGATGTCATTCGACAATTGCAACCACAAGTAAAGATACGAATTGATGTCAATGGATTGTGGAGTGTTGATCAAGCTGAAACTTTTTTGAATGCAGCCGGAGAAATTGAATATGCCGAACAACCCTGTGCAACTATTGCAGAATTGCGTGAATTAAAAAGTAGAACTTCAGTCAAGATTGTCGGAGATGAGATTCTTCGAAAAGCTGCTGATCCATTTAAAGTTGATTTAGATGGAGCAATTGATTATCTAATGCTAAAGGTTCAGCCATTAGGTGGAATTAAACGTGCGCATGCGCTTGCAGAACATCACAACCTGCCTGTTGTAGTTTCAAGTGCGCTCGAAAGCGCTGTAGGAATTAATTATGGTTTAACGCTTGCTGCATCTTTTGAGGAAATGAACTTTGATTGTGGTCTTGGTACCGGGTCTTTGCTTGCAGCTGATGTGGCTCACTTGCCAATCGTTGATGGAAAGATCGAAATTTTCGAGTTTGAACCACAGTTAGATGGTTTAGATGTGGCACCAGATCGCTTCGAATGGTGGAAGAATCGGATTATGAGAACCGCGGAGCTTTTGAAGTGAATAACTCAACCTCGCTAGCTCGCGTTGTCGTCCGTCAAATAATTGAATCAGGGATTACAGATGTTGTGATCTCACCTGGATCGCGTAACGCACCTTTATCACTGGCATTTTTTGCCGCCGCAGAACAAAAACTGATCAAGATTCATGTGCGCATAGATGAACGCACGGCAGCCTTCTTTGCTTTAGGAATCATTAAGGCAACTGGCCGTCCCGTTGCAGTTGTTTGCACTAGCGGCACAGCGGTGGCTAACTATCACCCAGCAGTTCTTGAAGCCCATCACACAAATACACCACTGCTTGTCTTAACCGCAGATCGTCCAGCGATGTTGCGCAGAACGGGTGCAAACCAAACAACAGAGCAAGCTCGTATTTTTGGCAAAGCGGTGCGTTATTTCGCAGATGTTGATGGGCCTGTTTATCCGATGGAGTTACCTCTAGATAGTTTGCGAACAGGGCCAGTTCACTTAAACCTTCAATTTGATGAACCATTACTGCCTGATGATTCAACTGACTGGCTATCTGAAATTGCTGTCGCACCAAAGAGTTTTGTGAATCGAGCTAAATCAGCAACCTTGCGATTGGTAGGCGCACGGGGAGTTGTTGTAATCGGTCACGACCGCGCGGGATTAACTGTCGAAGAAATCACCAAGTTCACAAAAACTCTTGGCTGGCCCGTGGTTACTGAAGATCCTTTGTCATTTCCTGATGCAATCGCCCATGCATCTATTTTCTTAACTTCTCAAGAGATTAGAAGTACGTTGATTCCACAATCTGTTTTGGTGATTGGTAGAACCACGCTTTCACGTTCAATAAATGCATTCATTAATTCAAGTCCGATTACATATGTTGTGGATCCTAGAACAGCAACAGTTGATACTGATCGCCAAGCCGATCGTGTTTTTACTTCGCTTCCTGATTTACAAGGTGTTATTCAATCCGATGATTGGATCGCTACCTGGAACAAAGTTTCTGAACGAACCAAAAAACTGGTTGCATCACTTGATGGTTGGAATGAAGCGGTTATTGCGCGCACAATCGCCGCAGCAATCCCTAATGAAACCGCGCTATTTGTTTCATCCTCTAGACCAATTCGAGACCTTGAAGGTTTCGCCGTTCCTCGTGGTGGCGTTACCACCTATGCCAACCGAGGTTTAGCCGGAATCGATGGAAACATCTCTACCGCCCTTGGCATTGCTAATTCACACACAGCAACTATTGCGATCTTGGGAGATCTTTCATTCCTGTATGACCTAACAGGCTTGATTCAGAAAGAAGAGATCAACTGCCGATTTGTTGTCATCAATAATGATGGAGGCGGAATCTTTTCAACTCTGCCGCAAAGAGGTTCACATGGTTTTGAAACTGTGTTCGGAACACCACATGGACTTAACCCAGCAGAAATTGCCAAGTCTATGGGAATTTCAGCAAAGCAGATTTCTTCTATAAAAGAACTTGAAGCAGAAGTGAAGTCACCAATTTCAGGAATCAGTGTTGTTGTTTGTGATGTTCCAGATCGAGAAAGCAATGCAGATAACCTAAAAGCAATTTATGAATCGCTAAAGTCCTTCTAAAAATACATTTCTATGTAAGCGCGCTTCGCATTGGAGCAAACTTTGCATAAGTTTCAGCTAGCTCAACTTCAGGATCTGAACCATCTACGATTCCGCATCCAGCAAAAATTCGAATTGAATCACCATTTATCTGCCCACAACGCAACGCGATTCCAAGTTCTCCGTCTCCGGCAGCGTCAATCCAACCAACTGGTCCCGCATAGCGACCTCTTGGCATTCCTTCGATTTCAGCGATCAACTTGGCAGCTTGTGGACGTGGAGTTCCACACACAGCAGCTGAAGGATGAAGCTGTTCCAAAATTGTAAAAGCATCAACATGTGAAAGCGTTTCAACTAGAGCACCAGTTACATCCGTTGCAAGGTGCATGACATTTGCAAGGTGTAAAACAAAAGGTGATTCTGGAACATTTGTAGAAGAACAAAATGGTTCGATGGCATCTGCAACCGATCGCACCGCATATTCATGTTCGGCAAGGTCTTTCGAAGACCGGGCCAGTGAGCCCGCTAAAGCAAGATCTTTTGCATCATCGCCGGTCTTGCTAATAGTTCCCGCAAGAACACGTGAAGTAATCATGCCCCTTGAAAGGCGTAGCAATAGTTCTGGAGTTGCTCCAACTAATCCCGAGATCGCAAACTTCCAGGTTGTTGGGTATTCCAGCGCAAGCTTGTTCAAAATAGAACGCGGATCAATAGCTTTGCTTGATGTAACCGTTATGTCGCGGGCAAGAACTACTTTGTCTAAGTCGCCCTTTTGAATTCGAGAAACGGCTGTTGCAACTCTTTCTTTCCATAATTCGTTGGCCTGTGGTTGTTCATCCCATTTCATTTCACCATTTGAAAAATGATCTGGTGTAGTTTTCAAATCTGGTTGCGAATCGGAACCGATCCAGGTAATCCATGACTTGCCACTCTTTGTTCCAACAACTACTTGTGGAATCACGAGAACTGAAACATCTTCAGGTGCAAATGAAAAAGACGCAAACAAAACTGGACCAGTACCACTTCCGTGCACCGTGTTGTTAATCGTTAACTTTTCTAACTGTTTCTGCCACCAATGACGCGCATCGGCAAATCTGTGTGGGCCACTAACTGTTGTTGTCGCATATGTTCCCCAACCAACTAAACCTTCACCGCTGCGCACCCATGCAAGAGGTTGGGTATCTGGAAGTAAATCCAACAACGGCAAATGCTCGCCAAGGCGGGTCGTTGTTACCGGAACCAGTTGAACCATTGGGGAAAAACTCTCCTCTAAATCGTGCCTTTGTTGATGTGGCGTTGAGTTGTGGATGAGCCTACTTCAAGGGAGAATATGCGCATGTCCCGCGCCAATCTGAACAAAGATCCCGATGAAGTTGCGGCTATGTTCGATGGAGTCGCCAAGCGGTATGACCTGGTTAATGATCTTTTGAGTTTGGGCCGAACAAAGGCATGGCGCAAGGCAGCAACAAAGATCATCGCTCCAGCTCCAGGAATGGTGATCCTGGATTTGGCGGCAGGACCTGGATCTTCATCAGAACCCTTGTTTAAGGCCGGGGCCACCGTTTTTGCCACCGATTTCAGCGAGGGAATGCTGGCGCAGGGCCGAAAAGCTCGCCCATATTTGAACTTTTCCAAGGCCGATGCCCTGAACCTGCCCTTTGAGGCGGACCGCTTTGATGTCGTCACCATTTCATATGGCCTTCGAAATACCGCTGATTTCGATAAGGCGCTGGCCGAAGCCCGCAGGGTCACAAAGCCAGGGGGCCGAATGGTCGTCGTTGAGTTCAGCCACCCAACCTGGCGTCCGTTTCGTACCATTTATACCGAATACCTCATGAAACTACTGCCGATGATCGCCAAGCGAACAAGTTCCAACCCAGATGCCTATGTGTATCTGGCTGAATCGATCAGGGCCTGGCCCGATCAGGCGGCGTTGGCGGCTCGAATGGAAAAAGCAGGCTGGACTGGGGTCACCTGGAAAAACCTGACTTTTGGTGTTGTTGCAGTTCACAGCGGGATTAAGGGCTAGCGGTCGAGGGCATACGCCTTTCCACCTTAGGATTTCGACCGTGACATCCAATCCATACATCCCAATCTTGGTGATCGGCGCGATCGGCTTAGGCTTCGCGGTTTTCTCGGTCGTCGCCGGAGCGCTCGCAGGTCCAAAGCGTTACAACCGGGCCAAGTTAGATGCCTATGAATGTGGAATTGAACCTTCTCCGCAAGCTGCCGAGGGTGGTCGTTTCCCAGTTAAGTACTTCTTAACTGCGATGTTGTTCATCATTTTTGATATTGAAATCGTCTTTTTGTATCCATGGGCAGTTGCTTTTGATTCTCTTGGAATTTTTGGTTTGGTTGAAATGGTGATCTTTATCGGAACAGTTTTTGTTGCATTTGCGTACGTTTGGCGCCGCGGCGGATTGGAATGGGACTAAAAAATGGGTCTTGAAGAGAAAATCCCAAGTGGGTTTGTCTTAACCTCAGTTGAAAAACTTGCAGGTTACATGCGCAAAAACTCGCTATGGCCAGCAACATTTGGTCTTGCATGTTGTGCAATTGAAATGATGGCCGTCGGTTCAGCTGCAAAGTATGACATCGCTCGTTTTGGTGGAGAAGTTTTCCGTGCATCCCCACGTCAAGCAGATCTGATGATTGTTGCTGGTCGTGTTTCAAACAAGATGGCCCCAGTTTTGCGACAGATTTACGATCAAATGTCGGCACCAAAGTGGGTTATTGCAATGGGTGCTTGTGCATCTTCAGGTGGAATGTTTAATAACTATGCAATTGTGCAAGGTGTAGATCACGTTGTTCCAGTTGATATTTACTTGCCAGGTTGTCCACCACGTCCTGAAATGTTGCTCGATGCAATTTTGAAGTTACATGAACAAATCAGTGACACAAAGCTTGGTGCAAACCGCGCACAGGTCATCAAGGAAGTTGAACTTGCTGCAATGAACGCAAAGCCAACCCATGAAATGAAGGGTTTGCTTGCATAATGACTGACGGAATGTTTGGCGCAAAGGGCACAGGAGATACTTCTGGATACGGCGGATTAGTTCGCCAGGCCGCTAATTTTGGCTCTTCTGAGCGTCCATACGGCTCATATTTTGATGAAGTAACTGATGATCTTGAGCGCGCTTATCCAGAATTTTCTGATGCAATCGAGCGCGTAGTTGTAGATCGCGGCGAGTTAACTCTTCATGTAAAGCGCGAAAAGTTAGTCGAAGTTGCATTTATTCTGCGCGATAAGTTGAAGTTTGAAATGTGTATGGGTGTAAATGGTGTTCATTACCCAGAACAAACTGGTCGCGAAATGCATGCGGTTTACCCATTGCTTTCGATGTCAAAGAATCAGCGCATTCGTTTAGAGGTTTCTGTTCCAGATGCAGATTCGCACATTCCATCTGTGGTTGAAGTTTGGGCTGGCAATAACTGGCACGAACGCGAGACATACGACATGTTCGGAATTATTTTTGATGGTCACCCAGGTTTAACTCGCATCTTGATGCCAGATGACTGGGAAGGTCACCCACAACGTAAGGATTACTCACTTGGCGGAATTGCAGTTGAGTACAAGGGCGCAACAACGCCTCCTCCTAGTGAAAGAAGGAGCTACAAGTGACAACTTTTGATCCATACGCACCTTCGCGCGATACAACTGAAGGAAAAGTTTTCTCTGTTACTGGCGGAGACTGGGATGCACTTGTACAAGAAATTGGTGCAGCCAAAGAAGAGCGCGTTGTCGTCAACATGGGACCTCAGCACCCTTCAACGCACGGTGTGCTTCGTCTAGTTCTAGAACTAGAAGGCGAAACAATTACCGAAGCTCGTTGTGGAATTGGATACCTTCACACGGGTATTGAAAAGAACATGGAATACCGCAGCTGGACGCAGGGAACAACATTTGTAACTCGAATGGATTACCTAGGACCTTTGCACAACGAAACCGCTTACTGCCTTGCAGTGGAAAAGCTTTTGGGAATTACTAATGATGTTCCAGAGCGCGCATCTGTAATTCGCGTAATGATGATGGAGCTCAACCGTATTTCTTCACACATGGTTGCACTGGGCACAGGAGCCCTAGAACTAGGCGCTATGGGCCCTATGTTCTTTGCTTTCCGTGACCGCGAAACTGTTTTAGAGATCTTCGAAATGATTACTGGCCTTCGTATGAATATGGCGTACATACGTCCCGGCGGAGTCGCTCAGGATCTGCCAGAGGGTGCTCTGACAAAGATTCGCGATGGCGTTAAGTTGATGCGTAAGAACTTTAAGGACAATGCAACGTTGCTAATTGGTAATTCAATTTGGATGAAGCGCACACAAGGAATTGGTTACCTAGATCTAGCGGGCTGTACAACTCTTGGAGTCACCGGCCCAGTTCTTCGTGCAACTGGTATGCCTTGGGATCTTCGTAAGTTGCAGCCGTACTGTGGTTACGAAAACTACAACTTTGATGTTGTTACCGCTGATACTTGCGATGTTTATGGCCGCTTCTTGATTCGTATGAACGAACTAGAGCAATCACTTCGTATCGTCGAACAGTGTGTCGACAAGTTAGAAAAGCTTGAAGGTGCACCAGTGATGGTTGCAGATAAGAAGATTGCTTGGCCGGCACAACTTGCACTTGGTGGCGACGGACTTGGTAATTCACTTGATCACATTCGCCAAATCATGGGTACTTCAATGGAGTCATTGATTCACCACTTCAAACTTGTCACAGAAGGTTTCCATGTTCCTGCTGGTCAGGCATATGTTGCAATCGAATCTCCTCGTGGAGAACTGGGTGCATCAGTTGTGTCAGATGGCGGAACAAAGCCATACCGAGTTCACTTCCGTGAGCCATCATTTAATAATTTGCAAGCAACTGCTGCAATGAGTGAAGGCGGAATGGTCGCTGACATTATTGGCGCAGTAGCTTCGATCGATCCAGTTATGGGAGGCGTTGATCGCTAATGGCATTTTCATCTGAAGATCTACAAATCATGGATTCGATCATCAAGCGTTATCCACGTTCTCGTTCTGCAATCATGCCCTTGCTTCACTTTGTGCAATCAAAGGCTGGTTATGTAACAAATGAAGGCATCGAAGTCATTGCACAGCTGCTAGATCTAGAGGCCGCCGAAGTCACTGCTGTATCTACCTTTTACACCCAGTACAAGCCAACTCCGGTTGGTGAATACCACGTAGGTGTTTGCACAAATACTTTGTGCGCAATCATGGGCGGAGATGCGATCTTTGCATCCCTCAAGGATCACCTTGGAATTGGTAATGATGAAGTCACAGCGGATGGAAAAGTTTCATTGGAACACATTGAATGTAACGCTGCTTGTGATTATGCACCTGTTGTTATGGCTAACTGGGAGTTTTACGACAATCAGACCGTCGAGTCTGCAAAAGATTTAGTTGATTCAATGCGTGCAGGTAATCCAAAGCCACCAACACGTGGACCAAGTCGTTTGGTTACTTACAAAGAAGCTTCAGCTGTTCTTGCTGGTTTAAATGATGGACTTGCACACGAAGGTGTTCAAGCAGGCGAGCCAACATTGCTTGGTTTGAAACTTTCGAAAGAGGGCAAGTAATGACAAAGCTAGCTCCAGTTTTATCTGCACACTGGGATGAAAAGGATTCCTTTACCCTAGAAGGTTACAAGCGTCATGGTGGTTACAAGGCTGCTGAAAAAGCTTTAACAATGGATCCTGATGCAGTTATTCAACTTGTTAAGGATTCAGGACTTCGCGGTCGCGGTGGTGCAGGTTTCCCAACAGGCATGAAGTGGGGATTTATTCCACAAGGTGATAACAAGGATCACTACTTAGTTGTTAATGCTGATGAATCAGAGCCAGGAACATGCAAGGACATGCCTCTATTGATGGCCAATCCACATGTTTTGATTGAAGGCTGCATCATTGCTTGTCACGCAATCCGTGCGAAGCATGCATTTATTTATATTCGCGGTGAAGTGACGCACGTTGCTCGTCGCATGAATCAAGCAATTGCTGATGCATATGCAGCGGGAATTCTTGGAAATGGAATCGATGTTGTTTTGCACGTTGGAGCAGGCGCCTACATTTGTGGTGAAGAAACCGCTCTTCTTGATTCACTAGAAGGCTTCCGCGGACAGCCTCGTTTACGCCCACCTTTCCCAGCTATTGCTGGACTTTATGCACGTCCAACAGTTGTAAACAACGTCGAATCCATCGCATCAGTTCCAGCAATCGTGATGAATGGTGCCGAGTGGTACCAATCAATGGGAACTGAAAAGAGCAAAGGAACAACGCTTTACTCATTGTCAGGTCACGTTGTTAATCCAGGACAATTCGAAGCACCTCTTGGAATCACACTTCG
>Ga0208235_1000181_pt1 | contig 16399 bp, 26 predicted proteins | sample LakMenEpi22Oct12_FD_150727 | JGI IMG/M metagenome (GOLD analysis project Ga0208235, IMG submission 150727) | Freshwater microbial communities from Lake Mendota, WI - 22OCT2012 deep hole epilimnion (SPAdes) | ecosystem: Environmental > Aquatic > Freshwater > Lake > Epilimnion/Euphotic zone ... | reverse complement strand
GGGGGGTAGAACCTCGGCTTAAAAAACGGCTACCCTTTTTGGAATTACACGGCTTGCACGCTGAAGTCAGGTTGTCTAAATCAAATAGTGAGCCGCCAACCTTTCGGGACGTGATGTGGTCAACCGTTGCGTTGCCACCCGCAAGATGTGTACCACAATAGGTACAAACGTACCCATCCCTCGCCAATACTCTCAGGCGCAGGTCTTTCCATTGCTTAGTTCCTAATGCTCTACTACTCAATGCCATCCTTTTGTTTGCCAATGCTTATACGCTTTGCACGCATTGATATACCCATCATCATCAATACCAAACTTATGGGCTATGTATGCCAAGCCCCAATCAATCTGACGATAAGGGTTAGCAGTACGTAAGTACTCACTCTTACCCTGAGGTATACCGTACACCCTATGCGTACCATTAAGGTTACCTACAGCCTTAGGGTTCCACGCACTTTCTTTACCATACAGTTTAGATAGGCATTTATATTGGGCAACAGACTCAATTTTTAATTGAGCATACTCTTTATAGGTAATCATTCTAATAGGCTCTAAGGCTTTAACGGAATCAATCTTTTTAGAATCTAGGCTTAATGCAATTAAGACAATAGATACCCCAAATGCTACAAGCGGCGAACTCGCAAGCCATCCCCTTTCGGGGCTTGCGTTCGCACTTTTAGGTGCGTCGCAGACTTGAAGCGTAGTCGCCTTGTCAAATCGGTTAAGCATAGTTATTTACCTCGTCTCATTATGTGAGATGTGATCTCTGTCACACTCGATAACTTATATTGAAGTCCAGCCTATATAACCTGCATTTGGATTATCTTTGAGCCATTGCTCACGAAGAACATTTTGATAAGCCCAATCTATGTCATTCGAATTATTATCCATAACCTTCACTCCATTCATGACCACAATCTTTACATTCATGAAAGTAATCTTTGTTATAGGTTGTCGTACTGGTGTTATACCTTAGGCACTCGGGGCATTGATCTTTGCACATATTGAGCAGGTTAAACCTTCCATCATCCACGCCCCACATTTAGGGCAACGTACTGGCTCAACCATGCAACACCTTCATAAAGTCATCGAGGGGCAAAAGTACAACATACTCGCCCACCCTCTCGCCTTGACCGTTGCAGCGTAGAACTACGAAGCCAAGTTTATCGGATTTCCTTGATTTAGTCTGCTTAATCCATGCTAAAGGACTAAATTTAGTTACTGCTTTAACCTCAATGTCGTACGGTGTGCCTAGAATGTCACTACCTTGACGACCAGCCCCTGAGGACTCGGCATACTGGTACCAAGTCCTTAAGTACTCTGCTACCACCTTTTGAGTGCGGTAACCCCTGTGTTTACGGTGTTGGCTCATCTGCCAACTCAAACATCTCTAAAGGAATTCTCCAGCCGCTAATCTCATCATCGTAAAACTCATCGATCATAAACAGGTGAGGCTCTAAGTGGCCAAAAACGTAGACTTGAGAGAAGGTAGCCTCATCAAGGCACTTAGTAGCGATCAACAACTTATTCATATCTTTTTCCCAAAAAGGAACTGCCTTTGCTGTTCTTACCGATCTAACCTCACATTGAAAGCCAACGTCTGAAATTGCATGTCGCAGAGGATGCAATTCATTCGGATACCAAGGTACATTCCATGAAATGTTATATAACTTAGCAACTGCCCATTCGCACACGTTGGCTCTTATGTTGGCTAGTACCTCATGCTCTAACTTGCCATTGGCTTTACCCTCAGCATAGTTATGACGATCAATGGAATCCCACTTGGCTAACCATCTTTCAATGGCTAACTGAGTGCAAACCCTAACCTCGTCCTTACTGAGTTCAACTATCATTCGATTTATACTCTATGTGGTTTATCCCATGACAAACTACGCATTTAAGTACGCCGTTTTCATTTATCATTCTTGGGTCGTTGCATATTTCACAACATTCTGACAATGGTACGAAATCCGGTACCACGCCGTTATCAGTAAAGGTCAACCTCAACCCACTTGGCTCAATGATTTCCATATCACCCATTTTCTTGACCGTCGAAGTACCAGCGTCCATTGGCTGATAACTTCGCCCATTGTGCAGGGCATTGTTGATCTTTAGGTTTTCCGCAATTACATACATGACCGTAATACGGTTTTCCGCCCTTGCTGATACCCTGAAGTAACTTTGTTTTGCCGTTTTCGCAAGGCATTGGCATTGGCTCAGACTTAGGCAAGTTATCAACCACGTCACCAACTGACCATTCAACAGGTTCCGGCTTAGGCTTATCGGCGGCAAAAGATTCTCTCAGCGCAAGTTCTATTTTCTTAGAGTTTCCCGATTGTCCGTATATGTTTTGTCTTGCCTCTAATTTTTCCTTAAAGGTCTGCTCTTTTTCAGCCACAACCTTTTCCATTTCAGCCCTGTTAGCCCTTGGTGCTTTTTGGCCGTCGACTGTTGTTGAGTATTGAGGCAATCCAGTATTTGTAATGGCTCTTGCATAAGCGGACGTTTCTGTTTTTTCTACCGCAAACTGAGTTTTAAGACTTTCAGCCGCCATCCCATAAACCCAAGGATGAGGGTCAGCCCATGTCCGCCATAAAATAACAGTTACATAAACCATACCGTCAACAATCTCACGTTCAGACTTTTGACGCATGTCCGGATTATCTTTCGCAAAGAGTTCAATTCGTTCCTCTGCGGTCATGTACTTACTGAGGTCAAATGCCATCTATCTCACCTTTATATTCTGTATCGTACTCCTTGAGTATTTGATTATATATTGCGAGGTACCCGATACCGTCCTTAACTGAATCGATATGGTTAGGCGACTCACTAAGACGACTGATCTTAACGAGGCACATGCAGATACTGACCTGCATTGGTGAAATGTAATCACCAAGGTAGGCACTCCATAACTCCGAGATTCTTTCATGATTGGTTCGACTAGAACCATAAAACTTACCCCTTTCAGACAAGGTAGTCCTTACCTCGTCAAATAAGTCATTTGTTCTGTTCATAGTCAAATACCTCGTCCGATAGTTTTTTTATAGTTATCATACGGCGGTGCATATCCCAACCCACCGCACGCCCACGCCAATAGCCCCGATTGTAAACCTCGGTTTGCCATAAACTAACTGCGTAGGCAAGTAGTCCGGTTGCTATCATGAACCACAAAATTGTCAGTCCGTTGATTTTCATGCATTCACCCATGAACCGGCGAAGTTTGTTGTAAATATAGGTTGGTCAAATCTCAGGTCGTAATTGATCTGATACTCATGACCTTGTTGTTGTAGGTATTTAGTCGCCAAGACTAAGGCGGCACTATTTTCTACCCAATAAATATATTCATGTTCAAAGTTAGGGGCTTGGTCGAATCTATCGGCTTGGGCTTCCCAATCAATACCTTTGAACTGCATTTGGTTTTCGGTTAGCATTTCGAAGTCTATGAATGTTAAATTCATTTTGTACCTTTCCGTTACACCAAGCGAGTGACTTGGATACGAGAAGGATGACAGATAGAACCGACACCATCAATATCGGTGCCGGCGTGTCTTATAACAGTTTTGTTATATAAGCCCTAATTCGTCAAAGGCGTCAATTTGTTCATCTATATCTCTAGGCTCATAATCGGTCTGCCTACTCATACAATTTACCTTCAAAAATAAAACTATGGTTGTTGATAGGTATAGGTATAACCTGCACTTTACGATCTTGCACGTAGGCTACTGCGAAGCCCTGTTGCCAATTGGCGTAACCCCTTGTATAGGCCATTCCACTTGAGGCAAGGTCAACGAGATTTCCGACCTCTAATCCCCATACGGTACGCCCTATTTGGCCTCTGGAAGCCTCTGTAAAGGCCGATAACCCTAGTCTATGGGTATGCCCACAAACTACACTCTTACCAAGCCTCTTAGCCCCATTTAAGGCCGTTTGTGATGGGACTTGACTAAGAGGGAAAGAGTCTCCATGAACTGCCGTCCAGCCGTACGCCCAATCAAGTCCGTAGGGGTGGAATTTAATCTTGAGTTTATCATACCCCATAAAACGTTCATACTGCAGTTCGGGTAGGTTGAGGAAAGAGGGTAATCTTTTTTTGATTGATCGGTAAAGTCTGATTCCATGATTACTACCTAGTACATCCGTAACACCGAGATACTGAAGTACCTCTTGCGTAAACTTTCTATCATCATCTAGGTTCCCAACCATCTCATCTATTGTTCCTGCATTAAATCCACCTAATTGAGGTAGATCGATTTCATCACCGATTTGAATAGTCCGGTGAGGATTCCATTTCCTTAAAAACTTTCCTACCAGTTTGACGCTTTTCTCGTCTATAAACGGAGACTGGAGATCACTTATAAAGGCGATTCGCTTAATCGTCATCCTCGTCAAAGTCGTCTAATGGATTTTTAATTGGGTCTTTAGTATCCACAATCCAGTCAGGATAAGAGGCTCTATCCATTGCAAAGGCAAGGGCTGTTCCTTCGTCCATTCCTGATTTTCTGCAAGCCATATAAACCTCATTAGCGGCTATCGCCCAAAAATCTAACTTAGTAAGAACTGGCTCTTTAGTTGTGCGCCGTCTCCTAGCAACCTTCTTTTTAGGTTTGCGTTTAGTAGCCATAGGTAGAGTCTACTTCCTAGTTATGACAATAAAGAGTTCATCGACTCTTTGCTCAAGGCGTGTCAATTGATCTTTCATTGAACTACCGCCATTAGGCCTGAGTTCATTAAGCCATCCTCTGACTAGCCATCGAAGGCCGGCGAGAAGTCCGATTAGTGTGGTTGTGATTCCTGCTAAAAAACCAGCCCACTCAAGGGCTGTCATTACTCTTTACTACCGATACCGAAAGCAGGGTCGTCAGGATTTAAGGCTCTCAAAATTGGTGCTACCCAAGCCACTAAAAAGGCCTTCCAAATGTCATCGAAATTACCGGAAGGGTTAGTTACGTAAATTGTCAACAAACAGACAAACGCACTTCGTCCATAAGACTGGATTATTTCAATTGCTTTATTTTGCATTTTTGCCCCCTATTAGTGGTATATCAAAAAACTCTGAATTTTTATCTTGGTCTTTACGGAATGAAATATGGATGTGGTGATTGTGTGGGTTGTAACCTCGGTATTTTCTCCATTTATAATTCATAATCGGAGAGGCAATTTTCCCCAAATGAATTACATAAGATATACGTCCGTAACTTTTTGCATACTGTCGAATTTGATCTGCCAAATATGCTGAAGCCCCTTTGTCGTCAGAAAGGCGAGCGTCAACATCGATAGCCCTAACGACTCCGGTTTTACTGTCGGGTATGTGGTCGCTCTTACCTCGTAATTGGTGACGCAGATCAGCCGCCCACCCATCAGATTTCCGGCTGCGATCTTGGTAAGTGTCATCGATCTGCTCACGCAGTTGTACCGCCGCTTTTGATAACCATGGTTTCATAATTTATTTAGCATAATCTTGAGGGATTGTGCCTAGGCTAGATAGTTCCGTTATGGGCAGCAACTACTACGGCTGCTGCCTCGGCATCTGCTTCTGTAATATCAAGCCAAAGCAAACCATCGGTAGTAATTAGGACAGTTCCAATATCGCCTACGATTGAAATTCCAGCATCATTTAGTTCTTGCCGTAATTCAAAACCATTTACATTAGTTGGTTTATTAAAAGAAATCATTAGCCTATTTTCTCCATTCCAAAGATTGCATTTGATGATCTAAAATCTAAAGCACTAGCAGTACCTTGATATGCGTCTATCTCAAGCCAGTCTGCTGCTGCTAAATTTATGGTAAAACTCATTGCACAACTTGGAAAATTAACAGATGATGTTTCAAAATTGTTGATAAAAGTTCCTGTACTTGAATTGCCATTTTTGTAAATTGCAACAATTCTGCGGGCAACTGTTGCTGATGAAGCCCATTGCATAGCAAAATAAACTGTGTAATAACCACCTTGTCCGCTTGGGACTGTCAAACGTGCATTGTTAGTTACGTTATCGTGAAATCCATTAGTATCAAATGCCTCAGAATCCCAAGGAATTTGAACATTTGCACCTGCACCAACACTTGTATTGGCGGTTTTAGTTACTTGCACTCCAACAAAGGTTGCACCAGCAGATGGAGTTGCCCATTTGATTTTGCCATCAACAGTTGTATCAACTGTGAGGACTTGTGCATTTGAGCCAATGGCTAAGCGTTGAATTGTGTCGGCAGTATCGCCAACCAGTAAATCACCTTCGGCATCAATAACTGTATTAACAGTTGGTGCTTGGTATTTAAGGCCTGTTGCTTCCGCACTATCCGCTACAAGTGTGTGGCCGTTTGTGCCTACTGGCAATCTTGCGTCGGTTGTTGAGTAAGTATAAAGATCGCCCTTAGTTGTTAAAGGTGATGAGCCACCTGACTTAGTAACCCATGCTGAACCTGAGTACACCTGTATTACGTCGGTGTCCTTAAGATATGAGGTTTGACCCTCTTGAGGTGAAGTGATTGCGGCTGATCGTGCGGCGGCGTCTGCAAAAACAAGAACGCCCTGCATGAGGAACCCATTGGTATCGGCGGCACTCAAAACGTCACCGGTGTTAAAAGTCTTAAATCCTAATCCTGCGGCCATTATATCTCCTTAATAGTGCCTAATTATATCCTAGTAAGACAAAACATCCTCACCAATTACCCCATAAGTACTATTCCCTATGATAAATCCGTCCACAATAGGTTCCATAGTCGTGAGGGTGGTCATCCATGAGGTCGGGGTTATGTCATGAGCGATACCCTGAACCTGAAGGTTTTTGGTGATGGTTGAACTGTCGGGTTGAATATTACTGATAAGTACATTATCAAAATAATCAAAGTCCAACATTGTGGCCGTTGGCACATTTGGGTCGTATAAATCAACGCTCATTTGATCTATTCGTATTGAGGTACTTGATCTCGTTGCGACGTATATGCTTGCAATATTTAATGCCTCGGCGTCGGTATCAACAATAAGTTCGCTAACTGCTACGGAATGAGGAAAGTAGGTGGCAATCGAACCGGAATCAATTGCAGTTTGAGCCACGCCGCCAATTTTTGTAATGGTTGCGCTGTTCACAATTAGTTTATCATCTAGGGCAAACTTTAAGTCCTTGTAAGGTATGCCACCGGTTTGATTGAAATTGGTTGGGGTTGCCCCTGCGCTTGCAATAACTGAACTTCGATTTTTGAATATAATGTTACCTTCAGGGCTAATAAACAAAGCCCCCTGCTCGCTGAACTCTGCGTTTTGCATAGCACTAAGTGAGGTTCTTAAGGTAGCGGGGTCGGCAAGGGTTAACGTGTCTCCGGTCTCAATGCTACGCATTTGAGTAGGGAACGACACCGTATCCAAAATTTTATCAATTCGGGTTCCAGTATCTTGACCAGCCGCTTGACCTGTAACGGTTACGACTGAAGCCATATTAAATAACCTGAAGGCGTCGCTTGCCTTTATATCTACGTAAGCAATGTTTTCTGCTTGGTCATAGGAGTAGATATAGTCAGTCGTATATCCACTAAATAGATAGTAAGTTACACCTGCAACGGTAGCCGAAATGCGTAACTTTCTTAATGGTTCTAATTGGCCAAAATAAGGCGAGGTTACGTTTTGTGGATTGAAGTCTGAATTCGGGTCATAGATTCTCACCGTACAAGTTCCGGCTTCGTATATGTCTCGACTAATGTTCCTGCCTCGTCTAATACTTATTTGACGAGTTTGTGCAGTTAAGTTAACTACCAAGGCCGGTGCGTTAGACTCGGACAAGATATTAGTTCCAAGAATTCCGTTTACTGGGTCGTCAAGAGTAAAGGGTATGCCGAAGGTCGCCCCCGATTGGAAGTTTAGTGAAACGTCTAAGGTTGCCGGTAATGTCATTGTACTTGGAACGCACCAAGGTTCCTGTTAATGGTAGTTTGTGAGCCGGATAATCCTGCCTCAATCAAGGCGTTGCGAATATCTTGGACAAGATCGCCAGTAGTAACAACGCTACCAGCCGGCGCAATGTTTATGTTTAAGTCCTTAAATGTACTACGCATTGCAGTATCGGCGGCAAGATAAGCCTGTAATTGACTTTGAATATCTTGTTCAATAGTTGTATCCGGAATTTTATTGGTAGCCGCTATTTTTGCCAACATTCTTTCATTAAAATTGTTCAAACCTGTTCTTGCGCTATCAATTTGAGCAGCAATTGCAGTCAATGTTGGGTTGGTTGAACCGCTTGAAGTCGTAATTGGTGCGGTGGTTGTAGTGCTTAAAGGTTGCTGCAATAACTTATACATGTTCAAAATCTTGGCAATTAAGTTGTCAACCTCGCTTCCAAAACCTTCAAATGGGTTTAGGGCTTTAGGTATCTTTGCAATAGCCGCAGAAAGATCAGTAGTCTGTAACTGAGCAATTGCCAGTTGTTTTCCAAGTTTCTCGGCTTCGGTTGCATTACCTTGAATTAAGGCTAACTGTAAACTAAGTCTAAGTTTTTCCTGCTCGGTAATTTTTCCCTGAAGTGCAGCAAAAATCTCAATTTGTTCGGTGTCAAACATACTTCCAAATTTTTTAAGTTTTGCTTGATCTTTGAGTAATGCTTGTTCTTTCTTTATAGCGGCATTACGGGCAGCGAGGTTTTTCTTAGCGTCGTTTTGTAATCTCTTTTCCTCTTTTTGTAATGCGGTGTAATCAAACTTTTGGCTCATTGGGTCAAAAGGTTTGTCAAAGTTTAATTTATACTGGAAAATAGGTGAATCGGGAGACAAGGTTAAGTTCTGAAGTCCAATTTTTGTAACTTGAATAAATCTAGACATCCCCTCAATGAGGCCGCTAATCTTGTTGGCGATAACATCTATACCACTTCCAATTTTCTCAGGGTCGCCAAATGCTTTGTCTAGTGCCACTACTAAAGAACCGCCAATTGTTTCAGCGGCGTCCGAGGCTTTTGCGCTTAAGACTGCTAATTTTCCTGCATAAGAATCAGCGGCTAAAGCGGCCTGACCATCAAACTTCTTAGACAAAAAGTCAGTTATTTGAGCCATATCCATAGTGGCTAATTCGGCTTTACTTAAACCAATTCCTAAACGGCTAAGTGCAGTATTCTCTTTCAATACCGCTTTGCTTAATGCAACGGTAACCGACTGTAAATCTTTACCAGTTCCAGCGGATACATCTAAAGCGACACTTAATAACTTTTGGGCTTCCTTAGCGTCTAAGGTTGAGTTAACTAGTTGAGTAAAAGCCGGACGCAGTTGATCGTCAAGAATACCGGTGGTGTTTTGTAAGTTTTGAATAAATCCTGCGGTTTGCAAAACTGCATAAGATTGGCCTAAATTCTGTAATGTTTTAGATAATGCGCCGGCGGCTCTTTCATCATCGGCGAAAGCCCTTACTGCCTTTTTGCTAAAGTTTATGGTTTGAAAAACACCAAAAGCCAAGCCTAGGGCTTTGGCTGATTTGGTTAAAGTATTGAGCGACTTACTGGCTGCTTTTGCGCCTTTGTCTTTATAGGTGCTAACAATAGGAATTTCAATACCGGTGGCACTCATGCGGCTAGTCCAATCCTTCTCTTAATGCTTGAATTAAATGTTAAAATTGCTTTATCGATTGCTTTGAAGGTTGCCTTTGTGACCTTGCCTTGATCTCTTGCGAAAGCCGCATAAAGTAAACGTCCTTGGTTTTTCCTACCCCTACCAATACTTTCTAGTTTGGCTTCAGCGTTTACGGCTTGCACGAACTGGTATCCTGCAAAAGGATTGTTACTATTGTAATTCCTAGTTGAACGTCTTAAAATTTTGCCACCTGACTTATAGGTGCCTTCGTCGCCTTGAACGAAATTACTAGCGTACAAACTTTGCATTGGCGCACGACCATTAGGATTTTTACGTCCTGCGGTTTCATAGATTGCGCCGGCGGCTGATCTGTTCAACAATTTGTAAGCGTTAACGAATCCAGCCCTGTTTCTCCTTGAGCGACCTACTGAACTAGTCAAACCTTTTTTAATAACATTGGGATTGTATTTAGGAAATCCACGACTCTTTCCGGCACTCCTTGAAACAACTGTTTTGCCTTCGTCTTGCCAACCGCTTAAATCTTGCAATTGATTTGGAACTTGTCTTTTTGCGTCTGCAATGACTACACGCATTGCGCTACGGATTTCCTTGTTCATTTCCTTATAAAGATCAGGCGCAAACTTCTTTAAGGCTTTTTGAACCTCAACGAGCCCCTTTACCTCTACTGGCATTTTCCATCCTTTTTGAGTCCTCTTTTAACACGCTCATAGTTGCTAAAAGTAGCGATCTATCCATTTTCAAATACTCTGAATGAGGTATGCCAGTCCTAACTGCTAATAAAGCAATTAGATAAGTAAAGTCATACCTCGTCACCCATTTGGGGAGTCAGCGTCCATAATCTCTACCTTGGATAGAGTTTCTAGATACTTGTCCCCAAATGGCGGAACTGTATTACCTGCACGTCGTTCCGCTTCCCATGAAAGCCAATAGACGTCCGACTGCTTTTCCTCGTCTCTGAAACGCTTATGAAAACCAGTCTTAAAATTCTGTTCAAACGCATATTCGAGTGCAGGGGTTATATCAAATTCGGATACTTCCCCTGAAGCCTTTGACACTCTCAATTTAATCATTACTACTCCTTAGAATGTACCTGTTGTTGCAACGGCTACTGCACCGTTTACAGTCCATGTTACATCCTGAGTACCAAGATCGCCAACTCCGCCGTTAATGTCGGTAGTGTTATTGATAAGGCATGTCATTGTATAAAGTGGGTTAGTTGCTGAAACTGCGGTTCCTTTTTCCTGTAACAAAACTACAGTAACTGAAGTTCCCCAAGCGGCTTGCAATGTTGCAAGAACGTTTGCTGAAGCGGTGTCGTTTAGGAATGAAATTGCCACGCTTGAAGTTTCCAAGCCTTTTACAAATTTTTCCCCTGTATCGCCCATCGCTGTTACAGAAAGTTCATTAAACGAACGGTTAAGTGTGACGCTCGTCACATGATCTGAAAGATCGACGGAATTTACCTTTACGCCGACCTTGTTATTTAAGAATACAGCCATTGGTTATTCCTCATCTTTCTTAGTAAGTGGTTTTGGCTTTTCTGTTTTTACTACTTGCCCGACTTTTTCAAGCCAAGCCTTGTCCTCGGAAGGAACATCTATAAAATCACTCATTTTTTAACTCCAACTTGTCATAATTGAGACGGACATATCACTTGTTAACATTTCGCCGGCAGAGTTTGAAAGTACTGTCGGTGCCGATATATTGCCAACACTTATTTTCAAAGTTGTTGAGGCGGCTAATTTATTGAACACGCCAACAACCATGCTCTCAATGCCGTTTAAGTTTCCTTGGTTATCTAGCATTGGAACGATCATTACTATTCTAAAATTTACTTTCGGGGCAACACTTGAGTAAATGTTGTTACTTGGTTCAATGTAAGGCTCATCCGGTTGAACAATTACTGAATTGGCAATGGGTGAGGCAGGTGGGTAAGAAAACACCTGCCAAACCCCAGCGTTCTCCAACGCCGTCGCAAGGGTTGACCTGAGAGTTGTAACGGCAACCGTCATCAGCCAACCAAACCGTTAGGGGAAAGGTGATTTGCTATGAGCCCTCGTATTCTTGCGAGTAAAGTATTTCCCATTTTATAGGGTGATGGTTGAAAGTCAGGTGAAATTCCACCGGACGCAGTTTGTTGTCTGCTTTGCCAAATGTCAACTGCAATCATGGCGGCACCTTGACGTATCTCGGGAATAGTTGCATAGTCAACATTAGTAGAGGCTGAAATTGTGCCGTATGGTCTTACAACTCTTTTAGTTTCTGCGGAAACGTGTGATATTGCGTAAGAAATTGAATACTCTGTTATTGCTGTAACTGTTTTATTTCCACCGTTATAGTGCGCCGCTACATTCTCAACCGCTACAGTTTCGCCTAGTTGAATGTTATGTTTTTGATCTGTATAAAGAGTCGCTAAAGTTGTTGTACATTCTCTTGCAATTACATTGTAATCATTGAACCACAAAAAGCCTTTGACAATATTTTCGGCAGCCTGACAAACTTCCTCAACTACTGAATCTGAATATAAAGTTCCGATTCCAAGTAATGTCCGAAGTTCCGCTTTGGTAACATAAACAGCCGGCAAAATCTTGTCCTTTCTTAAAGTAAAGGGGCAAAGGCTTCCAATGCCCCTTTACAGGTTATCCCTAGTGAGGAAAGTTTATGCAACCATCCACTTGTAAGCACCGGCTGCAACTTTATTAGCAATTGCGCCATAGCCATAATAAGCAACTTGGATTTGACCTGTTGAAATTAGGTTTGTCTCCAAGCGGTACTTGCTTGACTCGTACCAAGTAAATGATTCAGGATTTAGAACTATAATTGAAGCGTCGCCAGTTCCTGATAGGTAACGTGAAACACGAAGGTTTAATCCACCAATGTTTCCACGAACGTTAGTTGGTGTTAGGTTTCCTGATGCGTTCTGAGGATTAATGGTTTGTGTGAATACTGCACGATTTGAACCGTCAACCAAGCCCATCAATGCGCCCCATTGTTCAGGTGAAACTACAATGTTTTGCGCAAAGCCAAGAGTTCCTGAGTAAATAGAAACTGCTGCATCAGAAATAAAATCTTGAATGTTTGCTGCTGTCATTGTGCGGTTGCCGCCATCTGTTGCAACTTGAGCAATTACGTTTCCAACTGCTGCGTCTGTTGCTTTAGCGTAAGCAAACTCCATTTGACGTACCAACTCCGAGAAAAACGCTGGAGATGATCTGTCTAGAATTTCTGTCGAAAATGTTTGCTGTCCGGCGTACTTTTTGACTGAAACGCTTAAGAAGGAAACGTTTTGGTCTGTATCTGATGGCGCTGCACCTTCGGCTGTCTCTGCAACTGTTGGTGCTTGAGTTAGTTTAGGAATTTCAAAAGTCATACCTGCATCAGGTAATGCACCACTTGAAATAGAATCAATAAATGGACGATCAGCGTTTGATAATGGGTTAATTACCTCAGTCAATTGACGTGTTGGAACTAAACCTGCGTTGTCAGTTGTATCGGCGGCCGCGGAAATGTATTGGCGTGCCTCATCGTCGTTTAGATACTTGGCTCGAAGTGTGTTCTCTAGGAATTTTTCCTTTGTGAACTCAAGACGAGGACGAGTGTAAATTGGTGCTGCTATTGTTGGGCGAGAGGCTTCAACCGCTGGGGTCTCTACTACCTCTGACGCAACAGTTGTTTCAGGTGTTGTGTTTTCCACAATTTCCTCATTTTCTGTTTTGGTTTCGGTTGATTCTGCCTCTGCGTTTGACGCAGCGACTGAAGTTACTGCGGCACTTTCGAAAGCGGCGGCCTGTACTAGGCTGACTTCCATAAGTTTTGCAGAACTAACTCTATAAATTCCGTTACTGTTTTTTCCTTTAATAACTTCGACTCCAACACTCAAGCCGGAACGTAGGTTTTCGCTTGCCTCAATGAGGCTATCTGTACCCCTAGTAGTATTACTAACCTTGAACTCAGCATAAATTCCTGAATCATCCTCATCGACCTTTTTCATTCTGCCAATTGGAGATTTAGGGTCATGCTCAAGCAAAAGTTTTACTTTAGTAGGTTCATCAATTTGAATAGAACCTTTTTCAAAGATTACCTTACCAACTGAGGTGTTACCGATCTCGTTCTCATAAGGAACAATTTTACCGGCAATAATACGACGAGACTCTGAAGCCTCTAAATCTGCGCTAAAATTAATTATTTCCATTTGGTGATAACTCTTCCATTTCTCTCGCTTCCTCAACTGTAATTAAATTCAATTGAAGCATTTTTTCGATTACATTCAAACGCTCTAAAGGATTGGCTCTTAAAAATCCGGAGTCCATGTCAAACGCTATAAATTGTGTTTGGCTTGTAAGATCGTCCATACTAAAACGATTTTCAACTGCACTAACGTAAGGTTGTAAGGATAGGGCTACAAACTGACGCCTTTCGTCCTGAACATTAGAATAGGTTAAACTATTGTTCATGTCCGCTGAAATATAATACGCCGGAACGTTCATTAATCTTGCGACCTGCGTAGCCATGTACTGCAAACTATCATTGTAGGTCATATCCTTCGGTGAAAACGAAGTTGGTTGAAATTCTAAACTTGAAGTCAAATAAGCGGTTGATCTTTCTGAACGACTACGACGCCAAGCGGCTAATAATCCAGCAACTTCTTTTTCACCTAAATCTGCGCCATTATTTTTCAAGATTCCGGCAGGGGTAGGGACGGCGGCGGCGTTAGCGGCGGCTTTTTCTAAATCTATTGCCGCACGTAAAATTCTTGCGCCGGCATGTAAGATTCCATCAATAGGTGATTGGAAGGTGACTAAACTTCCGACGCCTGACATTGGTCTTTCACGTCCATCGACTGTATAAAAATCGACAAAGGTGTTTAATTTGTTTAATTGAACTTGAACTCGAGTGTTGTTAACAAAATCAAAGCGTGCAGGTCGATTGTCGTCCTGATATACCTCAACCACTTCTAGATACCCTGTCCCATAAAAAATTAAGGCATCAATTAAGGCGGTGAGAATAATTGAGTTAGGTGCTGACTTAGATAATTGATTCACCCAAGGTAAATTTGGTAATTCCTCTTTTGTGGCCTTGGAATAAGTTTTTAGTTCCATTGTTCCGATTGTTGTCGCTATTAAGTTACGGCAACGCATAACGCTAGGAACGGAGATTGCTTCCTCACGTCCTACTGATTGGAAGGGAGTGAACTGAGAATAAAAATTAAAAGGGTCAGCGACAACCGGTGGGGCTAGTTGAGCCGAAATTTGTGGTTTTGGTTCTAATCCGATTAAATTACGAAAAAATCCCATTGGTGAAGTATATCACAATGCTCAGACGAAAATCTTAGGTACTGAGATAGGTTTGCTCAACATGTGGACAACCATAGCGGTTGAAATTGCTGCGGTTACGTCGCCGGCTGATTTTCTCCTAATAATTCTCCAACCTGCGTCCGAATACTTAGCGGCGCAGTTATTCATTGACGAAACCCATTCGGTTTGACCTGAGTGAACAATCCGCAAGTTTGAAAGACTGTCGGCTAATTCGCCACATGCTTGGTAAAAGGTCTGACCGCTTATATCAATTAGTTTATGACCACTTTGAGTTAAGCGTTGGGCAATAGAGGCGGTTGCATACTTATCGTAAGCAATCTGAACCGGTCTATATTTCAAAGCCCATTCATTTATCGAACTAGCCATTCGAAGTTCGTCGATAGCGACTTCACTACTAAAGGTCTCCATTACTCCAATACCAATTTTGCCATCAATTATCTGCGCCGCAACTAAAGCCCCTGATCTTTTGCTTGGACTAACATCAAAGGCCATTACAGTCATTGCACCTACTGGCAAACTGAGTTCAGATACGGAACAAGCCTCAATTGACCCAAAAGTCCAAGGGCTAACCTGCGAATCAATCCACATACATAAAGTTTCGGTTAAAGTGGCTTCAATCGAGTTAGTAGCAATAGATTCCTCAATTGCTTCCTCGGTAATGGTGTAACCAAGGGCAGGGTTAGCCATAGCCCAATACTTTTTATTGCGAATGTCAGTCCTAGCCGCTAGAGGTGCTGAATACTCCCAAAACCCAAAAGTTTTACTTGGATAATCAAGCGCACGTTCACGCATATCATTCAAAACCGTACTGAACGCATCACCGGCGTTACTAGTCATTAAAGTTTGAGAATTAGGTCTTGCCCTTGTTACTGGAACCGCTGCCTTAAACGCTTCCTCGCTCACTTCACGTAATTCGTCAATGTAAAGGAAATCTGCGGTTTTTCCACGACTGCCGTCTCTCGTTGCCGCTACGATCTCATAACGTGCGCCATCAAGTAAGGTGATTGATTCCTGACCATTGGCGTACCGGATTTGTCTTACTTGCGCTTTTAAGAAGTCATTATCCTCAATAGTGTTGGCAACCTGTCTAAAGGTGTCTAAAGCCATGTTTCGGTTTGAGGACATTGCAATAATGTTTCTTTCCTTGAACAAAAATAGGCCAGCCAAGATTCTCATTCTTGCAAGGTGGGTTTTACCTACTTGCCTAGCGCATAACAGTAAATTTGACTTGCGTTGGAAATTTCCCTGCGTATCTACCTTCAACATATCCTCAAGTACATATTCTTGCCAAGGAAGTAAGGGCATGCCAATCTTTTTCGCTAAATCCACAACTTCAGCGATTCGAGACGTACCTTTTAACGGCGGTGTTTGGATTCTAGGTTTTGTGCTACCTAATAGCGGTTTTTTCTTTGCCCCTCGCTTGGTGGGGTTTTCTTTGACTACTTTCAGTTTTCGTTCGGCTGTCATGGCTTTTCAAACGGCGACGATGGTCGTGTGATCTGCGTCTCAGGGAGAGAACAGTCTGG
>Ga0208235_1000179_pt1 | contig 16423 bp, 35 predicted proteins | sample LakMenEpi22Oct12_FD_150727 | JGI IMG/M metagenome (GOLD analysis project Ga0208235, IMG submission 150727) | Freshwater microbial communities from Lake Mendota, WI - 22OCT2012 deep hole epilimnion (SPAdes) | ecosystem: Environmental > Aquatic > Freshwater > Lake > Epilimnion/Euphotic zone ... | reverse complement strand
GCCTGCCATTTGATTTCTTTTAATAATTGGATAAGTTTCATAGAAAATGGTATATACTATAAATATAAACTATATTGAGAAACTTTCACCACATCCACACGTTCTACTCGCATTTGGGTTTACAAATTGAAAACCTTTACCATTCAATCCGTCCGAAAACTGCAATTCAGTTCCGATTAGGTATAGTAGTGATTTCCTATCTATTAGGATTTTTACACCCTTATCTTCAGCAAGTGTATCGGTTGTATCTTGTGTATTATCAAATGAAAGGTCATAAGATAATCCACTACACCCACCACCTTTTACGGATACTCTGACGTAGGGGTTTACAGACCCACCTTCCTCTATGAGTGTTTTTAATCTATCAGCTGCAGGTTGGGATACGGTTACCATTACCTTTCGATAGTATCTAAAATCTGTTGAATACTTTGGATTCGCATCTTATCCTCTACTGAATGAATTTCTTGTAGTTTCAATTTAAGCAATTCCATTTTTAGTTTCTCTGCGTTATCTTTGGTTAATTGTATCATACCTTATTATATATAAAGTTTATAACTATTTTAGTTACACAAACGTCAATTTTATACCCACTCCATCTATTATCTAACCAAAATGCTTTTGAAAAATTGTATATAACAATTTCTTTACCATTCAAATAAGATACCAATGAGTTTAATGCGTAATCAATTGAATACCCACCTTCTAGTTTGCCATCAAGTATCAACTCCGCGATGTGAGGAGCAATATCGGTATGGAGTGAAACGATTACCTGCATTTTAGTTAGAAAGTGGTGCTTTGATTTTTGGATGTGATTCGTACCCAATTAACTCAAAACAATCTGGTCTATAAGAAAGTATCTTTTCATCTAAAGTTTTTTCACCCAATCGTTCTTTAACTAGCTGATGCTGATACCAATTCCTTTCAGTAATTTCCACCTTTGGTAATTCGTATGCCGTTCTCCAAATTTGTTCTTTTGCCTGTTCAATGTGGTTTGAGTATAAATGTACATCACCTAAATTTCCAATCAATTCATCAGGTACCATATTCACTTCCTTTGCAATGATTTTCAACAGTAGTCCATAACTTGCAATGTTAAATGGTAATCCTAAAAATGTATCTACACTTCGTTGATTCCACATCAAAGAAATTGCTCGTGTTGGAGTTGATTCATAATATTTGTCATCAAAATCAGGTATTAGTTCATCGTTGAATTCCATACCAGTTTCATAATTTCTATTGAACCAAATTCTATATCTCTCTTTATTACTTAACTCTCTCGTATATACTTGAAATCCATAATGACAAGGTGGTAAAACCATTTGGTCTAACTCACCTGGATTCCATGCTGATACCATCAATCTTCTACTATCTGGATTTGTTTTGAGTTCGTTGATTAGATTTGTGATTTGGTCAACCTCTCCTGTCTGAAGATAAAATCCTTCGGTTCCATCTGTGTTTCCTTCTATCCAAGTATCACCTTTCCAACTTCGCCATTGCTTACCATAAATACGTCCCAAATCACCCCACTCTAATGCAAAAGCTAAATCGGTTTTAATTCTTTTAATGAACTCTTCTTTTGTTAATTGCCCATCTACATCCATTGATGTTTTGGCTGCATAATTTTTATAAGCATCACCATCCCAAATATGACAATCGTAATCCAATAGGAATTTGATGTTTGTACTGCCTCTCAAAAACCATAGGAGTTCGGTTACGATAGAGTTCCAATGCAGTTTCTTTGTAGTGAGTAGTGGAAACCCTTCCTTCATATTGTGACGAATTTGTCTACCGAATACTGAAAGAGTTCCAGTTCCAGTTCTATCACTTTTCTCTACACCATTATCTAAAATATCTTGTAGTAATGCCTGATATCTTGTATCTAAATTATTCATAATTAATCCAATGATATGTGGCAATAAATTCCATCTTCACTTTTGAATACCCATTCAATTTGAGTAAATTGTGTTTCCTCAAATTCAGAAACAATTTCTTCTACAAATTGAAACCTTCTGAATCCATCTGTTTTATAATTGTGGATAAAAAATTCTCCCCTATTGTTTGGAAATGCTTCTGGATGAATATTACCGTCTGGTAGCAAACACTCCAAAAAAGGTGCAGCTGCATAAAATGAATTTTTATTAGAATTCCAGTTGAATTGTCTTATATCGTATGTATACTTCATTATATTAATTTGTTTAAAATATCTAAAAATTTATCAATTCCTTTGCTATGGTTTACGTCCCATTCGTTTGAATCCCCGTCATCACTTATATATTTGTACGAAACGAATTCAAAACGATTCATTTTACAAACTTTAGCAATTGCGTACGCTTCCATATCAAAAATACCATCTGGAGTATCCTCAAATTTGTCTTGAGTTTTACATAGATATCCATCACCAAATGTAATTACTGGCTCTCTTAATTGTGGATAAAATACTTCATCAAAAGGTGTTGAATATTTTCCACCAAATGGAGTAATCATATCATTCTGTAGGAAAGACCTACATTCTACAAGAGTTCCCATAGGTGTAGTATTTGAACCCGCTGACCCATAATTTACTACCAAAGTGTCCGATGTATGAACTCCATAATTTCTGGCGTGGCATAATACTTCAGTTGCTTTTATTGCCGCATTTACTTTACCAACGCCTGTATAATACACATCTACTGAATCTGGTACTCTATCTGGTGGTAATTCAGATTCTAATGCTACAAATAATATAATTTTTTTACCCAGCATATTGAATCAAAGAATAAACTGGTTGACCTCCAATCAGGATTTCATCGTGTAGGTATGTTAAATCAATCAATACAACTGCACCCAACACATTATACCCTGCCATTGTTAATAGTGTTTCGGTTGCTTTCAATGTACCACCTGTAGCCAACACATCATCAACAATCCACACATTCCCACTTCCAGCTTTAACTTCTAAAATTTCATTACCATATTCTTTTGTACAGTCAATAATTTCAACAGGTGGTGGTAGTTTGCCCTTTTTACGGACAGGAATGAATCCACACTCATTTACAGTAGCAACTGCTGAACCAAAAATAAATCCTCTACTTTCAATTCCGGCAATCAATGAATCCGAATCTACAAACATAGACAAATCGTCTACACTTGCATTGAAAATATTTGGATTTTTAAGTAGTGGTGTGATATCTTTGAATAACACTCCTTCTACTGGCCAATTTACAACATCGTCTATATAATCCTTATAGTTCATTTGATTTTGTATGTTATTTAACTGAAACTAATCTGAAAAAATTAAACATTCTCCATCCTTGTTTATCTAAATCCCAAACAGTAATGTTATCACTTTCTACTGGATTTCCATCGGCATCGATTTGTGCAACTTTATTACTCTTTGGATGAAATTCTTCGGGAATGAGTGTGATTTGTTGAGTACAATTCATAACTCTTTCCGAACCATCTGCTTTAATAAATGTAACTTCTACAGATTCTGTTTGTAATCTGCTAATCAATTCTTGTTTTGTAACTTCTAATTCTACTGTCATATTATTTTAGTTTGTTTTATAAATTATTCATCTTCGTTCTCAATGGTAGATTTTAATAATTGGGTTACTGGTATTGATAAACAATACAAACCAACTGCTTCTAAAAAATTCAAATCTGGCATTATATCCAATAGTTGGGATATATACGATATTGCTAACCCAAATATACTTGTTATCAATAATACATTTAATACTGCTTTAATTCTGTTCATAATAATATATTTTGTTTCATCAAATATAATAATAATTTATCAAAATTACAAGCAAAAGGGGGAATTAAATTCCCCCTTCATTAATTTACTTTCTTATAAATTCCTCTTTTTTGTTGAGATTTTATAGTTGCTTTAGCCATTCGTTTACGATTAGCCGTTTTACGTTGTTTGTTTGTCATTTTCTGTTTCTATTTTAGCTTCCGGAATTAAGTTCACAAATACATATTCATTTGTTTGATTACTCTTTAATATTTTTTCACAATTATATAATTGTTTTAAAAAAGTAGTGGATTCACCTTCTATTGAAATTTTGAATTTGGTGTACGGGATTCTTTTTACCACTTCATACAATTCGTTTTCAATGGTTAATAGTTCAACTTTTCTCATTTCCAAAATATTTGAATACCCAATATACTTGCAGCTAATAATAAACAGATTAATGTTTTAAAAGTCAAAGGCTCTTTGAAAAGTAGAATACTCAAACTCACAAAAACTACAATCCCAATACCGAATCCTATCAATCTTGAAGGCCATAGTTGTCCATTGAAGTGATTAACGAACCCTTCGACTGATTTAATGTAGAACCATGCACATGGAATTGATATTAATAGTAATATGATTGGGTATTTTTGATACCAACCATATTTTACACTACCTTGTAATTGTAAAAAACTAACTATTTGGCCTAATATACCAAATATAAAACCCTTCAATAAATCATTCATAAACAAATATAACAAACTATTATCAAATACACAAGTTGTAAATGATTTATATTAAAAGTATTTTAGAAATAGTTAGATTGAAGTATCTTCGTCATCCCATATATCTATTACAGATATGGCATCATCTTCGTATATTTCTTCTTCGATTTCAACTAATGAATCATATATTGAATCCAATAATTCATGTTGTACTCCATCACTATCGATATCTTTTAAGTTTTCTTTAATACGATTTACGATTTTTAATATGCTTTCTTTCATAATGATTTTTAGATAAGTATATCATTTAATTAAAAACATTAAATCTCTTATTTCTGCACACTTTTCATACTCCTCTATTTCCATAAAGTATTCCATTGCCAGATTTAAGCTCAATTCCACTTCAGTTCTTTTTACCATTAAAACAATGTTATCAGCTAAATTTGATATCAGTAATACCTGTATCGAATCTTCATCACTTTCTAATAGTATTCGTATATAACGGAGTATTTCGGAAAATATTATATACTTATTTTCTTTTATCCAATTCGATAGAGATTGGTTACCTAAATCTATATGTAATATAATTGGCTCTCTGCTCATGTGAATAAGTATTCCAACCCTTTCGTATTTGGTCTTCTCAACTGAATATCTATTTCAGAATAGGTTGTAACTTCTTTAACTTGTTTCTTATACCACCAATAAATATCCTCAATAGTTCCTTTACCTCGTTTCTTTTCCATTGCTTTATCCCACAAATCCTTACCAAATTCGGATTCTAATTCCTTTCTTAAAGCATGTAAAAGTTTTAATTCATTTTTGTGAGCTTCATCCATCAGTTTCAATGCCTTAATTCGTTTCATTCTAGCAGAATCTTCTGCTGCCATTCTACGATTCCGTTCATCAGTTCCAATATAGTTTTTATACGCTTTATCGTATACTTCAATTGCTTCCTGTCTAACCGCTTTCACTTCATCAAACATATATGAATAATCAAAATCACCATTACGAATTTTGAGTAAAAGAGGTGCTTTGCTAGACAATGGTTTATTCTTTCTACCTTTTGTCCACCATCTGAACGGATTATATCCCATAGTTTTAAGTTTTAAAGTTTACACAAAGATACTAAAAAAAGTTCGATTATCCTATTGTTTTTTCAATAGATTTTTATCAGTTGGTTGATTATAGTATTTTTCAACTAAATTTTCTATAAAATAAACACTTTCTGAATCACCACTAATAGCATCGTATTTATGGTATTGTTTAACGAATTTGTCCAATCCTAATTCATCTAACTCCTTATGTACCTGTAAGATATTACTCACATGGCGATGATTAAACCCCATTATTTGATAGGAAAATATTTATCAAGTGCTTTTAATCTATCATCTGCATCCACTAGCATTTTTAGTGCATCTTCCGCATTAGAATAGAAATCACCTGTTGAATGGTCACCAATACCTACTCCGTTGTTACCTAAAAGGTCCAAAGTTAGAAGTGCCTTCGCTTTATCAGCCTCTGCTGAAGTTCTTAACATTGCAATTAAATTCTTATTCATAATTTTATATTTTTTTAATTAAATCTTTATTGTTTTCTAGTATATTTGCAATTGCATATACTATTTCTTCAGGTCCAAAATGTGTTTTCCAATCAAGCTCTTCCGATACTTGATTTACCCATTCCATATAAAGTTTATAAAGTTGTTCTTTATTGATTTCTATCTGGTCACTCATAATTATATTTTAATCAAACCATTGTGAACGATGTGTTTTTACTTTTATCTTACTATCTTTAAATTTAGGATTACCACCTAATTTAATTTCAGCATTAATAATTTCTTCCATTTTGGCTTCATCACCCGCTTTACCAATTTTTTTAGCCATTATCAGTTCTTCCGTAGTAATCTCACTACCTTTAGTAGCGGCTAGGAACTGCTTGGTATGGTATGTATCCAATGGCTGTGTAAATTGTTTTAAGTATTTAGCCTTTGAATCTAAATATTCAAAAAAAGAATTTTCGTCCAAAGAATTCATCTCTGCATCTGTTAATTCATTTTTAGGGTCATACTTCATACTTTTGAATTGGTTATATCATTTGAAATAGTTTCTAATAACTCAACTTCATTTTGAAATACTGCTTGCTCAAATTCATCTCTACTTTTTTCAATAGCATTTTCTACTATTTTAATCACTTTTGATTGATATGATTGTGGAGACATGTGTGTGAATGTAAATCTATGGTTTGTAATAGTCACACCATCTTCCCATAATCTTACCCAATATTCCAATCGTTTGTTAACTAAAAAGTATCTACCCGAAAGTGGAGCCATCTTAATATCAGTTTCGGGATGAGAACACAAATGTGTAATAATGTCCAAAATTAATTGCTCTTTTGGGTTCAATTTATAAGGTGGAATTAGTTTATTTTTTATCCAGTTCAGCATTTTCTTATCTATAAAGTGTTACAATATTTCCAAAATTTCTATCGAAAACATTTATTAAATTTTCGTAATCGCTACTTCTCATATTTCGGAGAATTACGCCGATTTCATCATTATCCAATCCTAATTGTCTACCCAACTTACTCGCAGTTCCTAAAAGGAAGTATGCGTTACCTTGAGGACCTGTAAGGTCAATTTCAATTCCTTTACTTTTTTTAGATTTTATCATTGTTTTATATTTTAAAGATTAAGAAATATATGATGGTCCGTATACACCATATTTAGCAGTTCCATCGATGATGTTACCTCTGGAGTGTTTTGCTGGTGATTTCCAACTCGCAGGTTTTAACAAATCACCTTTCTTAATTGGTGCTCCTTTTAAATCACCATCAACTCTACTGATGAATCCCCAACAGGTACTACCAGTCCATAGTTTTAGGAATTTACTACCAACTTCCAAAGTCAGATATTTTGGAGTCAAACTGCTTAAATGTTGAGAGTAGTACTCTGCTATCTCACTATTTACCTTTTCGATAAATTCAGCAACTTTGGGGTTGTTTTGAAGATACTCTTGTGATTTTTGTGTCATCGTTCTCATTTTGAGGGGGGTTATGGGGTTGAACTCTTATTACTCTATAAATGTACGAAAAAAGACCGAATAATCCTAGTCTTTTGTTAAATTTAATTTAAATATGCGTATTGATTTGCTGCTACGATTACTTTTAAGTGATTATAACATACATCATCTGCTCTTGAGATTGCTCCGAACAAATCGTTATCTATTACTGCTTGAACAAAACTACCACCTTGTAATCCTTTACCATCTCTAGTCATCATTACTGATGCAATAATTCTGATAATGTGAGGATTACTTACTTCGTATTCCATTGCAAATTGCTCTGCTGCACTTTGATATTGAGTTACTATGTCCATAATTTAGGGGATTAAAGTTGTTGAATTTTTTCTATTACATCAGTTACATCTTCTGGTCTTAAATATCCGATTACATCACTGGTAATTGGTGTTTCATAAGTGATATTCCCTTCACTATCCAACACCGCTATTTCGTATAGTCCTATGTTTCCACCATAGGAATACTGATGTTTCACAATAGATGCACCATATCCATTTTCGAACTGAATACTGCAGTACACACCACCCATATCGGGCAACTCGCTAAAAACTAAATCTTCAAATCGTTTCATAATATTTTAAATTTTAAATTCCACTTTCCATTCGTTGAACTCTATTGTGGTGTTCCGCCTCCGAATACTCCACTATTGATAAGCCAGGAGTAAACTTTGTCATATATTTACCACCACAAAGTGAACCAATCACATCATCAATGAATTCCTTAATCATATAAGTCATATCGGATGAACCAAACCCTTGGTCTTCAGGCCAATCATCTGTCCATTGGGAAGCAACTTCAGTTGCGATATCTAACAAATCCCATTGGGGGATGTGCTCATCTTTAACCAATTGGGTGAAACCATTAACTCTATGAGAGTTGAAAACTAAATCTTGTGGGTGAACTAAATAATTATACATAAAATTGGGGGTTAGTTATTAGAAAACATTTCAAATATATACTCTATTTCATCGGAATTCAAAGAGTTAGAAATCTCTTCTAATTCGTCTGCCATTTCAAGACTGGCTTCTCCAGTCAAATCGATTTGGAAATTAATCATTTCCTGCAGTTTAAGAAACTCTGATACCTTATCAGTCATCATATTGTGGTTTAGGGGTTGAACTCTCATTACCTTACAAACATACGAAATTCTGCTGATATATCCTAGCACTTTCGTAAATATTTTTTAATTTATTTTACCCATTCCATATATCCGTAATCTATTGCATTTAGATAATCTGAAATAATTAAGTTATCCCATCCACCTTTTAATTCAGAATCTACTTCCAAATGTCTATAAGCAAATTCCATTACTTCATACAATACTTCATTTTCGTCTGAATTACTAACTACATAATCAAAAGTTCCATGATACTCCGGAAATTCATCTACCATTTTTTCTTTAAACATCCAAAACCATTTTTGGAGATTAGATTCTGCAACTTCTTTTGTCATTTTTTGATTATTTTAGTTTGTGTCCTAATTTTTCATTTATTGATTTCATGTGTTTGCAAGGTTGATATCTTCTAAACATTCTTGCATCACAACTACAATCTTTGATTACCCAATCTCGCACTACCACTTTGTAATATTTGAGTTTACCCGTCTTCTTATCACGCGAACCCATTTCATTATAAAACCATTCCATAGTATTTTATTTTAAGGTGTCAACAAATCTGTTTTGGGTTTCTATCAGTTCATCCGATAGATTAAAAGAACTTACATTTGATGCGAAGTACTTTTCTTTGGCGATTCTACCATTTTCGGATAATGGGAAGTATAAGAATTTAGACTTCAGTAGGTTCACAATATCTTCTCTGTATAATTTGAATCTTCGTTCACAAATGATATCGTAATTGTTCATTTTGGTAGGGGAACTGATTACAAAGAATGGGATTTCAATACCTCTATCCAAACATTCGGAAAATACTTCAGCCGCATTTGAAATAGCTCTACCCAAAAAACACGAATCAATGTAGTGACCTTTATCTTCTTCTAATATGATTATCTTGTTTCCTTTCTTTACAACGGTATCGCAGTTATAAGAGGAGCCAAACACCTTTTTACCATTACCTATGGTAAACCCATTGTTTTGGTAATATAACCTTCTGAATGATTCGTATTGTTCTCCAACGATATCCTTACCCGCTTTTTCGGAATCTACCCTCCATCGTTGATAAGATTTATCATAGAATTCGGAGTTGAATAGGGTTTTAAAGTCTTGTATTTCCATATACGAAATGTAATAAAAAAAGCTTGGAAATCCAAGCTTTTTATCATCTATTTTAAATGTTTTAGAATTTTTTCTTTTATTCCACTTTGTTTAATGCCTTCCCAATCACGTGGAGTCCAAACAAAGTTCTCTAATCCCCAATCTCTAGAATGTGGACCATAAGAACTTGCATCAACGTGGATACCCATAAAAAGGTCATCAACCGCTACCCAATGTGTAACTTCTGAATGTGATTCCAGCCAATCTTTAATCTCAAAGTGTCTTTCTTGTTCTCTACTATCGGTTCTCCACCAATTAAAATCAGCAGGTATTCGGCCTTCATCTAACCAAGTTGTGTAATCAAATACTTCGGTGAATCCAATTGGTTTTTTGATGATACCTTGTGATGTGTAGTATTCTCCTAACTCTTCCAATGTACCATGCAATCTCCAATCGGAACTTACAACGATTTCAGCATCAGTTTCTTTCAGTATTTCATTGAGGACTTTAATCGCCTTTACATCAAAGTTATCAAAACGATATTCAACAGGTAATTGGTTCTTCTGATTGAATACGGGTTCACTACCCAGCTTTTTCTGCTTTTTGATACGTGAACCCCAATTACTACTTAAACAAATAACACCATCGTTATCTAAAAATATAACTTTCATTTTTTAGTATTATTTACCAAGATGAGTGATAGTAAAAATCACTAGGATAAAATGCCCTACCATTTTTAGCAATCACTTGTTCGGATAACACACCTTCAATTATTTCAATTGTATGGTCTATATCATGAAAGTAATATTGGTCAATAGATACATCACCGAAAAAGAATCCTTCTTGTGGTGGTAATAATTCTTCTGCTTTTTCTGGGTTGTTCTTTACTTCCTTACACACATCCAACAGATTCATCAAATCAGGAATATCAACAAAGTATGTACTACAATTATCATTACCATCTTGAACATTATCTACGAACCATTTGTGGATTGCGTTTGCCTTTCGCCAATATCCAACTTGTTCTTCAACATAACTAACTCGTTTAGGTTGAATGTGGTCTACTGAATTACCCCCTTGAGTAACTACTACATTATATGTTTCTTCGGGTGATTGATGGTCCCATTGTTGAACATACGTCTTTTTTGATAAATACATATCTAATCCCATATCTTTATTTTTTAATAATTAATTCCAAATTGTTATCATGAAATCGTAGTCCTACAACTTCACCACCATTTTCATTTTCTTCCGATTCTACCAATTCCATAAACTTTTTAAGGTCTACTGCTCTTACGAAAATACCACCCTGGCATTCTCCTTCAAATCCATCTTTCCAAAATACTTGTTCGTTAAACATATCTTTATTTTTTTAGTTTTTAACAATAATATAAATAATAATAGTAACCAATCCTATCAATGCCCAAAATGATGCATCTTCTGAATATTTTATTTGGTTATTTCTTTTTCCTTGATTTTCCATATTAATGGATTTTGAATTTAAAAGAAAGAGGGGAAATTTCTTTCCCCCCTCTCAACCCTAAACTATTACTACCAAACAATAGTTTGTTCAGATGGTTCTTCATCTTTAACTTCATTGAAGAGTTTTTCATTAGAATCACTCACAATATATTTTTGAATCAACTGCTTCATAAACACTCTTTCGGAATCCAACCCACCATCATTGGAGAAGTATGGTAGGAGTGCGATATCAGCAGCTTCCATAAGAGAGAATCCATCGTAAATCAACCCTGCAGCTTCCACATTGGTACGGGTGGAAATCATAGTTGTGAGTTTACCTGCATCTGTTTTAACCAAATCACGAGTGGTGGATGCAATCTCTGCGAGTGCGTTCATTGAGTAATCATCTGCATCTGGATAGATTAGTTTTAACAAATCGTATTCGGATTGTTTATCTAGCAAATCCATTTCGATGGTCACAAATCTGTCCATCATAGCTCTGTCCATGATACGGGTAGATGTATATTCATTACCTACGTTTGCGGTTGCAATGAATGTAACTCCATCTGCCACTTTAACTACTGGTGAACCCTCTGCTTCATCTAATCGAAGGTATCGTTGTCCTGCATCCAATACCGTCATTAGGATGTTCCAAGCCTCTGGGTGTGCTCTACTCAACTCATCCAATAGGATAATGGAGTTTGGAGTTTTGATTGCTTTAACGAATGCGGATTCTGAAAAGAATGTACCTTTAACCTTATCGAAGTGAGTATTACCAATTAGGGTTGCTCTCGGGTCTTGAGTTGCTCCCAAATTGAAGTAGAAATCAGGTCGGTTAAGTGATTTAACCAATGATTGAGCTGCCAATGTTTTACCACAACCAGTCGGTCCACACATCATAATGTTTTTGCCTCTAACTGCGGAACGAAGTAAGTACTTCCACTTCAGTTCATCCATAAATAAACCTTTCGGTTTTAGTTCGTATCCGGCACTATGGATAAAGGATTTGAGTGCCTCATGCGTCTCAAATAATTCATTAACAGATTCGGCTTTGGTTTCTTCAGTAGAATGAGTCATTTTTTTGAATGCCTCCATATCTACTAATTTGTAGGTCAACTTACCACTTTTACCAACATATCCTTGGATAGCTTTGTTGTCAGCAAATGCGGTTTTCATACGAGCTTTGGTAACTCCTGCAACCTTTGTTACGGTGGTGTCATTCGTAGCCAACATAGCGAATGTACGTCCAACTTGAATTACTTTGTAGATTTCATTGGTAAAACCAATATTCGAATCACTTTTACTTTTGTTTACTTTGGTAGTAGCCATAATGGTATATTTAAGTGTTTAGGGTTTAAATGAGAGAACTATTCCCTCAATGTTTACACAATGTACGAAGAAAAATCGGATTTTCCAAGCGTTTGAGAAAATATTTTTTAATTAAATGTAGTGTGAAGATGGGGAATTTCACCCCAAATTCACAGGCTTTCCGAGCCATTATTTTGCGAGGAACAATTCGTTCATGCTTCTTGCTACCTCGAACATATTTTCCACATTTACAGATTTAGCACCTTTGCCATAACATTGTTCGAAGATTCTCCAAGATGGAGTCTGTTTGATATCACGAGTGTAATCGGTGATAAAGTAAGATAGAGTATTGATACCTGCATCTTGCATCTTATTGATTTGCTTTCTAGTGTGTTTAGCCGCAGCCATTCCACCGTAGTAAATCTCATCATTAGTTCCTTTGATTGAATAACACGGCTCACCATCAGAGAAGTTTAAGAAATATGAATCTGAATCATTGGTTGCTGGAATCAATTGTTTTTGAATTGCTTCGAAACACAAACCTTCTGGTGTAGTATTATTCGCATCCAAAATACTCATATACTTACAGAAATCTTTGAAATTACCTTTGGTAGAATCATAAACAAGTGCGATGTAAGGTAAGGAGCGGAATCCATTATCTGTAGAACGAATCGATACTTGCACATTAATGTTTCTAGCCATCTCACATGCTTTTACAATTGCTACGGTTGATGTGATTGCCTTTTTTAATTTATGTCCAGCCATTGAGCCAGAATAATCAATTGAAATGTGTAGATTTGCTTTCTTATACTGGTCGATTTCACGAGTGTAAAACACATTACTATTATCATATCCCAATGAAGCAATCATTCTACCATCAATTTTACCTTTTGTTAATCGGCTATAGACGGTTTCACGACTTTCATTACGAACTTGCAATTTCTTACCCAAAACTGTCCCCAATACAATACCTTTTTGAACTTCTTCTTCAGCCCATCTAATTGCCTTTTTGGTATCCCAATGGTCTATTCTACTAAATGGAAAGTCTGTATCATTAACCAATGCTTCGGTTAGATTTTTAACTACAATACAATCCACACCTTTACCAACTGGTTTTCCATACTCGTCCACATAATCATTACCAACTCTAACCAATTCAGTGCCGGATTCAGATAAGGTTTCTAATTTTTCAATTTCACCTTTTTGAAGTTTTTTCTTTTTAATATTATTATTTATGAAATCCTTCTGCTTTTGAAACTTTTTACTTAATTGTTGGGATTTGCGACTTTTGGATGTGGTGTTAGATGGTTGTGAATCTGAATCTGTTTCGGAATCTGATTGCTCACCCTCAATACCTTCTGAATCAGCACCCATACCACCTTGCTCATCATTAGAATCTTTACCACTCTGTCCACCTTCATTCTGCGTTTCATCAGATTCCTTTTCTTGCTCACCATTTTCTTCACCTCTACTTTGTTGTTCTTCGTTAGATTCAGGTTGAACCATTGGTACATACTTTAACATTTCTGCAACCACATCAATACTCAACATAAATGCACAATTGGTAGATTTCAATCTAGCTATATCTTTTAAATTAACCATGCGGTAGATTGCTCTCAAACCTTTTAACTTACCCAAATCGGTTTTTTCATTGTGTAGGTTAATAATGCGGAATAAATATGATTCAAAATCTTCATCAGTATATTCTTCTGAATCAATACCTTTGGTAATTGCGTTATCATTGAAGTAGTAATCATACATTTGAGTATAATACTCTCTATAACCAGGAGCAGTTGTAAATATATGATAATCAATTCTTCTATCTTCAATCCAATTAGTTAAAGAACCAATTATATTTTTAACTTCTTCAGTTAATTTACCATGAGAACCAATCTTACCAGTCGATAGATACATTTCTTTAAATCCATCTTGGTATTTCAAATCTGATAATCTAGATGTGATATCGGAATCAATATCAACTTTAGTATCGGTATCGTATTTATTAGCGTATATCCAATTCACTCTATCCCAAGCTCTATCCATTTCTTCTAGCAATTTGAAATCGGATAATAAAATGTGTGAACCTTCGTGTAGTGCTAAACCAACTGAAACATCAAATCTATCATCGACATCTGCTGATAGAATTACTTGCTTACCATCGGTTTGGGAATGAGATTTACTCGCAAATGTAACAGGAATATTTTTTTGTGTTACAATTTGAACGAAGTTTGTGATAGCTCTCCTAGTAGCGGATAGCTTATACAGGTCATTTGATTTCTTAAATGCCTGTAACTTATCAGAATCTAAATCTGAATATTTGTCCAAATAATCGTATGATGTGTTGTAATCATCATACCAAAAGGAACTGGCTGATTTCTTTGAATCGCCCTTAAATTTGTTGTACCAACTCATAGCTCGGAAATTTATTTGTTGTTTAGTCAATCACTCGATTGTTCCACAATATACGATTAATTTCTCAAATAAACAAGCTTTGGTGGATTTATTTTTAAAAAATTAAAATTCAAAATCTTCATCCGATTTCAATCCTTTGGTAGTTTTCTGTCCTTGTCCGTTGCCTACTACCGTAATTTTTGTTGTTGGTTGTTGATTGAGTTGCTGCTCTTTTATAGCATCTCTGATTTCTTCTAATAGTGTTTTAATCGTATTAAATTCATCTAAAGATTGAATATAAGTTTTTCCTTCTTTAGTTGGAAAAGTTTCTTGTAAATGTTCTTCTCTATTCATAGTATATTTTTATTAATCCCACCAATGTTGAATGTTGTGTTCTATAAAATCCCAAAGGAGTTTGTGTGCTCTTTTTTGTTTTTGTCTTGATTCTAAAAATAGTTTTTTTCTAACTTCGTCAATTTCTTCTGAATTATCCCATTTCTCATATTCCCATCTCAAAAAAGTTGAACCATCACCTTCACCTGTATCTTCAAACCAAAAGTCTAATACATTATCACCATATAGTTGTTCTAGTTTATCTTGATATTCAGTAGCATATTCTTCATCATAAACTTTATCCATCAACCGGATTGCAGTTCTGATTCGTGAAGCATTTTGGGTTGCTTCTAATGTATTTGCTCTATCACTTTCCAAAAACTTTGCCTGTCTTTCCAAACTCTTTTTGAAAAATTCTAATGAATAACGATAATCAAAATCAAACCCATTCCATATCATAGGTAAGAAATCAATTACTCTTTCGATTTGCTGGTACTTTCTTTTAAAGAAGTATATAATGTCTTGTATCATGTGTTTTTGAGTTGTATTCCAAATTCGAATTTGGAATAATTTAAAATTGCTGGTAGGGATGGATTCGAACCACCACGATGGGATTAGGTAATGGACAAATACTCTTGAGAAAACTTTAGTGGTCAACCCATTATCCATACTTTGTTTCCGATTCACCACCCCCGAGACAGGAGGGCTTGTCTGCCAATTTCAACACCTACCAAAAAGTGTTGGTTGATTTGGGTTCAACCAACAAAACCTTGAGAGAAGCCCTACCAATAATAGACCTTTCACATAAAAAGATTATAACGTCTGTACGGTTTGTTTCCCATCTACTCCTTTATACGAGTTTCAAAGGTTACCATTTCATTCGTAGCGTCTGTTCCGTCATTTGTTTCCAAATCGTTACAATCTTGCAGAGGAGGAGGGATTCGAACCCCCGTTACCTTTCAGTAAAACGGTTTTCAAGACCGCCGCGTTCGACCGCTCTGCCACTCCTCTAATAAACAAATATACTAAAGTTTTTTTGTAATTCCAAATAGTTTAACTAATTAGTGAAATTTCTTTTAAAATTTTGTTAGCTACATAAATATGCCCGTCATTATTTAAATGATAATCTCTTGACATATTTGGTATGTTATACTGTGGTACATCTGCTATCCTTAATTTATTCATACTTGCGTATCCATACAAAGAA
>Ga0208235_1000177_pt1 | contig 16537 bp, 39 predicted proteins | sample LakMenEpi22Oct12_FD_150727 | JGI IMG/M metagenome (GOLD analysis project Ga0208235, IMG submission 150727) | Freshwater microbial communities from Lake Mendota, WI - 22OCT2012 deep hole epilimnion (SPAdes) | ecosystem: Environmental > Aquatic > Freshwater > Lake > Epilimnion/Euphotic zone ... | reverse complement strand
GTTCGGGCGTGACCTCATGGGCAGGTGCAGGAACAGCAGGGACAGCAGTCACCTTCAAGATTGACCAGACCTACAATGCCGCAACTGTTCAAAAGGTTGCAGCTAACACCTACCGAGTAGTTGGAAAGATAACTGCATAATGCCTATTCCTTTAGGAGTTCTTGCTGTTGCGGGAGCAGGAGGCGGTGGCGGGGCTGCTGGTAATGCTTATGAGTGGCTTGAAACCGCTCTTCCATCAACGGGCGATTCAACAGTTACTTTTTCTAACCTGAATACAACTTACGGAAGCACTTATCAGCATCTTCAATTAAGAATTGTCTCAAAGCGTGGTTCTAATCGTTTCGGTGTTCAATTCAATGGTGATACAGGTTCAAACTATGCTATGCACTTTCTTTTTGGAACAGGTTCGACTGTTTCATCGGGAGCAACTACTAGCACAACAGCTATAACGACAAATGTTGGAAGAACCGCAGGTGGGGACAGCTCTGTTGGAGCTTCTATTGTAGATATTCTTGACCCATTTGAAACCACAAAAAACACTACCGTTCGCTCTCTAACTGGTAATCAGCTTCAAGGTTTAATTGTGCTTTATTCGGGAGTTTGGCTAAATACAAATGCACTAACTTCTCTGAGCGTTGTTCAAACAGAGCCATCTTCGGGAGTTTCGACTTGGGAAACTGGCACTCGCATCTCCCTATATGGAATGAGGTCTAGCTAATGCCTACTGCACTTCCAACACTTCAAGAACTCGGTGGCTGTGTCTTTACAAAGCCAGCCAACAAGCATGGCTACGGCATCAAGTTTGTCAATGGCAAGCAAGAAAAAACACATCGCTTGGTTTATCAGCAAGCCTACGGAGAAATTCCTGAAGGTATGCAAGTTGACCACATCTGCCACAATGTTGCAGTTGCTCACGAAATGTGTCTTGGCGGAAAGTATTGCATTCACAGAAGTTGCATAAACCCAGAACACCTCAGACTTGTCACGCCACAGGAAAATCAGCTAGAGGGGATGGCTGGACTTCGCAACAGGAAAAAATGTAAGAACGGACACAACCTTGCCGAAGTTGGTATTCTTACAAGAAAAAGACCAAATGGTAAGACTGGACAGTTGTGTGCAGAGTGTTTCAAGATAAACAACCGCAATGGTCAAAGAAGATTTATAGAGAAGCGAAGGGCAGGTAAGTAAAATTCCTACGGCTACTTATATTGCTTTGGCTAATATCACCCTGACTGCAACTGATACAGATGTAACCTTTGATTCAATACCTGCAACATATCGTGACCTTGTTGCAGTAGTTGAGGGTGAACTCAGCACAGCTAACACCCCTGACTTGCAGATGAAAATAAATGCAGACAGCTCAAACTATTCGCAGGTCTATATGCGTGGTAATGGTTCGGCTACAGCATCAGGAACTTATACAGCTATCTATCTGAATTCAGCTGCTACTTGGCAGTCTGGTCGCAGATACAATCACCTAGTTCACATTATGGATTATTCGGCAACAGACAAACACAAAACAGTTTTGGCTCGTGGTAACTGGGCTGGCGGAGACATAAACGCAACAGCTTCAAGATGGGCAAGCACTAACGCTGTTACTTCAATTAGCTTTACGGTTGCACAAGGTTCGTTCGCTATTGGAACAACCTTTGCCCTTTACGGAATAGTGAGCTAGACATGAGTGCTTGGACAGTTATTGCACATACTGAGTTGGGTTCCGCTCAGGCAGCCATCACTTTTTCCTCTTTGTCTGCGAGCTACACCGACTTATTGCTTGTTTACAGCACAAGAGCATCAGTCGCAGATGGTGGTGTCAGGGTAAAAATAAACACCTCAACTTCCAATTTCACCATCAGGGCCTTGCAAGGAAGCGGAAGTGCGGCTAGCTCTTATTCGGAGACCAACTACATTGGAGTTAGCGTAGATAGCAGCATGACCGCAAGCACCTTCGGTAATGGAATGTTGTATTTTCCAAATTATGCTTCATCGGCTGCTAAGTCATTTTCTAATGACCTTGTGTCGGAAAATAATGCAACTGCGAGCTTCCAAACAATATCCGCTGGACTTTGGAACCAAACTACAGCTATAAACGCTGTTGAAATTTATGCAGTTAGCGGTAATTTTGTTCAATATAGCTCCGCAACCCTCTACGGCATTACCAAGGGTGCAAGCGGTGGAGTTACAGTTAGTTAGAAGCAGGTAGAATAAAAACATGACAGACAGACCAACACGCCTAGTTGTAGATTGCAGCCTTCCCGAAGGCCACCCTGACAAGGTGCAAATTATTCCCCTAACCGATGCTGAGATAGCTGAGCGTGAGGCACAAGCCGCACAAGCCGCCATCGAACAGGCTGAGAGGGAAGCTGCCGAGGCTCAGAAACAGGCAAACAAAGAAAGTGCAAAGGCAAAGCTCGAAGCACTAGGTCTATCAGAGGCCGAGATACTCGCACTTCTAGGCTAGTCATGGCTGAGGAAACATCAAGCGGATCCGTCAGGATTACACAAGCTCAGATTTATGAAAAGCTACTTGAGCTTCAGGCTATACAGATTGAGATTGTTTCAGACCTAAAGAACCTAAAAGACTTGCCTGCCCGCATGAATCGAGTAGAGCAGAAACTCGCTCGCATGGAGTGGATCGAGAAGCTTGTCTTTACCGCACTCGGTTCGGGCATTACAGGTTTCATTGCAGCTCTCTGGGCTTTGATCCGATGAGACATCCCTTCTCTAAAAAGACAATTACCTCTCGATTCGGTGCAATCAAGGGCCGTGTTATCCCGCACCGTGGGCTGGACTACGCACCAAAAGAAGGCACACGCATTCCCGCCGTTAGCGGTGGAACGGTGCAGGTTGTCAAGTGGTCAAGCATTCTGGGTTGGGTGCTGGTGCAGACTGCCTGGGATTCGGTCAATGACAAAGTTGTTTACATTGGCTACTGCCACCTGCAAGAAGAGCCGAAGCTAAAGCCTGGGACAATCATCACTCAAAGCCAGACAGTCGGCAAAGTAGGCAACACGGGATCAGCGAGCAAGGGGGCTCACCTGCACCTGACTATCGGCCCTAGGGTCAATTCAGTATTCTTCGGCACCGTCTTTGACCCTGAGAAGTTTATTGACGAGCGACTAGATGCCTAGTTGGAAGCATCGCCGTAGGCTTATTTACATGAGCTTTGCGTTGTCTGCCCTAATGATTCTTTTCGGTGCAGCTACCTACGCCTCTGACAGTTCGGTTAGCAGGGAACTGATAATCGGCGGAGTTGCCTTGATTTCTATAATCCTCACCGCTTATACTGCATTTGCTACATACGAAGATGTAAAGATAAGGAAGCGGGACAATGAAGATATTTAGCGTTGCATTTTGGAGAGATTATGCAGGAGAGCGAGCTGTAAAGACCGTAGCTCAGTCGGCAATAGCTTTCCTAGGAACAGGATCTATGGGCCTGTTTACGATTGATTGGGTAAGCTTGGCTTCGGTTTCACTGGGTGCCGGATTTCTTTCAATCCTGACCTCAGTTGCTTTCAAAAAGGACTAAGCTAGTCTTGCTCGGCTGTTATTCGACATCCTTGTTCGCTTGTCCATAAGCCTCCTAGCTAAGCCGAGTAGCCCCCGTCTAAATGGCGGGGGTTTCTTATTTGACAAACATTCGGTTGGTCGTATACTTATCTGGAGAGTGTTGCTCTCCTTCTAGTTAGTTAGCAGAAGCCCCCTAGGTTTTTCACTTTTCCTAGGGGGTTTCGCTTATCTATCAGTAGGAGTAGTGCCACCCCAGATGCCGTAGGGCTCACGAGCCGTCATCGCATAATCAGCACAAAGCTGCTGAACAGGGCACTGGGAACAAATCTTTAGAGCAAGCTTCTTCTCGGCAAAGTAGCCGTTATCGGTGTTATAGGAATCTTCGGGAAAGAAAATGTGAGGCACCTGCTCACAGACAACCCCGCCATTCTTCTTGATTGCCCACTGGAGCTTCATGTATTTCTTCTGAGATTCTTTCAAAATGTCACCACCTATGTGTATGTTAGTCACTAAGTCATAGGAGGACAAATTGGAATATGTAACACCCGAGAACTTTCCACAGGCTACACACCTAGGAAACTTTGAATCAGACAGCCCTGAGTGGCACGAGGCCCGCAAGCACTCAATCGGCGGGTCAGAGATAGGCACAATCATGGGGCTAAACCCTTGGGAGAGTGCCTACACGCTATGGGCCAAGAAGCTAGAACTTATCCCCAACAGCTTTCAGGAGAACTGGGCAATTCGGTTGGGCAAAGCCTTTGAGGAGCCCATCCTCAAGCTATTCGGTCAACAGCACCCTGAGCTAGAGATTTACCGTGCAGGATCATTCGTGTCTAAAGAGTTTGAATTCATGCACGCAAACCCTGACGCAATGGCTCGTAACAAAGAAACAGGCGAGTGGATTGTCATTGAGGTCAAGACTGCTCGCTACAACTGGGATGCTCTGCCCGCACACTATGCCTGTCAGGTGCAGCACTACATGCATGTAATGGGCGTGAGCAAGGCGATTGTCGTAGCTGTCGCCGGCATGGATTGGTTTGAGTATGAGGTCGAAGCTGACGAGTTTGTGCAGCTCACCCAGGCTGACTACGCCACGATGTTCCACAAGAGCCTTACAGATGGCACCCGCCCAGAATGGGATGGGTCAGAGAGCACCTACCAGACAGTTCGCCAACAGCACCCGCAGATTGACGACACGGAGGTAGAGCTGGGGACTTTGGGACTACAGCTCAAGAACGCTCAGGTGATGCTTGAGGAATCTCAGTCGCAAGTCAACTTGCTGAAATCCATGGTTCTTGACACAATGCAATACGCAAAGACAGGTTTTGTTCTGAAAGATGGACAGAAAATCAAAGTAGCAACTAGGCAAGCCCGCAGAGATGGCGTGCCTTATCTAGTGATTCACAAGTAGGAGGAAGCAATGGCTAGATTCGATTTATCACAGTATGCAACTGTTGAAGAGAGACTTCGTAGTTTCTGGGCATCAGATGAGGCAAAGGATGCCCGTATCGTCACCGTCAACCACACCAAGGATTCATCGCTATGGGTGATTGAGACACGGCTTTATCTGACCGCTGGAGATCAGGCAACAGACCTGCCTAAGACAACTGGCTGGGCAAGTGAGGCTAACTCAGACCCATTTGCCCTTGAACGATGTGAGACGAGTTCGATTGGTCGCTGTTTGGCGAATTATATTTACTCCGGCTTGAAACGCCCTAGCCGTGAGGAGATGGAGAAGGTAGAGAAGTTCAATGCCGTAGAAGCTCTCAGCTCGATGGGCGAAAGAGATTGGAAGGCTGATGCTGATAGCCTGAATGACAAGGAAGCACTCCGTAGCCTCTGGGCACAAGCCAAGGCGAAAAGAGTAACTACCTCCGTGCTGGATTACATAAAGGAAAGGGCTAATGCTCTACCAGATACAGGCAGCAAGCCTTCAGGAACTGAAGGAAGCCTATCAGGACTGTTTGATGAAACAGCAGCGGGCGAGGGAATCGGGTCAGTTACTACTAAGCCGAAAGCTGGCAGAGGAAAGTGAAATCTGGCGTATCAACATGCTTGAGCGAATGGAGCAGCTAAGTGCATCCATCGGAGATAGCCAAGCAGATCGCAGAACTGACGGCGGAGAACAATAAGGGAGCTGATGCCCTTTATCAGGCTGAGGTAGACCTAGCCCAAAAAGAGTTCGATTTAGACACACTTGAACAGAAGGCTTTTATTCGGTCTCAGGGCACGGTTGCAGACCGCACTGCCATTAGCCGCTTAGAAGCCTCTCAAGCCCGTTTAGAGCGTGATTTAGCTCGGGCTAAGGTGAATCGTATAAAGGTCAAAATAAAGGCCCTAGAAACGGCTCTGATGGCTGCTGGGACACAAGCCAAGCTGATGCAAATGGATATCAATCTATGACCCTGACAAAGAAGGTCAAAGAAGCCCTGCTAAAGCGTGACCTTTGGTGCTGGCACTGTGGGACTTCAAGTTACCTAGTTCCACATCACAGGATAAATCGTGGTTCGGGTGGATCAAGAGCTCTGGACAGACTGGACAACCTCATATTGGTATGTGCGGTTTACAACGGACAGATGGAGAGCGATGCCGAGATTGCGAGACAAGCTCGGATAGATGGACACAAACTAAGCAGATACGAAAACACGGATGAACCGGTATTTGACTGTCTGCAAGGAATCTGGTATCAATTAGATGCTGTAGGAGGCAAACATGAATATCGAAAAATTAGCCTTGAAGATGAGGCTACGAGCGATAGCAATAGAAAACGAAGAAGCAAAGAATCGGAATTTTGAGGAAGAGAAGAAAAAACTTCTCCAACAGCAACGCTTAGATTCGGTCAAGAAGCTTTACTTTCACGCTGGCAGATGGGCTGGCGGAGCAAGGGACAAGAACGCTCGTGAGGCTTTTGAGAAGGTGAGCCTTACAGCGTGAAGATAGGTTCGCTTTTCTCTGGTTACGGAGGGCTTGACTTAGCAGTTGCAAAGGTGACAGGTGCAACTGTTGCTTGGCATTGCGAATGGGAAGATGCTCCATCAAAAATTCTTGAAAAGAACTTTCCTGGCGTTCCTAACTACAGAGATGTCAGAGCAATTGATTTTACAAAACTTGAACCCGTAGACATTCTTACGGGTGGCTTTCCATGTCAGGACTTGTCCCTAGCGGGCAAGCGGGCAGGACTAACAGAAGGAACTCGCAGCGGGCTATGGTCGGAGTTTGCTAGGGCGATTGACGAAATCCGACCAAGATTGGTAGTTATTGAAAATGTCAGAGGATTACTCTCAGCTAAAGCCGACAATGGAATGGAATACTCAGAAGAAGATTTGGCAGTCATCGGGAACGGACACCCTATTCGAGCAATGGGAGCCGTTCTTGGGGACTTGGCCGATCTCGGGTTTGATGCAAAATGGGCAGGTGTTCGAGCTTCCGATGCCGGAGCACCCCACCAGCGTTTCAGAATCTTCATTACTGCGTTCGCCAATAGCTAGTCAAGGCGAAGGCGGAGCTTTGGGTGAAGAAGAAGCTCGTAAGCGTGGCAATACTGTCGGTATTCGTGACAACGCAATGGACATTGCAAAGCTAAATGGGCTGAAAGTAAGTCGGGTTGTAGATAACCTGATGCCTACCCCCGCATCTCGTGACCACAAAGATGGCACGGCTGAACACAAGCGTGATGGGGTAGTTCAGGTAGACACCGTGGCTAGGGCAATTTTCAATAGCGGTGAGGTTTTACTACCGACTACACGCACATCAATGGCTAATGGTGCAAGTCAGAGAGAGATAGACGAAGGCAATCCAAAGGCAAGACTTGAAGCTGTGACTAACTGGGGAAAGTTTGAACCTGCAATCCGCAGATGGGAACAAGTCCTAGGCAGACCCGCACCCGCCCCTACGAAGCCTGATGGCAAAGAAGGTGCTCACAGGCTCTCTAGTCGCTTTACAGAGTGGATGATGGGCGTTCCCGAGGGCTGGATAACAGATGTCGGTTTGACCCGAAACGAAGAACTAAAAGCATGTGGTAACGGTGTCGTTCCACAACAGGCTGAGCTGGCACTTAGGATGCTGCTTGAGGGCATGCCCATACCTGCTAGGGGGGGGCAAGTGAATTTTCCAACACCAACCGTAAGTGACATTTTTACGGACAAACTATCTAGCACACAACAGAAGGAGGGGTCAATGCACTCGGTGACATTGCCACAGGCGGTAAGGATGGTCGAAATTGAGCATTGAGATTATGAATGCCGTATGGCGGGAATCTAAGTCGGATGGCAGGGCACGGCTAGTGCTTTTGGCTATTGCAGATCACCAAGGCGAGATAGGAGCTTGGCCCTCAATCAGGAGGCTGGCTCAGATGGTCAATGCCTCAGAGCGTAGTGTCCAGAGGGACATCCAGTATTTGCAGAAGATTGGAGAGCTGATAGTCGAGGTTCAGAACGCCCCGACCAGCGGTCAATACAAATCCAACCGATACTGGGTCAACCTGCCAGGGGTGACAGATTCGGTCTCAGGGGTGACAGAATCGCAGTCAGGGGTGACAAATAGAGCGTCAGGGGTGACAGCAGATGGCGTACAAACCCTTATAGAACCATTACAAGAACCTATTAACACGCATGAGGAATTATTCAAAGAATTCTGGAAGGAATATCCAAGACGGCTAGACAAGGGAGCAGCCTTTAGAGCATTCAAGTCAGCTCTCAAAAGAGCTAAGTTCGAGGACATACTCGCTGGGGTTATCGCCTACAAGAACGATCCGACACGAAAGCCTGAATACACGAAATACCCTGCCTCATGGCTAAATGCTGATTCTTGGGAGAACGCTGCAACACTGCCCGAAGCCAAGGCTGCTAACGAAGCACGCCGGAAAAAAGAGATTGAGGCTAGTCAGCAATACATTCGGGAGATGGAAGAGCTGGCCAAGAGGTCAGTTCCACTCACCCCAGAGCTCAAGAGACGATTAGGACTATGACCAAGAAGTTCAGTCAAGACCTGTTCGACAAGAACGATTACGCCAAAGAGCTGGTTGTGAACTATCTAAAGTCTCGAGACTATGACGCATGGGTAAACCCTGACAAATACGGCATAGATGTTTACGCCGAGAAGGATGAAAACTTCTTTGAAATCGAGGTGGAGGTGAAGCACAACTGGAAGGGGCAGAAGTTCCCCTACGAGGCAGTGCACTTCTCGGAGCGAAAGAGAAAATTCATCAAGCCCTCAAAGCTAAACATCTTCTGGATGCTAAACGATGACTGGTCATGGGCTTTGCTCATAGACGGCCTACAAATGTCAGAGGCCCCTGTTATTGTCAAGGACACGATTTACACGACAGCCGAGAGGTTTATAGCCGTGCCAATAGCCCAGGCGACACTACTGAGGATGAAATGACGACTTTTGTAGTAAAGGCAACTAGCCTAGTTATGTGTGGGAAAGGGAAACCTGCTACCGCTGTGGCATATCTTGGGATGTCATCAAGAAGCGAGGAAAGGCCAAGGTATTTTGCCAATCCTGTCGCACCAGAAGATCTACAACTGTCAACACGGGGGAGCTGAAATGCATCCCGTGGCATGGCAGATTTGCACCAGATTTAGTGACACCACTAAACGAACTCGGGGAACCCATCTTGCCAGGAAACAGAATTTGTGGAATGCTAGATTGCGTAAATCCCGAGCACATTGAAAGATAAGGAAACCTACACATGGCACTCTCGCTCACATTTACTGGCTTTGTAGAAGAAGCCAAAACATTCGATTGGGGTTCGGTTGTAACCGTTACCCACGCTAACCGGAAGAAGAACGAACAGGGCAAATGGGAAACCGTTAGCCGTGACTACATTGATGTTTCAGTAGACGCATCTTCAGAATTCGGTTGGTTACTCACTGCCGAGAAGGGCACTCGAGTAACTATTACTGGCAATGCCAAACTAGCAACCTACGAAAAGAAGGATGGAACTTCCGCTGTCAAGATACGCCTCTACCCTCAAGCTGTAGAATCGGTTGTGCTTGACAGATCGGATGCCCCATTCTAATTCGCTTAGATGTCTATGGATTACCTAAGCCACAAGGCTCCAAAAAGGTAATTCACGGGCGACTAATCGAAGCCTCTGGTCAGGCTCTCAAAGTATGGAGGCGAGAAATCGCTGATGCTTGTCAGCCTTATGCAGAACAGATAGTCCACCTTGGGCCTATAAAGCTTGAGGTGGATTTCTATTTACCCAGACCTAAGACAGTGAGGAAAGAAGATCGGGCGATGCCAATAGTGCCGCCCGATCTCTGACTGGACAAGCTGCTCAGGGCCGTTGGTGACGGCATAGGACAATCAGGGCTTATCTGGGGCGATGACAGCCAAATCTGCGAGATTTCAGCCCGCAAACACTACGCCGATGACCGTGCCCCAGGTGCCGTCATTGTTATCAGTTCGTTATAGAAATGTGCTTCTCTTTGTCCTAAGCCTGCCCTAAAGTGATTGCAGGAGGTAAAAAATGAGAGTAAACGAAATCAAATCTCAAATCGAGTTTCATACCGATGCCCTATTCCAAGCGGGCTACGACATGGGCTGGAACTCAATAATCAGCGAGCTAGACACAATGTCTAACCAAGAATGGAACATCGGTAACAAGGTCACGGCAGATGTGATCCGTAATGTAATCAAGAAGCTGGAGGGCATCAATGAAGCCTAGAAACTGGAAGCTATTTCTATACGATGTAGCAGACCGTCTCTTCCCTAAGCAGATGGATGAAGCCTACGAACAGGGCATTCGTGTGGGAGCAGAGTATGCAGCCCGCACAATGTCTTTCACAATCACGGAGGCCGGAGAAAAGCAGAAGCTAACAAAGGCTCAGGCAGTTGGCTTTGAGGTTGCTTGCAAGGCAGTCAGGGATTCTAAGAAGAAGATTCACGCCAGAACAGGAGCAATGCTGTGATGAAGATTACAGTCTGGGAGCTGCCTAATTGTGTGCAGTGCATGCAGACTAAGCGTGAGTTTGAGAAGCGAGGCATCATCTTCGAAACTCGACAGCTAAACAAATCACAGAAGGCAGTCAAGCGATTCTTAGAGCTGGGATTCAGTCAGGCTCCGATTATCGAAACTGATGCAAAGAGATGGTCTGGCTTTCGGTTGGACAAGATCAACAGCCTTGAGATGCACTTGAAGTCCGAGAGAGCTCACGGCATCAATGTGCCACTAGAACCAATCAAGCAAGTAGCGGAGGAAGTAGAAGATGATTGAATACATCCTCATATTGTCAGTGGTCAACACTTTACTTATAGCAATACTTTTACTAAAGACAGGAGCAGGAGAAGAAAATGACTAACACGGAGATGCACGACACAATCCACCGAGCCACAATGCTTGCCTACGAAATAGGCGTAAAAGAGGGCAGGAAGCAGGAAAATACAAGGTTTTGGAAGGCCATAGACTTGAACTCGACCTTCAACGATTTAGGTGACTTCATCTATCTCAATGACCTAAAAGATGCCCTAGAGGAAGTATCTTATGAAAAAGCAAGCCAGGTGTCCTGATGTTGTCAAGATCGGAGCTCAGGAATACCAAATTGTTCAGCTTGGTATCAAAGATGACCCAATCCTCACAGAAGGCAATCACGGTTATACACAAGATGCCAGAAACATCATTGTTCTGGACAAAGACATCCACGAATCAAAGAAGAAGGTCACAGTCTTTCACGAGCTTATGCACGCCTGTCGCTTTGTCTTTGAGGTCGAGGAATACAGACCTAAAGCTGACTATGACGAAGTGGAGCATCACTTCATCGGTCTTTGGGAGAACTCACTACTCATGGTGCTCAGAGACAACAGGGAGCTAAGAGAATGGCTGATAGGAGAATAGAGAAGCTCGGCAGAATGAAGGCTGACTTCCAAACAGCAGCAGCACTACTCAGGGACAAGAACCTTGTCTGGTCATCAGACCTAGATGCAATCCGTGAGGATCTAGCAAACTACATAGAAGAATCACTCACTTCTGGTCACTGCTGGAACACATCACTGCAACGCATTGTAAACACGCTGATTGACGATGAAATGGATGTGGCACTCTAATGGACTACGAAGCAGACGACCTATTCAAGCTTTGGCAGTTTCAGGACATGGTAAATAACCATTCCCAGATTCTGCTCACGAAGGGCATAGAGCTAGGCATCTTGGCTATGACAGTCGAGGTGAGCAAACTAGCACTTATTCAGGGCTCAATTAGTCAAGACGACATTGACAAAGCCCGAGAAAAGGCATCAGCCTTTGCAATTAGCGAACTACAGAAGAGGATGAAAGATGCTAGAGGGCCTGAAGCCTCCTAAAGCCGGCAAGCCTTGTGCTGTCATCTCTCTTGCAAATGCAATGAGCGAGACCGACAGAGACATCTTTTTAGATGCCGTGCAGAATGTCACATCTTGGACAGCAAGCTCACTCAGCAGAGCCTTGCGAGACCGAGGCATAGTTATCGCAGATCACACAATCACTAAGCACAGAAATCGCACTTGCGTCTGTCATAGAAGTTAGGCTTATACGATGCTTGAAAACTTACAGCCAGCCCCAAAGGTTGCAGTGCCAAAAGACTTACGCCCAGGCGTAGAGTTTGACGGAACTCAGGGAACTGCTACAACTGATGGACTTACTGGACAACCAAACTTTGACGACTTCCTAAGAGAGCGTGGCTACGACCCAGCCGAGCACGAAATTATCGGAAACTCGGTTCGCACATCACAGTGGCAACGCTATGACGGTGAGTGGCTTACAAGCTACAGGTTCCAGTTCCGTAAAAAGACACTGGCTGCCGACCTGCCGTTACTGCTTGCCGAGGCAAAGAAAAAAGTCAAAGTAAACAAACTGCCAAAGGCTAAAGACAAAGCCCTAGTAGTTCTATGGTCAGACCTACAGGTAGGCAAAGTAGATTACCGAGGCAACTCTCAAAGCCTTATCGAGAGAGTAGAACTAACAAAAATTCGATTGAAAAGCCTTATAGAGGAACAGAAGCCAAACAAGGTTATTTTCTGCGACCTAGGCGACACAATCGAAGGCTTCAATAACGCAGCAGACATGGCTCAGTTACAAAGCAACGACCTGTCCTTGATGGATCAGGTAGACCTAAGCATCACATTCGCTTATGACACCCTCCGGTCTATCTATGAGCTAGTCCCGAACATTACTTACGCATCTGTCGGCTCTAATCACTGCCAGTGGAGAATAGGCAAACAGCAGGTAGGCAAGGGAACTGATGACTGGGGTGTATTCATCGGCAGACAGCTCGCCCGCCTGGCGAACGAAAAGAAACTAAACATCAAATTCTTAGAGCCTCAGCCTTGGGATGAATCACTAGCCATAGATGTATTTGGTGACCAATACCACATACTCGGTGTCATTCATGGACATCAGGCAGGTAACAGACCTGAGCAGGTGCCTGACTTCTGGCGAAAGCAAAGTTTCGGCAAACAGCCCATATCAGATGCAACCACGCTCGTGCACGGTCACTGGCACCATATGAGAATCACTGAGCTCGGTTCAACGCCACAGGGCAACTCCCGCTTCCTCATCTCTGCCAGCACACTTGACAACGGATCAAACTGGTTTAGAAAACAGTCGGGGGAGGATTCGGTTCCAGGGCTTGTTACATTTATTTTGAACAGGGGGGTGCCTTATACGGGCACTGTATGGAAACTCTGATGCCAACCTATGACTACAAATGTGGTAACTGTAATGCTCAGGATTCGGTTCAAAGCCCTATATCAGAGACACCGAAAGCCCCAGAATGTGAGACCTGCAAAGTGACAATGATTCGGTCATACAGCTTTAGGTCATTCAAGTTCAACGGCAAAGGCTTTTACTCGACAGACAAATGAAGGGCTATAACTTTCGAGCACCCTGCATAGTCTGTGGAGCACTGACCAGAGGTGCAAACAGATGCGAGCAACACAAGCTACCGCCTAGGGATAGAACCGCCCGTGAAATAAAAAAGAAACTCACAGGGCAATACTCAGGCGATTACAGAAGAAGAGCAAAGCTAGTAAGAGACAACGCTGTTATCTGCCACATCTGCAAAGAAGGCTACAAACCCCTAGACCCTTGGCAAGCAGACCACCTAATCCCAGCCGACCCTCTCAGCCCGCTGCTTCCGGCTCACCGATCCTGCAATGCTTCTCGAGGAAACAAGCCTCTGAACTAGGGGCAAAAATTCGGTTGGAAAGCCATATACAGATTCGGTCAAAAACCAAATATTCGGTTGGAATCATATATACAAATTCTGAAAATCACAGATAAATAAATCGAACACTTGTTCTATTTTGAGCCGGTGTTTCATAATCGAACAAATGTTCAAGATCTAAAACGGGCGAACACTTGTTCGAAATTCTGCCCGTCTGTTTTCGTTATCAAACCGTTATCAAAAAATGCTGCCAAAATCCTGGCGGGCTTGTTACTTTATATACAGCGGGAAACCGCTACTAACTAGGAAGGTAAAACAATGGACAACAACATGAAGCTACTTTTTGAATTGGCCATCAGCCAAACAAACCGTCTTGAAGCTAAAGCGGACGATAAGGAAATGAACACTTGGGGACATGGATACCTAACAGGAAAGGCTGAGGTATGGCAGGAAATCGCCGAAAGACTGGCTACTACTTATCCCGAATTGTCAGAGCGATTTGACCAGTGGGCGAGCGTGAACTAATGAGCGAACAATTTACCGCTGAATTGCTTGACTGGCTAAAGCGTGAAATGTCAAGTATAGAAAACTATAAAGACAGAAATGCTTTTCTAGCGGGCTATCTTGGGGCACTAACTAACGCCCTAGATTTTATACAGGGACAAGATGTTTATTTCACATATCTAAATTCACTAGAGGAAGAGGAAGTCAAATGATTACTTTTGAAGATGATGTTTGCACCGAGCCATTACCAGAAAATCTTGAGATCTTTTCGGCACACTTTGGCGGTCACGCCGTAGCAGAATGCAAGCTATGCAATTTCAAAAGCGTTTTATGGGATTGTGCACATGAACTAGAACATGACTGTGAGGAATACAAATGATTGACTGGCTACTGTTTGCCATAGGTATGGCTTGGGCGTTTCTAATGGTTGAGTTGCAATACAGACACGCAAAACGGAAGGAAGGCAAAAAGTGACTGGCTACCTAGGCAAACTAGAAACCCGTAATTATGAATTTACCACTTATCAAAAAAGCGTCGAAGAGGTATTGACCGCCCTAAAAGCAATTTGGGAAAGTCACGCCGAAGATACAAACGCTTTTTATACTTGGGAAGATTTAGAGGATAGCGTGACAATAACCCCGCTATCACTAGGCGATACTAAAACAGACTGCGAGCGTTGCGAAAACCTCGCACACAACTAACGGAAGGAAAACAAACAATGCAATATCTAAACATCTATCACCAGCATGACCAATATGAGATAACACTTGAGCAAACAGAAAACGGCTACTTACTAACATGGGGCGATTATGTCGCCAACAGTTGGGCAAAAGGTTTTCTAACGCTTCAAGAAGCTCTAACCTATTGGGCGATTATTGAATGCGATGCTAACTACAACACAGACAGAACACTTATTCAGCGGACACTAACTGAAAACTAACAGAAGGAAGAAATAAATGCTAACTACAAAAGAAGAAATCAAAAAAGAACTATTAGACAACATAGAACAACTAAAAGACAACCCACACGCTGATGATGTTGTAGCTGAATTTGCTGATGGTTATGTGCCTATATACAACAACCAAATCATTCAGCAATGGGTAGCCCTGCCAATGGAAGATTCTGACCAATGGAAGGAATACGGTTATGATACACAACGGAATGAGGGCGGGATAATCTCCCTAATGCAAATTGACCTAGTGTTCTATTACTTACACCTAGCCACTCGAGCGTGGGATGAAATCAAAACGGAACTAGAAGAAGAGGAGAGCAACTAATGAAAACCTACATTATTGACTTTGATGCTTGGACAACTATTGAAGCAGAAAATGAGGAACACGCATTGTCAATAGGGCAAGTAATAATCAACGCTTGCAAAGAAGCATTTCAGGATACAAACATTGAACTAAATATGATAGTTAGAGATGGTGGAATTGAGGAAGAAAACTAATGAAACTAGAAGATTACTTAGAAGAACTAACGGATAACAACTGGCACACACTTAGGGAACTAATAGAACTAGAGCGTGAGCTACTACCTGCCGAAAAGGCAGAACAAACTAGTCAGGCTTTAGAGTGTGCTATTGCATATCTACAATGGGATAGATACTACAGAGCAAGCGGGACAAGTTTGTTTGAGGTTATCTCTGACAGGTTGGTGAACTAATGGGAAAGATGAAAGATTACGCTTTACAAATTGATGAAGCTATCCGAAGCGGTGACTACATGTTGGCGTATGAATTGTTAGAGCCGTTTCAAGATCAAGCCCCGCTCCAACTTTGGGCGATACTTGAGGACATGGCAGAAACTCAGGCACTAGGTTACAAATCGAAGGGCGGGAACTGATGGCATACGGAAGACATGCAGAAGGCAAGGGAAGACATCGAGCCCCTGCCCGCCCGCCCTTGGTTTGGCGTTTGCTAATCCTTGGTTTGGTTGTAACTGGTTTGGTTGTAGCCTTGCCTGTCATTATGGGCTTAGCGTTATGCCTTGGAATAATGTTTGGCTGGATGAACAGAGCAATTACCAAACTGTAAGCAACCCACAACCGCAACCCCCTAGCCTGAACCGCTAGGGGTTTGCCACATATGGGGCAACCCTAGGAAAGGCTGAGAGAAGAGAAAAGCAAAGCGATTGAGCTACAACACGCTCCGCCAATGCCGAACGCCAGACACGCCACCGCCAAAGCCCTAGACAACCTCAAAAGCCCGAAACGCTGAAACCCTTGATCCGTAAGGGCAGCAGGGCACACACCTCTAAACAGCCCTAGAATGCGATTACAGGGCATAACCCCCTAAACATACACAATGACACCCCCGCCCTATGTGGTGGCGTTATAGAGGCTCACAGCGGGGCAGGTTGCCAGGATTAGGCTGCAAAC
>Ga0208235_1000175_pt1 | contig 16662 bp, 22 predicted proteins | sample LakMenEpi22Oct12_FD_150727 | JGI IMG/M metagenome (GOLD analysis project Ga0208235, IMG submission 150727) | Freshwater microbial communities from Lake Mendota, WI - 22OCT2012 deep hole epilimnion (SPAdes) | ecosystem: Environmental > Aquatic > Freshwater > Lake > Epilimnion/Euphotic zone ... | reverse complement strand
AGATACAAATTCTCGGAACTGGAAGTAGAATGCCTGTACGATGTAACTTAAATGCCTCCGTAGCTCAGTTGGCCAGAGCTACTGATTTGTAATCAGTGGGTCGGCGGTTCGAATCCGTCCGGAGGCTCAAAATAAATCGCGGGTTGGTGTAATGGTAACACAATGGGCTCATAACCCATAGTTCCGAGTTCGAGTCTCGGGTCCGCAACCAAAAATAAATCGCGAGTTGGTGTAATGGTAACATAATGGGCTCATAACCCATAGTTCCGAGTTCGAGTCTCGGGTTCGCAACAAAAGTGTCAGTAGTCCCTGTTTCAAACTATTGGTCTCGGTGGACGGAACGTAACTGATTCCACCCAAGAATGCGAGTGTCGTATAAAGGCTATTACTCCAGCCTTCCAAGCTGGAGATGGGAGTTCGATTCTCCCCACTCGCTCAAAAAGAACCTTTCCTTACGGAAGTCCGATTAGCGCGGATGAAAGGAACCTTGACTTCGTGGGAGTAATTACCCAACCGAAGTTTGAATGACTCAAGGTACTCTGTAATGGACCCTGCTCTATGGTGCACACATAACAGGTGATGGGGAACAAACCATCGGTAAAATCTAAACCTACGGTGAGCGTAGAAGGAAAGTTTCTTTTTTTAGTGGACCTTTCAGTTGAAAGGAACCAATCCGAAGTCGTCCTACTAGATTAGAAACGTCTTCGGCATTTGCGAGAGTAGCTCAGTCGGTAGAGCATCAGTTTACCAAACTGAGGGTCGCCAGTTCGAACCTGGTCTCTCGCTCAAATTACGGTCCGTTCGTTTAGCGGCTAGGATGCAGCCCTGTCACGGCTGTGGGGCGGGTTCGATTCCCGCACGGACCGCAAAATATTTATGTAAATGAAAAATTTTATTAAAAAGTTTATTGTCGCTTTTTTCGAGACAATAGGTAATCATTAAGGGCTGTTAGCTCAGTTGGCTAGAGCACCTGCCTTGCACGCAGGGGGTCGAGAGTTCGAGTCTCTCACGGTCCACAAAAAATAGCGTAGTAGAGGAGTCAGGTTTATCTCATCTGCTTTGGGAGCAGAGGCACGCTGGTTCGAATCCAGTCTACGCTACAATCATTTTTTATTGTCAACGTGTATTTATAGGTATGGTATTATTGGAAGGTAGAAAAGAGGACCTCTACAACAAATATAAAGGGCAGATTGAGTCTGAAAGAAAACTCAATTCATTATTTCAACCACTATCAATTTATGATATGTTAATTGATGAGCCGTTTATACAACAAACAAATTACAAATATTTAGAACCTTTAATACAACAGTATTATTTTTACAATGACATTTACCCAAGACAAGGTAAAGAGTTAGAAGAACTTGAACCAAATCAGGTTAACACTTCTATACGTGCCGTAAGTGATATGAGACAATTTGTTGCTGAGATTGTTCCGAAAGTTCAATTCTTTGACACTAACAAAGACAAATACCTTAAAAAAGATTTAAGGGAATATATTGGTGATTGGTTTGATAAAGATTTTCTTGATTTTACAGATAAGTTAATAAGACAATCTTCAGAAAAACAAGAAGAGAAGAAAGCCAAAAAACAAGTAGATAAAATTTATGATAGTGATACGATTTTAATTGTTAAACCAAAAACACACACGGCATCTTGTTATTATGGCGCAGGTACAAAGTGGTGTACAACAATGAAAAATAACTCAGGTTATTTTGAATCTCACACCAAAAATGCAAATCTTTATTACATTATTGTTAAAAAGAAAAACGTATCAGATAGATTTTATAAAATAGCGATTAATATTAAACCCGGCGAAAAATTAATTGACGCTAGTTGGTACGATGTTAAAGATAATACTTTTAGTTTTAGTGAAAAAGATTTATTTTTAACCATTATTCCTCAAAAAGCTATTGATGCGATTTATAATGATTTAAAGTTATTAAAAGATTCATGGTTCACAACTGAATTGATTCCACAAATTAGCGAAGCCAGATTAAAACAGGAAGCTAAAAGAATATATTTAAGTGATACTAAAAATATTATAGTAGCATTTAGAATGGATAACTTTAATACTTCAGATTATTTGGGAGACAATAATGATGAAGATGATAATAATGCCTTCCAAAGATTTGAATGCTCATTTAGACTATCAGAATATAATAGTAACACACAAGAATTGGTTGACCCTGACGTTGACTCAACATTTTATGAATCAGGTTTTGGGTTAGGTATACTTAGAATAAGTGACGATGGTCAAAATTATGAAATGATGATTGAATTTGAAAATGATGATGAATTTGGTAATAAATTTTTAAATATTGATTATCCAATTTTATCTTACCCTAAAGACAAACATTTTTCTATTGCTGTAGGTAGTTATATGAGCGTAGTTTTTAATAGAATAGTTGATACAGATTATTTTAAACAAAAACTTGAGAACTATAAAGATGATAAAAACATTGTTAAGAAATATACAATGGCTGGTTATACATTCACTAAAGGTGGTAAATTAACAAAATCATTGATGGATTATATTGAATCATTACCTGAAGGTGGTATTGGTAATAAATTAGATTTCTTAACAAAAACTGGGCAGGTCAAGGTTACGCCCGAAGGTGTTATTAGTAAAACAGGTAGAGAAATAACACTTCAAGGGTATCTTTCATCTTTCTTTTCAGCGGCAAAACAAGCCGGAATTATTCAAAAACCTGAAGGTAAAAATGGGTTCATTAAGGGTCCAAATTTCAACAAATATAAGGAAAAAATATCTTAAAAATATTTTTTAATAAATTATCACTTTTTTTTCGTTTTAGGTGTTGTAATTGTACTTTTTTTGATATATATTATTTGACTAAAGTAATGGACCCAAACGAAAAAACCACCGAACAAGAATTCAATGTGATTTTGGATAATTTTTTATCCGATGATAAATCTATGCAAGAAGAAAATACTCAGATTGAGTATTCTTGTTGGGATGATGAATGGGACAATTGTAGTGGTGATATTATCTTGTTTATCTAAACAGATATTCCAAAATTCCTGTCAAACTTAATCCAAGTAATAGTACAATACAAATTATTGTGCTCCAAAAAAACATTTTATAAGAAAATTCAACATCTTCTTGTTTTTTGCCTTGCCACTCAAATTTTTTATTTTTCACCATAAAATAATATCATTTTTTTTGCATTCGTTATTAACCAACTTTCAACATTAGGTATTTTTTCTAAAAATCTCAACTCAACAAAATAACAAAATACCTCTTCATCAGATGCGGTATATTTTAATTTTTTATTAATAATTAATAAATGTGTTGATTCATGAACTAAAATTGCCGCTATATTATTAATACTACCGTACTTAATTTCTTTCTGTGGAATCAAGATTGTTTCATTATCTTCTATAGTTGAGAAATTACCAGTCCAATATGAAACCTTTCGGCAGTTTGTCAAAATTTTATTGTAATTTATAGAGTCGTATTTTTTTACAACTTTTAACGCCGAGTCAACTCGTAGTATCCAGTTATCGCCAACATCATCAATTTTTATTTGTGAAAAACACAAAATTGGTAATAAAAATATAATAGATAATAACCACTTCATATTAATGTTAAATATACACTAATTAAATACTAATGTCTATATAGTCATATTTATAGGTAATTACCAAGATGCAAATGAAAAAAATTATTTTATCATTAACGCTGATTTGCGCTTCGCTGGTGAGTTACGCGCAAACATGTCCGACACCGTCCACGACGGCTGCCCACGTGACATTAGATTCAACTTACCAAACAGGTACCTATAGGTCTGGAAAAACAAACATAGGATTGTGTTGGTACAACAACACCTCAACAAACATTACGGCAACACAGTTTAGAGTATTCTACGATAAAACTGCGTTTGCTAAGGTTGATACTGTTACTTCGTTGAATACGTCGTTCTCACAGTATCTTCAGTATGTGGACAATCCAACTGGTGGATATGTAACAATTACTTTAACGTACACAGGTACTAACAGTAGTTTTACATTACCAAATGGAAAAATGTTTCAGGTTACTTTGAAACACTCGTCATCACTTTCTACAACTTACTTTTCACCTACCGATATGACATTTGGTGGAACACCAACTTTTCCTCAGTTATCAACGACTCAGGCAGGTGCTGACTATGCGTTAACACTTAAAAACTTCGGTGGTGTTTTCAAACCTCAGGTTATGTCATTTAAAGGTAAGTTTGTAAACGTTACTGGAACAGCATCTAAAAACTTAACTGTATCATTAGAGAAGAAATTAAAAACATCTTCAACATGGTCATATGTTAAAGACACATTTACCAATACTTTAGGTAAATTCTTCTTTACAGATGTTCCAATTGATACAACAGCTTGGGATGTAAGAATTGCGGTTAAAGGTGATACTATGGGTGTTGGAGCTATTGTTTCTACATCAGATGCACAAAGAATCAACCAATATGTATTGGGTACTCAGTCAATGACTGGTTTTGATTTCTACTCTTCTGATGTAAACGGAGACAATTCAGTTTCAATCTCTGACGTTTATGGTGTTTACGCAAGAGTTTCAGGTAGATTTACAGCTTGGTCTAATAGTGTTAAAGATGTTAAATTCTTTACTGTATCTGAATACGGAACTATTAACGGGTCAACTACAAACTACACAAGCTCAATCGCAGGTGTAACAAACTTCACTTACCAAATCATCGCAGGTCAACCTGACTCTGTGACTTACTATGTTGTGTGTCCTGGTGATGCTAACGGAACTGGTTACAACAGAGCTCGTATGACACCAATTGAAATTGTTAACCCTAACAATGCAAACAAACGTATTATTGATGTAACAACGTCGTATGATAACATTTTGGAATCTATTGAGGTTAACTTTCCTAAATTAGGTGTTGATGATGGTGATGTGGTTAATATCCCTGTAAAATTAAAGACAGGTGGTATTGATTTGGGTTCATTACAAATTTGTATGAAATACGACTCAACCCTTTTAACGTTTAAAGGTGTTAAGAATGAATTGAAAACCTCTTATTGGATTTCTTTCATCAACACATCAAACAACATGGTTGAATGGGGTGGATATGACCCATCAAATAACCAACACTTGGTTAAAGATGGTGATATGTTTTTCACATTACAATTTGAGTCTAAAAAACCACAAAACGACTGGGGTAAAAGTCCTTTATACGTTCAAAGAAAATTTGCGGGTAACGCATTGGCAACTGATTTGAACATCAGTCCTACTGATGGTATCATTCAGGTTTTCAGAATGGGTAACGGTACAAACAATTTCAAAGATATGATTTTATATCCTAACCCATTTGAGGGTGAAGTAACAATCGGTTTTAAAATTTACGAAGAAGGTAAAAACATTATTGGTATTTATGATGTAAACGGAAAACAACAAATGGAAATTGTACCAAACCAAACAAATATTGGAATTTATTCAAATACAGTTGATTTGAGTTTTTTACCACCAGGAACTTACTTGGCGGTTTTAAGAAACGAAGAAAAAACAACAACAAAAAAAGCAGTTAAAACTAATTAACACACAACAGTTAAAACTAACAAATAAACTTGGGGGTCACTGACCCCCATAAGCCGAAAAAAATAAATAAACTAAAATAAAAATAAAAACAAAATGAGTGAAGAAACACAAGAAACAGAAAGTACTTGGTCAGGTTTAAAGAAAACCATTATCGGTACAATCGCAACAGCAGTTACGGCTGGTGGTGCATGGTTCACAACAACACTATTCGGTGGTGGTGATGACGAAGAAAAACCAAAAACAGAACAAGCTCCAGCGGCAGCACCTGTTATTAACTTAAGTGTTGACAATTCGTCAAAGAACACTGCTGGCGGTGGTGGAACAACTACAGTTATCAAAGAAAAAACTGTTGTAGAAAAACAAGCGGCACCTGCAGAATCTAAACCAGCAAAGAAAAGCGAAACTGAAGATGCGCCTTGGTAATATACTAGTGGGTTTAACTCTATTTTTTGCAAGTTGTGCATCAACACAACCGTTAAAAGCACAAATTGGTTCAGTTAAAACCGAAGAATATACCGCAGGATTTGAAAAGAAAAAATCTTTGGATTCATTACCTCCATATACTGACACAATTCAGATTCCAATTCAAATTTTAAAAATTGGTATTAGTGAAGAAGTTTATGAGATGTATCCTGAATTAAAAGATGCGAGAGTTGGTATGGGTGTGACAAATATTGTTTTAGAATATTTGGAACAAACAGGAAGATTTGTTTTCACAGAAGACAAGTTGGAAATAAAAGAAAGAATGGTTAACCAATTCAAAGCGTCAAGCAAAGGTTTTACTGAAAACAAAGTTGACGGTAAAGGTAAAATTAAGTTAGCTAAATACTTTGTCTACATTGAGGTTTATGACTTTTCTGTAGGTGAAGATGAGGTGGTTGAAACATCAGGTGTCACAATCAAACAAATTACACAACTTGGTTTACAGGTTAGATTTGTTGACGCTGAATCAGGTGAAGTTATCACAGGTAGTGGACAAGGAAAGGCAATTACGACTAAAACATCATCAACTCTTGGTGATATTGAAGGTCCAAAGTTTAACAAATCTACTGTCGGTGTATCAACCAAAAAAGCATTGGAAACATCTACTGTAAGAGTGGTAGAGAAGTTGATAAAAAAAGAAGTATTCAAAAATTAAAATGGCAATTAAAGAAAAAATTAAAGACACATTGGGTTTAGGTAAACCTGATTATGTAAAAGTAGAAGACAAGAACAGATTCTATTACATGTTGCAACAAATGCAAAATAACAGATGGAATATCACCTTAGCAATTTTATTCTTATTCTTTTTCATCATCGCTGGAATTAACTCAGCGGTATTCTTCAATATAACAATTGGAGAAGATTGGAAAGAATTATTATTAATCTTGTTGGGTGCGTTTGTTGGTAACTTGAACAAAGTTGTTGACTATTGGTTCAACTCTGAAGACAGAGACAAAATGTTAATCCAAAAGGTTGACGAAGAAGATGGTCAATCTTTATCTAACGTAACATCAGTAGATTAATGAAATGGATATTCTCAATATTATTATTGTTAGTATCCTCTATCAGTTTTGGTCAGGGGTTCTCATATTCGTATGTGGACCCTTGCACAAAAAAAACTAATACCGTATACATTCCTTCAGGTCAAGGTTCAGTTACGGTAAGTTACTATGGTGCATCAAACACCTTTACACAAGCCGATTTCCAAAATGGAACATTCTCAGCGTGGATGTATTCAGTATCCGCAGCATCAACACAACCATGTGAAGGTTTAAAAACAGAGACACAAACAAAAACAAACACAATTATAACCAATAACATTATTTCAACTCTAACAAGCGTAACCGCCGCGGCAACAATGTCCGTAACGAGTTCAATTAGTACTGTTAGTTCTCAAAGTGCAGGAACTGCGTTAGGAAATAGTGTGAATAACTCATCAGATAACAGTAGTGGTGGGGGGAATTCAAAAGAAAACAAAGATGGACAGAATAATTCAGGAAGTAAATCAAATAATCAAGAAAGTGGAACCTCAGGACAACCTCAAGGAGGTGGAACAACAACTAATTCATCTCAAGGGACTAATAAGACAGAAGGAGGAAGCACATCAGGTACAAATCAACCAACTGAAGGTGGAAATCAACCGTCTGGCTCACCTGTAGGGGGTAATACGGCTCAAAATCAACCAAATACGAGCCCAAATACAGGTAAGACTGAGCCCAATACAGGGAATTCAGGTAATACCACTCAATCAGGGTCAAATACAGGAAGTAACCCCCCAAGTAACCCCCCAAGTAACCCCCCAAGTCAAAATACGGGGAATACAAGTACAAATACGGGGAATTCAGGGTCAAATACAGGAAATAACACCCAATCGGGTACAAATACGGGTCAAAATGGGGGTAGTAGTACCCAATCGGGTACAAATACAGGGAATTCAGGTAATTCCGATGGTTCAGGAGGTACAAATACAGGGAATTCAGGGTCAAATACGGGGAATTCAGGTGGAAATTCCAATGGTAATTCCGATGGTAATTCCGATGGTGTAAATGGTACCGCAAAACCCAAAAATGACCCTACAACAACACCCACAGACACTAAATCAGGTGGGAATGGTGGAACTACCAACTCAGTTGCAAACGCCGCTGAGGCTTCTTCAGGTGGTTCTACATCAAATGCATCAGAAGGTAGTGGTGGAGGTTCTAAGGGTGGTGCGAAGTCAAATGTTAGGGTTGGTTCAATAATAGGTACAGGTGATATAGTTGCAATGAAGAGTGCTGAGGATAATACAAACTCTTTTAAAGCAACAATGTCGGTTACTAAGTCAAATACTGACAATTCAAGAGCTAAGGGAGCCTTATTAAACTTTACAACAGCAATTAATAATTCAAATCTTACTTTTTACGGAGCTTTTACAAATAAGAGTAAATCAAATACACTAATTTGTGCCAATTCAACAATGGTAAACTTTGATTATGACTTGTTTAACACAACAACAGTACTTGAATCTCATAGGTTTAACAAATTATCACTTATGGGTGGTATTAACTATACAATAGGGTCAATGGCTGAAACATCATTTAGTAATATATCTGCGGTTGGTGGTGGTTTTTATATGTTTAAAGCAAGTAAAAATATATCAGGTAATATGTTGTTATTAGCCGTTTATTCACCGTTTACAAAATTCTATGAAGGAACATGGTGGCAATCAGGAACCTTGTTAGTTCCATTTAGTTCTTGGGATTATTCAATATCAAAAAAATTCAAATATAATATCAGTTTCTCAGGAACATGGGAAGTTGGTAAATCTGTATTACAATATCAGATATTAACAGGAGGTAAAATAATGTTATAAAAAATATGAAAAACACAATTATACTATTAGGTATTATACTCACGGGTATAATCAACCTAAACGCACAGGACTGTTACACAGTCAAAGAAGTTAACAATAAAACTGAAAATCCTGACCTTTCATCAAAAAGGTTCACTTTCGGTATAAAACAAATGACTGAAGAGTTATTGGGTGAAAAGTTTACAATTTGTGTTGACGGAAAACCTGTTGTAGTTAATATCACTTCAATTGAGGCACCAACAGTTGGTATTAATATCGGTCCGTTTATGATTAGAAAGAAAAACACTATTGTAAAAACTGAAGTTATTATTAATGGTAAGGTTTATGTTGGTGAGGGTACCGCAAAACTATCAGTTAAGGCATCTTTTGCTGAGTTAAAAGACGAAAATTTACCATTTGAAAAAAGTGTGTTTGCATCGGCAGTTAAAAAATCTTTACAAGACGGTATTTCTAAAATTTAATGAAGTGGATTGTATTCATATTAACTTTTTTAATATCACTGAAAACATATTCTCAGTCACCTTTGTGTGCTAGTAGACCAACAAGTTTTTGTTGTGAATATGTTTCTAGTGTAACGATAAACGGAAGGACTTTTGCTGGTAGTAAAGGTTTTAGTAACACCTCTGGTGGAAGTCCTGCCGGATATTATGATTATGCATATACAAAAGATACTGTACCAAGAATTAAAGCGGGACAAAGTATTACAATATCATACACTGCGGTGACTAATGGTAACTACATGGAATATTTTAAACTATGGATTGATTTTAATGGTAATGGTGTTTTAACCGACGCTGGTGAGTTGGTACATAGTTCAAATTATCAATGGAATGGAACTAAGACGGTAAGTGCAACATTTACAGTCCCAACTTCAGTATATAATGGTGAAGTGTATATGAGATTCGTAATGCAATATTCAGGTTCTCCTGTAATATGTGGAACATATTCTTATGGTAATACTTTTGACTTTAAAACAAGAATTGTGGGGGCGACTGACCCGTTTAGTTATACAGGTTACATTTATAATTCAGAAGGTGTAGGAATTCAAAATATTCCAATAGAATTATACAGCAAATTAAAAACAAGTTCTACGTATACTTCATTAAGTACTACTACAACAGATGCTAACGGGAAATATAGCATAAGTTCAACAAGGGATGCAACTTCATACGATTTTCAATTACGAATTAATACATTAACAATTTCATCACCAATTGTTAGTGATGCAAAATTATTCAACACCAAAGTATTACAACAATCTTTTAATTCACGTGATTATTATAGAATGGATGTCAATGATGATAACAATCTTTCAATCTCAGATGTTTATTCAATATACATGAAAATAATTGGTATCCCTTGGAAATCAAGTATGGTTGATTATAGAATTTTTACACCTACGGAATGGAATACAATTAGTACATCCAATACAAACTTAAAATCAACCTATTCAGGAACACAAACAATTACAGTTAGTAGTTTAACAAATAAGGGGTCGTCCAATTATTATTTGGTAAGAACGGGATATAGATATTGAAGTAAGATAAAATTTTAAAGATATATTTGTCTTTAATAAAGTTTATCATTACCTTTGTATCAATATGGAATATAAACACACTTTTAAAAGATTCCTTCAGAGAATTGCCATTGATATTACACGTAAGTTGGACTATCGTGCACTGGATAAGTCAACTCACGGCAAGGAATGTTTTTCAATTTGTCAAAAATTGATTGGTAATCCCGAATCGGAACTTATTGTTTCACCACTTACGGCAAAAAGATACATTAAAAATGATGTATCAAATATCTTTGTTATTATACAAAGTAGAACAGTTCAAATCATTAACCATATTTATAGTTACTCAATACATCTTGATGAAAAGACATATGAAAAAATTATGGAAACATTTAACCAAGAACAAGAAAAAAGATGTATTAAATTGGAATCAGAAGTAGAAGTAAACATCAAACATTCACTCAAAAATATAATCAATAACTTATAAAAATAATATGAACAAGTCATTTAAAAACACGTATAGATTAGGAATGTTGACATTTATAATTGCAACATTATTCACAAGTATAATTTTTGGAGCGTTATTCCGTTCCTGTAATTCAGATTCGGTTGTTAATGTAAACTTGGTGGACAGTAAAAAAGAATCAGTTCACGATACATTCTACATGGATAGAGAAGTTACAAGAGTAATACGTGATACAGTTAGAATACAAATCAAACCCGTAGTTAAACCAATGGTTAAACCAATGGTTTTACCAAAGACAGATACGGTTAGTAAATAATCTTAAGGGCCTTTAGCTCAGTTGGTTAGAGCAGGACACTCATAATGTCAAGGTCACAGGTTCGAGTCCTGTATGGCCCACAATGAATATAAGTTTAAAAAATTTTTTAATTTGTTGTTTGTTATTTTTAACAACACAAGTTTTGGTTTGGTTCCAGTTAAACGGGCAATTTTTCAGTGAATGGTTTAAAAAAAATACTTTTATTCTTTCATTGTTTGGTATACCTGTTAGTTATCTTTGTATATATGCCACAAATTATGGTGTTAAAGCATTTGACGGATTACTTTGGCCACAAAGGTTTTTAGGATTTTCAATTGGGATTATTATTTTTGCAATTTTAAGTATGACCATAATGAACGAAACAATTAATTTTAAAACACTGTTGTCTTTGTTCTTCGCTTTTCTTATAATTTTAGTACAAATATTTATAAAATAAGGACATGTATTGTATAATTAAGTTAATGAAAAACGTAAACGGTATTGAGTTACCCGTAGTGTTATTAGATAATAATGATGAGGTTTGGGAATTTGAAAATGTAGATTTCGCTATTAAGATGTCAGAAATTTTAACAAAAAATTCTGATTCAGGTTATAGATATTACGTAAAAAAGGTTTAACTTTGTAATTATAAAACATGCCCTTGTAGCTCAGCCGGATAGAGCAACGGTTTTCTAAACCGTAGGTCACAGGTTCGAATCCTGTCGGGGGTACAAAAAATACGGAAAAATGGCAGAGTTGGTCGATTGCGTCAGACTTGAAATCTGAAGTACCTGCAAGGGTACCGTGGGTTCGAATCCTACTTTTTCCGCCAAAATCTTGGGACACCAACCCAAGATTTTTTTTTGGAAGATTGGCAGAGTGGTAATGCAGCGGTTTGCTAAACCGTACATCCGTAAAAGGATGCGTGGGTTCGAGTCCCTCATCTTCCGCAAAAAAAAGAACCGAGTTATTTGACTCGGTTTTTTTTATTTCGTATATTTTAACCATGACAAAATTAAAAGAATTTAGAGAATCTGTACCATCTTGGATGAAAATATCTTTTCTTGATGCTTTAGAGTTTATAGACGCATCTAAGACAAATAAATTTTTACCAATGTTGGTAAAAATAATGGATACATCGTTTAAAAATAGATTTAATAATTTCAATGAAACTAAAGAACTTATTAATGAGTTAGAAATGAAATTACCCCACTTAAAAGGAGACTTTGATAAGTTAGATGTAAGAACCATCTATTCTTTTCTTCTTCAATATAATCAGATGCCAAATCATGAAATGGAAATTGTATCTGAGTTTATTACAATGTATGAAAAACATCAAATTCCAAATGTTGATATTAATCAATTAAAAAGTGTTAACGAGTTAGAATCTATTGTTAATTTAGTTGGAATTAAAAATCTTAGTAAAGAATACTCCAAACAAATACACATTGATTTAGATAATGAAAAATGGTTAGTAGTTAGACCATTAACATATGAATCATCGTTAAAATATGGTGCAAATACTAAATGGTGTACTTCGGCAAAACATAATCCTCATCAATATTTTAGATATACTGAAGATGGTATTTTAGTATATTGTATAAATAAAAAAACAGGATATAAATTAGCGATTCATATGTGGAAAGAAAATAACAAATTTAATGAACTTTCATTTTGGAACTCTGTTGATGATAGGATAGACTCGTTGACATCTGAAATTGATTATGATGTTTTTAATTTAATTAAAGAAATGTATGGTAATATTAATACAAAAACCAATAAAGAAATTGGTGGTGAGTATTGGGTAAAATCTTATGAGAACTATATAAAAAATGAAAAAGAATCTATGCCGATGGCGATGGAGGAAATAGATAATTATGAAATGGAGGAACAACGTCCAATGATTAACAGACGTGTTAGAGGATATGTTCCCACAGATGTGGAAGAAGTGGAACCTGAAACTGAACAACCAGTTGCACGCGATTATCCATCAGTGAATTATTAAAATTTTTATTAAAATACTAATTTAGTTTGCAATTTGTAATATTTATAAATTAGTATAAAAAAAAATATGGATTGGTCAAAAATAATTGAGGTAGTTTTAACATCGTTCACATCAATATTTATTGCGCTGATTACTGCGGGATATTTTAGAAGAAGGGCGGAAAAAGTAAAAGAACAATTTTCTAAAAAACAATTGATGAAGCAAATTGAACATGACGAAATTGTTCATTACGCTTTAAGAGAATTGAGAAGAAAATATAATGCTGACAGAGTATATGTTTGGCAATTCCATAATGGTGGAAATTTTTATACATCGTCTCCAATGCAGCGAACGTCAATAACGTATGAAAGATGTTCTGAAGGGTTGGAAAGAAAGGCCGAAAAATATCAAGGAGTTTTAATCAGTAACTTCACGGGATATATTAGAGACACGATGGAATATAAAATGTTCTATCACGATGTTGAACAACTTCCCGATTTTGCAATTCGTTCTTTAATTTTGAGTAATGGTACATTTTCACACGCCGCAGTTCCTATCTTTGATAAGCAAAATCATTTAATTGGTATCATGGCTCTTGATTGGGTATTCAGTGAAATACCTGATGAATATTTAACTGATGGTGAATTCAGTGAACAATTTAAAAAACAATACACAGCTGAAAGTGGTTCTTTGACACAGTACTTATGAAAAAAATTCGTCAAATCTTAAAAGAAGAAACATCTGACCCATTTGCTGGTGTTCCAAATGATATATTATTTGATTTATTACAAGACTTTGAAGGTGAGTACAATGAGTCCAAAGCAAGACAATTTTGTAAATATTTGAGTATTAGCGATACTAATGAAAATACATCATTTTTTGATGAGTTAATTAATTTAAATCCACGTGTAAGTAATCCTAATGAAATCATTAAACCAACAAGAAAAGAATATAAAGTTGTATTTGAGGTTAAAGAAAAACTATGGGTTAGGTATGAAACTGTAACCAACACATTTGGTTACAATGAAAAATCTGTTGAACAGCAAGTACATGATGGAGATATAGGTTGTTTTGATGGTCCTGAAAGACCAAATAGTCGTGAAGTGTATGATTCTGAGCTTTTAGATGAAAACGCTTACATAATGGATGAAAATGACTTTGAGTCATTCTAAATTTATTTAATCGTCTTATTGACAATTCCCCCATATTTATCTATAATCTTATAGAAATTAAAAAAAATGAAAAAAGTATTATTCACCCTCGCTATCGTTGCTTTCGCATCTTGTTCATCAAATGAAACATCTACTTCTTGTGCCGACACATTAAATTGTAAAGATTCATCTTGCTGTGATTCAACTTCGGTTGATTCTCTTGTTAAGAGCGTAGAAGCTCACTCTGATTCTTTGTTAACTGAAGTAAAAGAATTAAAAAACTAATTTTTTAATTACTTAATAAAAAAACCCCTTTACAAGAGGGGTTTTTTTATGCTCCTCATATTTATTCACATGAGGGACGCTAATTTTGTTAAAGGTACCGTTATCAACTACATGGGTGATGATTGGACGGTAGGTAATTTTTATTTTTTTCCTGGTAATCCAAGAATTTATGTGGGACTAAAAAAAGGTGGTGTTCAGATGAATATTGAACTTGATTTGGTTAAGGACCTCATCACTAATTTAAACTATAGTTTATCCCTACAAGAAAGTTTTTAATATCATTTGTTGCACCTTTAGCAAAGAATGATTCATATGCAGTTGTGTACTGTAATTTAATACCCAATAACTTATTTAAATCAAATTTAATCCACGATTTTGTTGCGAGTATGTAATCTGATGTCTCACCCACTTTTGGTTGATATAAACACTCCGTAAAGTATTTTAACTTATAATTTTTAATCTCACCAAAGAACTGTGTTCTTGGTGAATGACGAATACCTGAATTTACAATTGCTGGGTCAACATAAGTGTTGTCATAATATAAAACACCATAAGATAATGTGTTTTCCAAATACTTTGTTCTAAAGGTTGTAATACCTCCACCAACACCAGTTTCAACACGTTGATTAATTTTCTTTGATGTTAATTGTGATATTTGACCAAATGTAAAAACAGAATAATCTTTATCTACAATTCTTGGTTGTACCCTTAATGTAAAATCATTAACAAGGATGTTTCCGTTGGTTGTCATCAACTGATAGTTGGTTGACATACCTGTCTCAAACTTTTTCCAATTGACACTGTTAAACGTTGAAAAAACAAGGTTATTCTGTTGGTTGTTATTTGCATTGTTTATTGTACCTGTTAGGTCTACATTATATTTGTATGTGATTGAATCTTGTCCAAATACAAAATTTGATAATATAAGTAGGGGGATTAGAATGTATTTTTTCATATAATAAAAAAGGGGGTTCAAGACCCCCTTAGTAAGGTTTATTATGCTAATAAGTGATAATACTCTTTAAAGTGTTTAATTCTATCAGGAAGTCCGATAGTACCACCGTTTACTCTTTTTGTAACTGCTGTTACCGTAGCGTCATCAGCACCTTTGTCAGCAATTGCATTTAATCCGTTCTTACTGAAGAACCAACCTGCTGAAGCCAAAGCGTATTTGGTAGCCACCAAATCAGGATTTGCAACTGTGTCTTCTCCGATTGATTTTGCAAAAGATGTGTAGTTTTCTTTTCCTGTCAATTGGATGTAACCTCTACCTCTGAATTTGTAACCTTCTTTTGTTTCCTCACCACCGTTACCCATTCTTCCACCATAAACTTTTGATGCAATTTTTTCAGGGTTTCTTGCGTATGATTCAGCAATGTTACCAGGGAAATATTTAGGGAAAATCTTTTTAAGACCATCCGCAGAATAATTCAAGTTTTCTTGAGTTGCTTTGAATCCACCTGACTCGTGACCACATTGTGCCAAGAAGTGAGCCAATCTTAATGGTGTGTTGATTTGGAATTTCTCCATTACTGTTGGAATCTGTACGATTACAGCTTCAGGAATGTGTCCTTTTAATTTTCCTAAATCAATTGAACCACCTTTAGGAATAAGAACATCTTCTTTAATAACAGATGCAACAGTTAATCCCATTTTTTCCATTGATGCTGGTCCGATAATACCGTCAGCGGTTAAACCATTTTTTGTTTGCCATTCCTTAACAATCTTTTCAGTGCCAGGACCGAAATCACCGTCAGCGGCAATTCCTAATTTTGATTGAAGAGCTTTTACCTCTTCTCCTTTTGAACCTAATTTTAAAATCATAATGTTTTTCTATTTGTTATTATAAATATTTCAAACATTATCAAATACCCCATAAAAATAAAAAAACCCCCATCATAAGAAGGGGGTTAATTTTATATGTTAGTTTAATTACTTAATTACAACTGATGCCCAACCTTTAGTCATAATACCTTCACTCCAAAAACTATATAAGTTAGTATTTCCATCAGGTTGTCTGGTTACCACATAAATAAATGGTCCACGTTTACCTTGTACAGTATAT
>Ga0208235_1000166_pt1 | contig 17441 bp, 24 predicted proteins | sample LakMenEpi22Oct12_FD_150727 | JGI IMG/M metagenome (GOLD analysis project Ga0208235, IMG submission 150727) | Freshwater microbial communities from Lake Mendota, WI - 22OCT2012 deep hole epilimnion (SPAdes) | ecosystem: Environmental > Aquatic > Freshwater > Lake > Epilimnion/Euphotic zone ... | reverse complement strand
TAACTTTCTACATGGAGCAACTCCTTGAACTTGATACCTAATTTGACCTCCAATACCAGGATTCCAATCTTGCCAAGGACCCATTATACAGTTTTTAGGAACTGCGGCATTTGGTGTTGGGATTGCTAGTGATGCAAACGTTCCTGGTTGAACCCCAGCACCTAACGAAACCCACCCATTTGACCCAATTCTAAATTGAGTAAAAATTTGACCATAGTAACAAAAAGTGAAACCAATATTAAATACTCCTGATTGTGAGTCGTCAGTTAATTGAACCAAAGTTCCATTATTTGTTTGAGGAACATATGTAATTTGAGATACATTATAGTTTGATGTTCCATTTGGGTTTGAACCTTGACCACATTGTGAAAGGTCTGCAGTTAAAGTGGTTTGAGTTACACCACAAGGAAGATTTAAGTCAGGCCCAATAAAAGGACAATACTGCGAAAACGTGATAAATGTGATAAGGGAAAATATTAATGTAATGAACTTCATAGTTTTTATTTATAAATAGATTTTATGTTATAATAAAAAATAGACAATTTTCTTTTACAGTCAATTTTTTATTATATCGTGTATCTGTATATTTATTTTATATGACGAAGTTAAAGTTACTTGGTAGTCTTGTTGATACAATAAAAGAACAAGGGTTGGGTAGATACTCAGGCTTTTATGTTGCAACACCTCCAATTGAGGGTGAGGAGCCAATAGGTTATGATTATGATGAAAATGAACCGCTGACAGTGTCAGATGTTGAAAATTTTGGAGAGGTGACTGATGAGGAGGTAGAAGAAATTTCAAAACTTGACACTTTTCCGGCAAAAGGAAAATGTAAAGAATGGTCACACTTATCTAAAAATGGTAAAAAAAATGGTGAGTTAAGTTCTTCTGAATTACAGACTTTAAAACATCATACAGAGCACCAACTAAGTGTTGAAGCCGCAAAAAACTTTGACAAATTAGAAGATAAATTTATACAAAAGTATGGTAGAAAAATAAATAATTTTACCGATTCATATAGGCCATATTTGGTTCAATGGGATAAATTTGATTGGAATAAATGTATAAAAACCGGAAAACCTATAAAAAAAGAAACTGAAAATATTACTATTTCTTATCCTGGCACATCTAATCACGGTTGGGGTGAGGCTGTTGATATTTTTGACTCAGATTGGCAAAAATTCGCTAAAGAACACGGAAAAAAATATGGTTGGTGTTGGGGGGAAAACAAAAGTGAATCTTGGCACTTTACTTATGATTTAAGTTATTGTTCTTAAAAATTTGTAGATTAATAAAAAAAGTTTATTTTTGTATAAATAAATTAATCTATGAAAACGACACCACAAGAAGAAGCTGAAGTTTATAAAAACTACCCAAAAAAACGTCTAAAAAAAGTAATCGCCACTTATAAGTTTTTTAAACTTTTAAATGACGATACTTTAAATTTTGTTTTTTCTTTTTTAACCGTTATAACTCCTCAAATTTTAATTTTTGGTTTCAGTTTTGGTATTTTATTATTTTCAGTTTTATTTCACTTTTTTGTTTGTTGGTTATACATGGTGAAATATAAAAATATCAAATTGGTTACTGATGAGGAAAAGGAAGAGATTGATATAATTCTTAAAATTTTAAAAGATTACCTAAATTAATAAAAATATCTTTCATCCATTCCACCTCTTCTTCTTGAGGCCTTTTTATCTTCAAGAAAATCTTTTGATGCTCTACCTTTGAAATACATTATTACACCTAATACTGCAATATAAAATGCAAATGGACCACAATGTCTTGAACATCCAGAACTTTGAACAATGTCATATACCATGTCTAAAAATTTGAAATCGACGTGACCTGGAATTTGAGATATAAATGCTAAACCTGCAACACCCAATAAACCAACACCACCAAAGATATTTGCTCTTGCTATAATTGATTTAATTCTATCAAATTTTCCTTCAAATAGGTAAGATTCAGATACTACTCCAATAATATCTTCAATTTTTTCTGATGCCTTTTCTTCTCTATCTGATAGTTCTTCGTCTACACTATTTTCCAATTCATCTACAACTCTATCAATATTAATTCGTGAAGCCATTCTTGATAAATCACTTAGTTCATCATCGTCCATTTCAGGGGCAATCATCTCTCCAAATAATTTAGATACTTCTTTTGCCGCTCCCATAATGTCAAAATAACCACCTCTATCTTTGAAATCCATTTTCATAGACATTTCATCTTCCATTTCGTCTTTTGCCTCACGTACCATTTTTTTAATTAATCGGCTTAATTGAGCCTCATTTAATGTAAATTCAATTCTTCTTTTCATTTTTTTATTTTAAAAATCTTAGTTTATATATTGTCGAGTTTATTAACTCAATTATTGTATCAATTTGATTTTGTAAATATGAATCCTCACAACAATCTCTTAAGTTGTCAACTTGTTTACATAAATTTTTCATGTATTCACAAGTTTTTTCAGTACTTTGCCAATCTTGTATTTCCATTGTTTCATAACCTTTTACAATACCATATTTTCCTTGGTAAGATTCAATTAAACCATCAACCAATGCATCCACACCTTCATAATAGTTTTGTGTTGCTTTATGTTCTGAATAAGATTGTGTTTGTAAATGTAGTGTGTGTACTTGTGTTTGCGAATGTAAAAGAATTGAGGCTAATTTTGCGAAATCACCTGAAACACCCTCGTCACCCATTGACTCATCTTCCATTTCAAAATCTTGCGTTTCAAAATCTTCCATTTCTTGTTCACTCATAAGATTTTTTATGTTGAACTTTCTATTTAATAGTTGTTTTTTTGTAATCATATTTTTTTTATTTTATATTTATAAATATGTCGTTATTAAAAGAAGTGTATAGAATCCAAAAATTGATGAATATAACTGAATCAATAAATATGTCCAATTCTATATTTGAAAAGTTTGACATTGATGAGTTTAAAAATTTTCCACCTCCATCGGATGATAGTTCAGAAACAAAAAAAGAAATTGAGTTTTTAAAAAGCATTGATTTGAAACAAAAATTCGTTCAAAAAAAAGATGACATTGAAGGTAATTTTATTGAACTATTAAAAAAACATGGAATTAATGAAAAAAAACTTGTTAATAAATTATCCAAGGATGTAAGAAAAATAATTTTAGAACTCAAATTATTTTATAAAAGACCAAGACCTTTTAGGTTGGATAGTAAATTGAATGATAGATTATTAAAATCAATGGAAGGTTTTGCATACCCATCAGGTCATTCAACACAATCACATTTATTATATTATGTTTTATCTGAACTATATCCAAATTTGAAAACAGAATTATTGAAAGTAACTGAAGATATTGTTTTTTCTAGACAAATGGCAAAAGCACATTACCCTTCAGATATTAAATTTGGAAAAAAACTTGCAAAATCTTTGTTTGATTATTTGAAAAAAAACAAATTGATTAAATTAAATCAGGAATAATTTTTTCTTCAACAAAATATTCAACTTCATCAATAAGTTGACCTAGTTCATCGGTTAGAAACGCCTCTTCATCACCTTGTGGTTTTGAAGATGGGTCATTTGCATCATAAGTTAAAAAGTCACCAGTGTCCTCAACAAAATCTAACATACCCAAGGTTTTGTCTTCATCAACCACAATACACCCTATCCATTCTCTATTATCCCACATTACAGTTCCAAACAACATTTTAACTCCCATGTCCTCTTCATCGTAGTCAAATTGAAATGAAAAAATGCTTTTATCGGCCAACTCTGTTTCCCAAGTTTCACCTGATTTATCATCAATTTCCTGATTATCATTTGGCTCATCAGGTACGAACTCGCCCCTTTGACCCGATTTCAAATGTTCAGAATATTTGTTTAATGTTGATTTTTCTTGTGATGTTAAATTTTCATAACCCACTTTACTCATTTTATCTAAAATATCGTCAATTACCGGTATGTTTTCCAATAAAATTTTATATTGTGATTCTGTGATAATAAATTTCATAATTATAAATAGTTTCTTTTTTTATTTTTGATAAATTATTATATTTGTAATAATGTTGACCCAAAAACTCCAAAATATTCCAAAATCAAGCGGTTGTTACCTTTTTAAAGACAAAAAAGGTCAAATTATCTATGTTGGTAAAGCAAAACACCTCCCAAATAGGGTAAAATCGTACTTTTCGGGTAATAAACACTCAGATAAGACTAAATTATTGGTAGAAAACGTTGCAGATGTAGATTTTTTGACCACATTAGACGAAAATTCCGCCCTTGTACTTGAAAATGACCTAATTAAGACCCACAAACCTAAATTTAACATCAAATTGAAGGATGATAGGTCAAAAAAGTGGTATATTACCTTATCTGATGGTAATTTTCCACGTTTAGAGGTTAAAAATGACACTAATTTAGACTCAACACCTCTTTTAGAAGTCCCAAGTAGTAATTTGGCGTATGAAATCTATGATACTATCCACGACATCTTTAATTTACGTTCTTGTTCTTATGATTTATCACCTGAAAATGTGGAAAATGGTAAGTTTTCTTCTTGTTTAGAGTATCATATGAGTCGTTGCGACGCCCCATGCATTGCAAATACCAACAAATTTGTTTATAAATCTATTGTTGACGACGTTAAACAGTTATTATCATTTAATTTTGACACTATTAGACGTAAACTAACACGTCAAATGAACTATTTTAGTTCAAAATTAGAGTTTGAACAAGCAAATACCATGAAATTTAGATTGGATGCTCTTGATAAGTATGAAAAATGTGTAGAATCAACAAGAATTGGTGGTTATTTGGTGATTGCAGATGACTTTAAGACTCGTTTCGGGTTAAAATTTACCCCAATCGACATAGAAATGTACGATAATTCACATACCATGGGTGATTGTCAGGTTGCGGGACTTGTTAGATACACAAATGGTAAGAAAAACAAGAGTGAATATCGTAAATTCAACATCAAAACTGTTATTGGTCCTGATGATTACGCTTCATTTGATGAGGTTTTACGTAGAAGGTTTACAAGATTACTCAAAGAACGTAAAACTTTACCTAATTTGGTTATTATTGATGGGGGTAAAGGTCAATTATCCGTTGCAAAGAGGGTATTTGAGGAACTTTCACTACTTGATAGGGTGGATTTAGTGTCTATTAGTAAGAACTCGTCTCACAAGTCAGAAAATTTACATTTTGTTGATGGTAAAAGTATAAAATTTGAGAGAAATAAGTTTTTTAATTTGTTAGCATCTATTCAAGATGAGGTTCACAGATTTGCAATTACTTTTCACCGTCAAAAACGTAGTAAATCTGTTATTAGATAAATTTATTGTTATAATAGCTTGCAATCCAATCGGCCTTTAATAAAGGTTCTTGATTTAATATTGAGTCAACACTCAAATAATACATTTCAGTTTCGTAATAAGTCTCTTTATTATATAAATAATTGTCTATGTATTCTTCAACAGCATCTATAACATCAGTTTTTTCCCCATTTAAAGTTGCTGATATTAGTTTTACTTTGTTGTCGATATAATAAGTTTCACCATCTTCCCAACCTAATTTCATACCAACAGACTCTATATTAATCACATACTTTTTATACCCAATAAATGGAGTTCCTGTTGTAAATTCAATTTTTCTTACAGAGTCGAAAACTTTTTGTATTTTGTTTTTTGTTTCGTTGTTGAGATAAAATTTAGGTGTATCATTCCATGAAACTTCAGGAGTAAATTTATAATTTATATATTCTCCAAACTCTTGAACTATATCCATAAGTTCCTCTTCTACAATCGAATAGAAATAAGAAACTTTATTTGGGTTTTCTATTTTAAATTCTATTGGGTAATAAGGTTTGTTATGTTTTATTGAAATTATTTTTTCTCCAACTCCAACAGGAATACATTCTAACCCGTGAAGATTTAGAATGTTTCCTGCAAATTGTTTAAATAATTTTAGTATAGTTGATTTTTCCATACCCACATTGAATTTTAGTAATCTTCGTTGGGAAATGTGGAACTTTTAACTTTAACACCTTTAGGTAATTCAAAAGTATCTCTATTTGGTCTAGGGATTCTTTTATATTTTTCAGTTGGGTAATCCATGTTTAGTTTATTAAGAGCTCTTATATATTCATCTCCATGCTCTTTAATTCTCATAATTACATCATCAACTAGTTCCGTATTTCTATTATAAGAAATACCAGGAACCATTTCTAAATCTTCATTTCTTTCTGAAACTACTCTTTTAACTATTCGTCTTATATCGGTTTCGTTTAAATATCTTTTCATAATAAATTATTGTTGTGGTTCTTTTTGAAACATTTGTTTTATTTGTGAGTATATTGTGGTTAAAGTGGCTAAAAGAGAACTAGCCATAGTAATTTTATTAGCCCCTCTTTCAACACTGTCAACTCCTTGCATTTCTTTTTGATACTCTATACTGGCATTTAAAATCATACCTTTCATTTTACTACAGTCGTTATAATCTTTACCGGTCTTTTTATTACACTCTAAACATTTCTCAATTTGTTTCTCATTCAATTTACCTGTAGGTAATTGTCTCATCATATCACCACAAGCAACACATGAATTTGCATTTGTTTTACAAAGAGAAGATTGGTACTCATCAATTTTTTTTAAAGCTTCTTCAGGGACATTACCGGATAAAGACTCAACATTTTCATTTAACGTTAAAGACCTATCATACTTCATCAAGTATTTTAAATTTGTTAGTTCTTCATTAATATTTTTCATAATTTAAAAAGTTTTAAGTATATCTTCACAAAGTTTTATAAATTCATCTATTACTTTTTGATTATCATTAACAATTCCGTCCATTAGTCTGTTGTAAACTTTTGGACCCATTCCTTCAATAACTGTAATTAAATCTCTTTGATATTCGGGGTCATAACCATCAACTAATTCATTAAAAATAAACTCTATTTTAGCCGTTAATTGACGACCATAATTCATATTTTGAATTTCATGTTTGTGAGTATCTGTCAATGACATTAAAACATCTCCACTTTTTTTGTTTTTTGGTAATGTTCTTAAACTATCATAATATTCGGCACCTTTAACAAGTTCCATCATTAAAAGAGGTAAATGAGGAGCTCTTGCCTCAAAAACCCAAACACCCTTTTCTGTTTTGTCAGGATAAACATCACAGTAAGCAACTCTACCAGCACCCGATGACGCCATTCTTTCAAGTTGTTCAGTATTTTCCCAATAGAATCTTGATGCTCCTCTTACAAACGCATCATATACATCGTAAAATCTTGGGTCTATTGATTCTATTTTTTCTTTTACTTTTTCAATTGCTCCAAACCCTTTTCTCCAAGCGGTTCCTTGAACTCTTGCCATTTGAAAGTTTCTTTGTTTTACTCTATCTTCAAAATCGGGGTCCATATCTCTAACTTGTTCAACATCTTGAGACGATGGTGATTGTTGTTTCATTCGACCACCACTACCACTACCAAGTTGAACATCCATTCTAATTCTACCATTATCGACTAGTTTTTTAATGTCAGGATACATTTTATAAAATGTATCCAAAGCCAAAGATAATAGTTGTTGAGTTTTACCTCTTTCCATAGATGGCATACCCATCATAATTGATGCAACTTGCATACTTGACGGAGCAGGATTTTCTGGGTCATCGTAAATGTTTTTACTTGCCTCTTTTGCTCTTTTTTTAAATTCGTCAGGTAGGTAGTCACCAACAGGTGCTTCAAATATGTTTTTTCTCATTTTAACGTCTGTTTTTTAAATATTTCATAACAAAATCTTCTAAGTCATCACTTCCTCTTCTTCTACCTTGTGGGTGAGTTTCAGGATTTTCATAAGGTATAAAATCAGGGTCCCGATTTGGTCTTCCAGGACTAAAAGGACGTTCTTCTTTATCTCTACGTCTTCTATCTCTATCAATATCAGGTTTTACTTCAGGTTCAGCAACATCTGGCTCATCAGACAACTCTAACTCATATTCAATCTCATCATCCTCAAATCCTTGTGGGTGAGTATCAGGGTCTTCATACGGTATATGTCTTGGGTCTCTATCAGGTCTTCCCGGTGTGAATGGTCTTTCTTCACGGTCTGTATCTGGTTTTGTACCTGGTCTTGTTTTAGGTTTTGTTTCAGGTTCTGCAACATCGGGGTCTGCATCCATAAAATCTTCAATCATAGATTTTTGTTCTGATATTACTCTACCTCTTTCATAACCAAAAAGATATTTCATCTCACTAAGCTCATTTAATAATTTTTTTTTCATAGCTTTTTTATTTATAAATACTTTATGTTCGTATTAAATTTATAATTTATATTTATTATCAACAACTATGGTATAGAAATCATAATTTGCTAATATTTTTTTATCTTTATTAAGGTAAACAATCCTTGGAAAACTCCTCATAGATAATCTGTTTTGACTGAATATATCAATTAATTTAGAATAATTAGAATCAGTATCATCAACAGGTATTTTAATTTTTACAGTTTTAGTATTAACGTTTGATACAAATTCAGGATTAGAATTTATTTTTTCTAATACTTCTGTCATGTTTTCACTATCATTACCTATAAGTACAAAAACATTCTTACCTTGTGTTTTTGCTTTTAATAAGGCTATATCTAAAGAAAGGTCTTCAAAATCAATAGTATCATTTTTGTCAAAATCATCAATATCTTCATCTTTTGGTACTCTGACTAAAGATTTTACAAACTTTTTTAAATCTCTCCTTTTGTACTTAACAATATAATAGTATTGTTTTTCTGTCACAGGAAAATGGAAAACAATTTCTTCATCTTCAGGTAAAGCATTTTTTACTTTTTCATTATTTCTAAACTTTTTTCTTATTGTTTTTAAAAATTGATTATAAGCATCTTTTTTTGCAGATTCTAATGCGTCTTCTTTATCATCCATTGGGTTTGTACTATAACCATAAAAAGTAAATCTGTTTGATTCGTAAAATTTAGGTATAAAAATTTCTTTTTCAAAATCGCCAACGTCTTGTTTAAATTCTTTTTTTGGAACTAAATTAAATGTGTATTTTTGACTAATACCTTTTTGAATATTTATGATTTCATTTTTACTTCTATAATTTTCATCGTTAATTGAAATATTGAATGTAAGTTCGTTTTTCTTATATAATTCAAATATTTCATTTAAAATTTTAAAATCAAATTGTATTTTTCCATCCTCATCTGTGGTATAAACATACTCTGTTTTTTCATTATCTTCGTCTTCAATTGTTGTTATAACTTTTATATCTGATAATGGTGTATTAGTTTTGCTGTTTTTTACTAAAAAAATTAATGTGGACCTAGACAAAGTAACTGGGTCTTTAATAGATGATTTATCAAACGTTAAATCAACGACTTCAATTTCAGATTCACCATTAAAAGTTAATTCTTTTTTTATTGTTATACCATCCTCATTTTTAACTCTAATTTCAAATTTTCCATTTTCTAATTCCAAAGTAATATCCCAATTACCATCGGCATCAGGACCACTCTGACTTATTGGTCTGATATTTAAATTGTTTTGTTTAACTAATATGGTTAGTTTTTTTAAATCTATTGGTGGTTCAGTATTCGGTATTTTACCAAAAAGTTTGACTTTGGTTTTGGTTGCTTCAAGCATAAGACCATACATTGATAAAATTTGTTTTCTATCGCTTTCTGAAATTATGAACTTATTTTTTACCATGATTATTATAAATAATAAATACTTTATTACTTTGCTTTATCCACAAGATAATACTGATAACCTAAAGAGTAATACAAAAATTGCCCTTTCTTTTTAAGAACCGCATTAATTTTTTCAGTTGAGGTAACGGAAACCCCAACAATTTCTTTTTCTTTTGGGATTTTTCTACCTGTGTGAGTATTCAAAACGTCTTGTACAGGGTCCAAAAAATACTTTAATTTTTTAGTTAAGGTTTTTTTATCCCCAACAGTTCCAATACCATACTTTTTGCAAAGTGATTTTATTTCTTGTAAGTCTAATGTATCTAAATTTTCCATAGATACAAATATACAAAAAAAATATTAATCTTTAAACAAATATGATTTTGTTCTTAAAATTTCATCAACAGCAACTTGAGCGTCTTTTTGACTTGCATAGATTTTAGTTAGTGATTCAAATTTAGGGTCATTAAAATTTTCATCACCTCTAGCATCTTTTGGTAATTTTACACCCTTACTTTTCCAAGAGTATTTAATTTTATATTTACCAATACCATCCGCAGGGGTAACCTGAAATTCAGGTAATCCATTATCTTCGGTGTCTTCCATTATAAATTTTTTATTCAGATACCTTTCTTCTGCTATTATATTAGTCGATTTAATTAATTGTTGTTTTCTACTCCACATGGTGATTTTTTTTTATAAATAGTTTTACTATATAAATATAAATGATTACAATTAAAAAAAATAAAAAAATGAAAAAAGTACAATTAGGAGACACCGTAACGGTGCATTACACAGGTAAATTAGAAAATGGAGAAGTTTTTGACTCATCTATGGTAGATGGTCGTCAACCATTAACTGCAAAATTAGGTGAAGGTCAACTCATCAAAGGATTTGAAAATGGTCTTATTGATATGTCAATTGGTGATAAAAAAACAATTGAAATTCCACACGAAGACGCTTATGGTCCTTATAATGATTTTATGGTTCAAGAAGTTGAAAAGGATAAAATGCCAGGAGAAGTTGAAGTTGGTATTTCTTTACAGGCTGATACACAGATGGGACCAATTAATTTTATTGTAAGAGAAGTTAAAGAAGAAACGGTTGTTTTAGATGCCAACCACCCTTTAGCCGGTGAAAAGTTAATTTTTGATTTAGAGTTAATCGAAATTCAATAAAATTTAACCCTCATTTTAAAAAATAAAGTGGGGGTTTTTAATATCTTCTAAATCTTCTTGATTCACTCATGCTACTTGCAGTGCTCTTAGCCTTATTTAACATATCAGATAAAGCCTTGATTGAGTCGTTAAGTTTTGTCGATTTTTCTGTAATTTTACCCAAACATCCTTGAATCATTTCGATTTCAGACATATCGGGATTTCCTCCAATACATTCTTGTGGAATATCTTCCTCTTCGAATCCTGCGGTTTTCATCACAGTTCCTTTAATATCTAAATCTTCATCTTCTTTAATAATCCTTCTAACCAAGTTAGAAATTTGTCTATCAGTTAGTCTCATTTTTTAATTTTTTCAAAATTTTATTATTGTGCTCAATCATTTTAAAAGTTTTCAAAATACTTTTTCTTGATTTTTTTTTCTTACCTTCTTTTTTAGCTTTTGACATATAAGTATAAATATGTGTTCAGATTAATTTTGATAATTTTCAAGTTTAGTTAGTCCCAAAAACTCAACAAAATTATCTTCCGTACCGGCAGTATCTCTTCTATCTTCACTTGTTATATCATCTTCATAGGTAGAATGATTAATTTTTAAACTCCAATCAAAAGATTTTTCATTTGCTTCGAGATGTCTATAATCATCTAAATCCATAATTTCATCTTCAAATTTTTTAAGACTACTACCCACAACAATCATTTTGATTTTATTTATTTCATAATGGTAGTCATCAGACTCAATATCACCATTACCACCACAATAATCACATGATTCAGTTCCATACCCATCGCAATTACTACAATCTTCAGTTCCACTACCATCACATTCACTACATTCAAATTCTCCATTACCTCCACATCCTCTACAACTTTCTTTACCTGAACCCTCACAAGAAGTACAGTCTACTTCAACCTCAACTTCTTCACCATCATCATCTTCTTCATAATCAGTTTCAGTTCCATCACCACCACAGAATCTACAATCTTCAGTTCCACTACCATCACATTCATTACATTCTATTTCTCCTTCACCGTCACAATATTTACAATCTATTTTACCGTCACCTTCGCAATAAGAACAATCTTGATACCCATCACCCCCACATTCAGGACAAGTTTCTAATATTCTTTTTTCATCCTCATATTCTTCAACTGTCAAAACGTATAAATTGTTTATAATTTGAAGAATGTTATTTGAACCCATTCTAGGGTAATTTATTAAAAAATAAGTACAATAAATTACTTTTATTTTATCTGAAAAACTTGGAGCCTTACTTAATAGCAAAGATATAAGACCATCTTTTTTTTCTTGATTATATAATTTAGAAAGAGTTCTTATTTGTTCATCAACCGCATAGTTTGCGTAAGATTTTGCAATTTTATATATTTGATGGGGTAATAGTGCCATATATATTAAATATTACCTAAAACAAAAAACCCCAAAACTTATTAAAATCTTGGGGTTTTAGGATTTTTAAACTGAAGTCTTTTTGACAGATTTTAAAGAACCTGATAAAACGACTTTATCTATTCTTGAATCCGTATAAGAAAATGCATCGGAAATTTTTCTGTTAAGTTCCTTTTCAATCTCATCTTCATGTTTATGAATAACTTGAACTTCTTCATGTATGTGACGATGAGCTTCGTCAATTTCTTTATCAATTCGTTGCATAATAGTTCTTTCTACCATCGTAATTTCTCTGTTTGTTTCAGATATAATTCTACGAATTTCATTTTCTCTTGAATCCATTTCTAATCTTGTATTAGAAATATAATCTTCAAGTGACTTTTGTTGTTTTACCAACCGACTAATCTTGACCATACCTGTAATAACAAAGGCCGTCATTGTGAGACCATATGTTGCAAGCACACCCAAAACAAATGATTGTGTTTCCATAAATTTTTGTTTTAAAGTTTATTTTGAATTATATAATAACAAAATAAAATAAAACGGTCAATAAAAATTATTCTATTAATTTTCTAAACATTCAGGTAATGACGCGATTAATTCTGTAACTTTTGTCACATTACCTAAATTTATTTTTGTTGAAGCAACTTTTATAATATTTGCTAAACATTCTTTCGATGCTTTTTCATCTGTTGGGTTCTCTTTTAATGTCGCACATGAAGACAACTTTAATATGTCTTCTGCGGTTAAAATACCTGACCCTACAACTTTACCTTGCATACACTCAAATAAATTGTTTTCGTTATTTTCTAAAATAACTCTTCTTACAATTTGTCTTAGACGTGACTCACTAATATTTTTCATAATTTAAATTTATATATAAATAGTTAATTACTTTGGTTGTTTTAACAATTTGAGTTCATTAATTTATAATCATCCAATATGTCATTTAGAACATCAACTACAACATTTGCCAATTTACCGTCAGCCAAATCTAATAACATTTGATTTAAATCCACTACACCACCTGTCAGATAAGATATATCCATTCCAAAAATAGAAACGGCCGTGAACAATATATTTGAGTCAAAAACATTCTTAGGGATTTCAATTTCTAAAGTATCTATTTGTAAAAAATAACCTGAATCGTCAGGATTTGTTTCACTACAATAATTTATTAAAGTTCCCGTTGCACTTCCTTTTACATTAGACGCAATAACAGGAATGGTTCCTGACATTGCAGGAATTGGGTCTTGCCAAATTTTATAATATGCTTGAGCGGTTACTTTTGGAATATTCAAATCCATAGTCACGCTAAAAACATTTTCCTCGTTCTCTTTTGGAACTACGTTATAAACATTAGTAACTTGGATTCCACCAACTCCTTTTATATTTGTTAATCTAAATTCATATCCTCCAGATAAATCAGTATAACTACATAAATCAACACAACCATCATACGCACTATCACAACCTTTTTTACATGGTTTAGTACAAGAACTAATCCCTAAACAACCAACATCACAAGCCCCTCTACAAGTATCTTTTACTCCCTTACACGCACTTACACATACATCATCAATAACACTCCATGTGTATTTGTCATGAACATAAACTTCATTACAAAATTCAATATCATTAATTACAGATGTTTTATCACATCCTGATGAGGTTTTAAATGTTAATCCTTGTATTTGTGGGGATTGGATTATAGTATTAAGTGTATTTAAAATAACATTTTCAATACTGTTAGGGTCAAGGGTTAAATTTTTTTTGTTAAATAAATTTTTGATAAGGTCAATTATTTTTTTCATAGTTTTTTTATTATAAATATAAACGGTAATTAAAAAAACGTTATATTTGTTTTATGAAACTTATTATTCTATTCTTTTGCGTTGTTTTTTATTTATTCACTTTTTCTCAAGTAGATAATGAAAAATTTGTTAGTGGTCTAAATGTTGCTCAAATTGAAAATTCAATTATAAAACTTATTAATGATTATCGAGTGTCAAAAAAATTAAATAGTTTAATTATAGACACTTCACTATCTAACGCTTGTCGTAGTTGGTCTGATAGTACAATTAAAAGTGTAAAAAAAATGGGACATTTAGAAGGAGAACATTCTAATTGTGGAATGATTGAAAACATTTCGGGGTGGGGTGTTGCCTCATCCCCATTTATTCCATTAAATAATAATATTTTTTATTTAGACTTACCAAATGATATTTTTAATAATTGGGTTAAATCTCCTGGACATAATTATGCAATGTTATATCCTGCAAAAACAATTGGAGTCGGTGCATCAATTATTTATTTTAATAATTCCGTTTTTGTTTCTGTTGTGATGAGAACAAAATAATTATTTAAATCTATCGGAACCTTGGTAGGCGTCTTCACAAAAATCTTGACATTTTTGATATATCCCAAGATTTGGTAGTTCAAGCCATTTGAAATTAAATTTAAATTTCAACTTTGGCCAATTAATTTTTGGTGGTCTTTTAGGTGGTTTTGGTGGTTTTTCATTAGGTGGTTTTATTTTTTCTTCAAACGTAATCATAACTTCCCAATCACCCTTAGTTTTTATTTTTATATCCTCAAACTTTTTAATTGTTGGTTCTTCTACGTCTACATCTTTACCTGTAATCATAAAGGTTGCCCACGAGTTTCTGTACTTACCGTACACAAATTCGTACTCAGATTTTAATTGTTCGGAACTTGGAAACGAATATGATGATGATGCGCTTTGAAGGTTGCTTAATACTAAATCTATTTTGTCAATCTCTTCTTTACGTGAAGGGTGATTCCCAAGACTTTTTTTTCTTTTTTTTAGTTCATTAATCATTTTATTAATGCCATTTTTAGAAAAAGGTGCATTTTTATGTATTGAAGAATCCTTATATTTATAAAAATAAACTGGAGCGTACCAACTATTTGTTCTATAATCTTCAGCAAAACCAGGTAATGGTGACATCATATTTTCGTCTAACGTATCTAATAAATTACTAAAAGTATTGGCCCATGCTGTGTATAATGGACCATGGTCGCCTTTATTTGTGTACCATCCTGGACCTTGATTTGGAAATTTTTTATCATCTAATTTTATTACTTCAATACCAGGAAGTGATGAAGAAATGACGCCATCAACGGCCTCATTTATTTTTGAACACCTATCATTAACTAAATTAACATTGTTTGCTTCGGTTCTTGCTCCTGATGAACTTCCATATGCAGTCCCAACTGTACTTGTACTTGAACCAGCATATCTGGCGGCCTGAACAATTTCATATCCCTCGTCTTTTACGGCCTTAATAGCATCATTAACAGCTCCTTTTAAAGCGCTTAGACCTGAAGGTGGTACATCAACTTGATTATCATCGTTATAAATTGTTGTTTTTAATTGTTCTAAATTTGTATTGTCAGGAAATTGAAATGTGTATATCATATATTTACCCTCTCCAACCACAACTTCTTCTGTCGTTCTATTAACAACGTCGATTCCAACATCTTTTGGTTGTATGTCAAAAGATGTTGCCTTTAGAATGCTTTGTTCTGCGTAAGATGCTTCATTTTCAACATATTCTAATACTTCCATTTTTTCTTCATCAGTAAACTTCAGTCCCATAGTAACTTTACCTCCAGCTGCCAATTCTTTTAAAGATACTGTTATATCTCTAAAAATTGTCATGTCCTGTTCTTCTCTTTCTAAGGTCTTAAGTTCAGCATCGACTATTGGGTCTTCATTTTTTTTATACTCAACTTCATATCTTTGTGATGTTTGACCTGGTACTGCAACAATATGATAGTATTTTCCTTTGTCGTCTTTTTGGATTTGACCAACTCTGAATTTTTTCTGAGCATCCTCATATTTAATCCAACTGGTATTTAACCCACCCATCTTTGTGTAAGCAACATCCTTTCCTCTTTGACCCAATAAACTTGAAAGATATTTTGTATTTTGGTCTAATGACTCTGTTAATATATCAATATCAATATATATTCCATCGTCATATAAAGACTGAAGTTCTGAAATAAACTTTTGGAAATCTGTATTTTTATACGACTCAACATTATTATATATTTGATTTAATAAATCTAAACCTCTTTGAGCTGAGGCCTTATCTCCAATTTCTTCATCACCCAATACAAATCCTTCTCCGTAATACCAATATAATATTGCGGTTGCATTTCTAATTTTTTTTCTATACATTAACTCTATAGTATCTTTATAAGCGGGATGTGTGACGATTGCTGGTGAATTTTTTTTATCATTTTCCATTAACTCGTTCTTGGTTGGAAGTTTTTGTTTTTTAGCCCATTTATTTTGGACCATACCTCTTATTTTTCTTCCTAATTCACTAAGACCTTCTTTTACTTTTTTTATTAGTCCTTGCTCGTTTAAAACTGATATTGTTTTATTATCAAAAGTTATATTGAACTTTTCGTATAAAGAAATAAAATCCTCATTTCGAGTGGATGGGTTTTTTTTGGTTGTGTCGTGTTCGTAAATTAGAGAACGTATTCTTTGTATCTCTTCGTTTAAATTATTTTTCATAAGGTCTAATAAAAATATTTTTAATAATTATAAATATTTGAATAATAAAAAAACACTATTTATAACCCATAATTAAAAAAGGGGGAGTAGCGAGTTCCCCCTTTTGATGTGTTGCCTTAACAGACAACGGTCCTAAAAGCCCACCTCTAAGGATGGGGTTTCTTTAAAAAAATTATGTAATGTTTATATCTTTATTCACACTATCAGGACCCACCCAATTATCAGAATCTTCTAGAAAAAATGATAAACTCAAAACATCAGAAGTTGACAACGAACCTTCCATAAAAAATTTATCAGGAAAATTTTGAATTTTGTTTAATGATGGAAACTTAGATTTAATTATTTCCAAATCTGATTCGTAAAAATAAATATTACTTAAACTTAAGTATATTTCCCAATTGGATGGAATTTCGTGCATACCAACAGTTGTGGTTATAAATAAAACGGCCTTACAGTTAGTATTATAGCCATAAGAAACATCATCACCTGCTTCGAGATATACACTTAATCGTATTTCACTTAAATCATATGCTGGTGGTAGGTCAGGATTATTACCCTCATAAATTTTAAAAAAATCATAGGTATAATCTTCAATTTTATAAACTTTTTCTTCTGG
>Ga0208235_1000165_pt1 | contig 17602 bp, 28 predicted proteins | sample LakMenEpi22Oct12_FD_150727 | JGI IMG/M metagenome (GOLD analysis project Ga0208235, IMG submission 150727) | Freshwater microbial communities from Lake Mendota, WI - 22OCT2012 deep hole epilimnion (SPAdes) | ecosystem: Environmental > Aquatic > Freshwater > Lake > Epilimnion/Euphotic zone ... | reverse complement strand
TTTAAATATGAGTCATTATTAAAGACTGATACATCAAGTCGTTATGCAGCTTATCAAACAGCATTAGCAAGCGGATTTTTAACTGTAGATGAAGTAAGAGATTTAGAAAATTTAGATCCTATGGATTATGAGGAAAGTGAACAAGATGAGGAAATTGAAACTACCATAGATCAGGCAGAGGTAACTGAGTATGAATAAAGATAATGAAATAGAAAACAGACAATACCAAGTTGAGTTTGAGTTAAGACTTGCAGGTGGAGATGGTCGTACTATTTATGGCATGGCTGTGCCTTATAACAAAGAGCAGCGCATAAGTAGCACACTAACTGAGATATTTAGAAAAGGTGTTTTTGCGGATGTTATACGCGCACCTCACAGAGTAAAACTATTGCGTGGTCATGGTGAGAATAATGTTTTAGGTAGAGCCACTTTGTTAAAAGAGACAGAGGATGGTCTGTATGCAGAGTTTAGGATCTCAAAGACAAGAGAAGGTGATGAGGCTCTTGAGCTTGTAAAAGATGGCGCATTAGATCAGCTCTCTATCGGATTTATGCCTATTAAAAATCGTAAAAGGCCAGATGGAGTAATGGAAAGATTAAAGGCACATCTAGCTGAGGTATCACTTGTCACTTTTGGCGCTTATGGTGATATGGCTGCAGTTACAGGTGTTAGAGAAGGTCAACCATTATTAACCCCAAGACTAGATGAAGCTAGAAAAATTTTAAATGCCTTACAGCATAAAAAATAATCATCCTGATTGCGAAGGGTTCGCAGTAGTTAAAGACAGTAGCAATGAAGTTTTAGGCTGTCATAAAACACAAACACAAGCTGAGGATCAATTAACAGCTCTTAACATTGCAGAGTATGGCACTAGGGAATTGCCTGATAACTACAGACCAGCATCTAGTGATGATGTGCCTCAAGGTCGCAATTGTGGCAACTGTTATTTTTATGAGGCAGGCTATTGTGATCTGTGGGATGCCAATGTGCAAAGTGATTATTATTGCAACAGGTGGGCAGCTATGAACCAAGAAAGACAAGAAAGTTACAGCCCTACAGCTGCAATGAAAGCTGAGGCACAAAGAGGTTTAGATTGGCGCAAAGAGTTTGGCAGAGGTGGCACTGAGATAGGTATTGCTAGAGCTAGAGATATTGTTAATGGAAAAAACTTACCCTTAGAAACAGTCAACCGCATGGTTTCTTTTTTTGCACGCCATGAAGTTGACAAAGAGGCAGAGGGTTTTAGTCCAGGTGAGGATGGCTATCCTTCCAATGGCAGGATTGCTTGGGCTTTGTGGGGTGGTGATGCTGGTAGATCTTGGGCAAACAAAATTGCAGACCAAGAAAGAGATTATGATGAGGATGATGACAAACCTAGATACAACACAGCCTTGTCTATGTTACAAAATTTAAAAAAACAGATATAATTAAAGTAAGTCGTAGAACACCTGACCCTGCTTTGCAGCGTGTCACACCTTCTCACCAATCAAACTAATTTATAGGAGAAACATGTCTAATGCTTTTTTAGCTTCTCTGCGTGAGAAGCGTGAGTCAAAGACTGCTCTTATTCAATCCACTTTAGATCGTGCAGCTGAGGAAGCACGCGATCTATCAGAGGTAGAACTTGCCAATGTAGAGGCACTAAACCTTGAAATTAAAAAGTTGGATGAAAGAATTGAGCAGATGTCTGACATTGAAATCAGAAACCAAAAGGCAGCTGAGTTAGCTGCAAAGGTAGATGTAAATGTAGATAACAAAAAGGAAGTTCGCGCTGGTGGCTTTAGTGTTACAAAAGAGGAACTAACCTATTCAGAGAGATCAGATAATGATTTCTTAACTGATGCGCTTAAGGCACAATTTAAAACTGATGGTGATGCGCAAGAGCGTATTCAACGCCATCAAAGAGAAATGGCAATTGAGAAGCGTGCAGTTAGCACATCATCATTTGCAGGCCTAGTTGTTCCCCAGTATTTAGTCGATCTTTACGCCCCGTTAGCACGCCAGGGAAGACCCTTTGCAGATGCAGCACGCAAACACAATCTGCCTGCTCAAGGCATGTCGGTCGTAATATCAAAAATAAATACTGGTACTACAACAGCGTATCAAACATCTCAAAATACAGCTGCAGTATCACAGGATATGGCAGATACAACCCTTACTGTAAATGTAAATACAATTGCAGGACAACAATCAGTATCTAAGCAAGCATTACTACGCGGATACAACATTGAGGGAATTGTTTTAGGTGATTTAATTCGTGATTATCACACAAAACTAGATAACTCATTACTAAATGGATCAGGATCTAATGGTCAGCCATTAGGACTTGTGAATATGACAACTGGAATACTTATAACCTACACAGCTACAACTGGAACAGTTGCGGGTTTGTATCCGAAGGTCGCAGATGCGATACAGTCAATTCAAAGTAACATCTATACAAATCCAAATGCAATTTTGATGCACCCAAGGAGACTTGGTTTCTTGTTAGCAGCACTTGACAGTCAAAATCGCCCATTGGTTGTACCTACTGCTTACAATCCAGTTAATGCAATCGGCACAGGTAACGGCACACCTACTTATGGTAACTCAGGTTATTCAATGTTAGGTTTGCCAATTATTACTGATGCTAATATTGCAACCGATAAGGGTACATCAACAAATCAAGATACAATCTTTGTTGTAGATCTAAATGAGTGTCATCTATGGGAAGAGGCAGCAGCCCCTACTTATGTGACATTTGAAGAGCCTAACGGAAAGGTTGCAATCAATATTGTTTTGTTTGGTATGTCAGCCTTCACCGCAGATCGCTATGGAAAAGCTATTGCACAAATAAATGGCACTGGCTTGGCCTCACCTAGCTTCTAGAGTAAATAAGCTTCTAAGCCCTCTACCCTTCCAGAGGGCTTAGATCCTAACTATGATTGGTATTTAAGATATGGAGAGCTTAATGTCCCAGAGCAAAACAGATTTTGGATACCAATCATGGCTATAACAAATGGTTATGCAACACTTACACAAATTAAAAATTACTTGTCTATTTCAGACAGTACAGATAATGACCTATTAGAGGATTTAGTAGAGTCATCATCAAGATCTATAGATCGCATTGCCAATCGCAGATTTTATGCAGATGCTAATGCCTCAGCTAGAAAATACAGAGCATACTCAGATGTCTTTATTTACACAGATGATATCAGCTCTACATCAGGTTTAATTGTAAAAATTGATGAGGGTGGCAATGGCACTTACAGTAAAACATTGACTTTAAATACTGATTATATTTTAGATCCACTTACTGCCTCAGCTTTAGGCAGACCCTTTACACAATTGACAATGGTTTCTAATACTGAGAGCTGGCCAATATTCCCAGGCATTACACAAAATGGTTTGCGCCCTGGTGTTGAGGTTACAGCTAAATGGGGTTGGCCATCAGTGCCAGATGATATAACTGTAGCTTGTCTTATCCTTACAGCTGATTTATACAAGCGTAAAGATGCCCCAGGTGGGGTTTTAGGTCTTGGAGATCTAGGAGTAATACGCATGTCACCAGTTGGCAGAGATGTGACTAATATGGTTAGAGCCTATCAAAAGATTGCAATTGCATGAACCCAAGTACAGTCAGAGATAATCTCAAGACCGCTTTACAAAGTATTACAGGTTTGCGTGTTATGGATTATGTACCTGACTCTGCCAATATACCTACCAACAATGCTTTTGCAGTAGTAGGTCAATTGTCACTTAATTATGATTACACTTTAAGTAGAGGTTTTGACTTTGCCACCTGCAACATAATTGTAATGGTAGGTAGGATGAGTGAGAGAAGTGGACAAGAAAGATTAGATGGGCTACTTGCCTCATCTGGTTCAACCTCAATTAAAGCCGCAGTTGAGGCTGATAAAACACTAAGCGGTGCAGTGCAAACTTTAAGAGTTGTGTCTGCATCACCAGGCACAATAACATCCGCTAATATTGACTACCTGAGTTATCAATATTCAGTGGAACTAATAGGTTAGAAAGGAAAAAACTCATGGCAATATTCATGGGCAACAAGGTAGCGGTGGTTGTAGGAACTACAACTATCAGCGATCATGTTTCTACTGTAAGTTTAAATAGAGAAGTTGAGGCAGTTACTATCACCGCCATGAACGATACAGTTCAAAATATGGTGGGTGGAGTTGAGGTTTCAAGTGTATCTATGGAAATTTTCAATGATTTTGCAGCTGCATCAGTTAATAGTTTGTTTGAAGATGCAATTGGATCAAAGTTAGCAATTAGATTAGTACCAGTAACAGGTACAGTTACAGCTACAAATCCAAGTTACAGTATGTCATGTCTTGTGACTCAGTGGACACCGATCTCAGGTGCTACAGACTCAGCTATGACTGCTAGTATAACAATTCCTGTAACAGCTATAACTAAGGCAACTAGCTAATAATAAGAAAAGGTGGGACATGCACAAAATTGAAATAACAAAGAAAGACGGCAAGAAAGTTACTTACGATCTTACGCCATCTGCAAAAGTCGCTTTTGAAGCGGAGTTTAAAACAGGATGGCGTAAGCGGTTAGGTGAGCTACAAATGGAGTCAGATTTGTGGTGGTTTGCTTGGCGACTTGAAAAAGATCTAGGCAAAACAGAATTGCTTTATGGGGATGATTACATTAACCAGTATGTTGATGTGGATTTACTCTATGACTCAAAAAATGGTTAGACCGACATGGACAGATATGGGAATTGGCATCTGTGTCGGTGGCTACAGGAATATCTCCCAAGGATTTATTAGAGGTTGATCCTGCAGTTTATATGGCCATAAAAGCAATTTTGCAGGAAAGGGCAAAACAAACTAAAACAGTAAGGCGTAGATAATGATCAATGCAGATAGACGGCTCAAGTCGATCTATGTTGAAAATTTAGATGCTCTGTTAGCAAAATTAAAAGAAATAGACCCAGAGGCTCACAGAATTTTTAGGCGTGAATTGCGCAAACAAATTAAACCTGTAGAGCAGTTAGCAAAAAAGTTTGTACCAGCTGAGGTGTTTCCAGGATGGCGCGATACAAAGCCTTATTATCCTGCAGCTTGGGGATGGGCTAAAGACACAGTTCATAGAGGTAGGACTTATGGCAAAACAGGTGAGTCTAGGTGGCAATGGTCGCAAGAGCAAGCAAGATCAGGCATATCAATAAGTAATGCAAAAACAAAAGTACAAAGAATTAAAGGCACTACTTTTGGTGTAACAGCTTTAGCACTTATGAATAAGTCAGTACCAGGTATAATTTATGAATTAGCAGGATCAGGCAGTACTAGGTCTAAAGCAAAAACAAGGCGTGTTAGCCGTAACCCAGAGGCCAGTAATTTATTTATAAAAAGAGTAAATGAAACAAGCGGTACAATTGCCTCAGATGGTAAAGGAAAAAGGTTAATTTACAAGGCCACAGCTGAAAAAGGTGAGCAGGCTCTTGCTAATATTGCAGAGGTGTTAAAAAAATATCTAGGCAAAGAATTTAGAGGTTAATCATGGCTTTAAGTAGCAATGTAGTCATAAACTTTTTAACCAAGTTTGATAAAAAAGGTTTAGAAAAAGCTACAAAAGAGCTAAAAGGTTTTGATGCTTTTATTGCTAAAAGCAAGTTTGCAGGCAAAGCCGCACTTGTTACAGCTGGCATTGCAGGCGTTATTGCAATGGAAAGATTGGCTAGATCCTCAATAAGAGCTGCCCTTGAACAAGAAAAATTAGATAAATCTGTTGAACAATCATTAAGATCAATAAATGAATTAGGCTCAATTACAGCTTTAAACACTTTTATAAGTGATGTAGAAAAAGCTGCAAACATAACTAAAAATGAATTGACACCTGCAATAAATGGTTTAATTATTCAAACTGGTGATCTAACAAAAGCACAAGATTTATTTAATATTGCAGTTGATACAAGTGCAGGTGCAGGTTTAAATTTAGCTCAAGTTTCAGATGCGTTAGGTAAAGCTAGTAGAGGTAATTTTAAAGCTTTAGGCGCATTAGGTTTAGGTTTTGATGCACTGACAGCTAAAGAAATTGGTTTAGCAGAGATCACAGATTATTTAACTTTAAAATTTGGTGGCGCGGCAGTAAGAGCTACAGAGACTTTTGGTGGTCAATTAGATGCTTTAAAAATTAGTGCAGGTGCAGCGCAAACAGCTTTAGGTGAAGGATTTATTACAGCTTTTGAAATTATTGCAGATGGTGGGGATGCAGCTGATTTTTTTGGCACTAAATTAGAACAATTGGGATTAAATGGTGGTTATATTTTAATTGGCTTGGCAGATAAAGTTTCTAAAATTACAGATGCTTTTGATGTTTTAAGTTCAAAATTTGAAGGCACTGCGGCTGGCAATCTGTTAAAATTTTTATTTACTACAAAACAGATACCTGTTATTGGTGGATGGTTAGAGGGCTTTGAAAATCTAGCTAAAGAAGGCAAAAAAATTGCAGAGACTACAGGCAAAACTTTAGAGCAAACAGAGCAAGAGGCTGCAATAGCCAAAAAACTTGCAGCTTTGCAAGGTAAATTAGACAAGATAGCAGCTGGAACTTTAAACAAACAGAAAAAATTAACAGCTGAGAAAAAAGCACAAGAGGCTTTAGATAAGAAAAAGGCAGAGCTTGAGGCTATGTTTGATATGGATCGCATTAACTTACAAGCTGCCTTGAGCCGCAAGTTAAATGCTGAGGATGAAATAAGAGTTAAGATATTACAAAAATTAGCTGATGGTACAAAGAGTGCAGTAGATGAAGCGCAACGCTATGCAGATGTTTTAAAAGTAATTGAGGATGGACAGATTACTACTGCAGAGGTAGAAATGTTAGCGAAAAAATGGGGCATAACTACTGCGGGTGTTTTATTATATTTACAACAATTGTTTGCAGCTAATGAAGAATTACGCAAGATGTTGGCATTGTTAGATGAATTGTCTAAGAAAAAAATAAACGCACCATCTATATACGATCCAAGTTATTTTACTGATTTAGCCAAAACCTTAGTTGGTACACCCAATTATGCCGACATGACAGAAAAAGAAATTGCGGCTGAAAGATATAGGGAAAGTGGAGCAATTTATCGGGGCATACCGCTTATGGCTGAAGGTGGCGTTGTTACGCAACCTACTTTGGCAATGATTGGTGAAGCTGGTGCAGAGGCAGTTATCCCATTAGATCGCATGGGTAGCATGGGTACAAAGGTAGTTGTAAATGTACAAGGCTCTGTTATCTCTGAGGGTCAATTACAATCTGTAATTCAAGATGTTTTGTATAATTTAAACCGAACTGGGGCGGTCACTCAGCTCACAAACTTAGGTAGATAATGTCAGCTGCAGTTTTAAAAGTAGAGGTAGATTTTTCTCAGGGCGCAAGTTTTGACCCAGCTCTTGTGCTTGATGATCCTGGCACACCATTAGATGTTGCAGTTTTAGGTACTGTAGCGGCAGATGTTGTAGATATAACACCATTTGTAACTCAAGTATTTATTAGGCGTGCATTTAACAGATCATCTGACTCATTTACTGGTGGCAGTGCCAGAGTTGTTTTTGTTGATCAAACAGGTGAATTTAATCCTGCAAACACATCATCAGTTTTGTACGGCAAAATTAAACCTATGAGAAAGATTAGATTTACAGCTGAATTTAACAGTGTTAATTACAATCTAGGATCTTTTTATGTACAACAATGGGATTACAAAAGTCCTACAGGTTTTGACCCAGCCTATGTAACTTTAAATTGTGTGGATGGTTTTCAATTATTAAATCTGACTACAATAAATACTGTCTCTGGTGGCACAGCGGGACAGACAACTGCACAAAGAATTACAAGCTTATTGGATGCTGGACAGTGGCCAATTGGTATGAGAGATATTTCAACTACGGCAACTACATTGGTGCAGGCAGATACAGGGGCATCAAGATCTTTACTAGGTGCGCTGCAGGTGGTAGAGCAGACAGACCTTGGGGCTTTATACATTGATGAAAGGGGCTTTGTTAAATTCTTATCGCGCAATGACATTATTACTGCATCTGGTGGCGCATTGACTAAATTCTCAGATCAAGTGGGATCAGGTGACATCACTTACCAAGCTGCTCAATTTGATATATCAGATTATCAGCTCATCAATAAAGCTGAGGTTACCCCTACTGGGTTGACAACTCAGGTTGCATCTAATACTGACAGCATTGATGATTACTTCCAACATAGCAGAATTAGATCAGGCATTATGACTACAGAGGCAGATGCCCTAAACCAGGCTTTAATGATTGTAGCCTCACGCAAAGAGCAAGGGGTAGATCTACAATTAAACGCCTTGACTGTGGATGCTTATTCCTCAATTGATCCAGCTAGAGTAACTGCAGCTTTACAGTTAGATATATTCAACCCTATAGAGGTTACCCAAACTCTGCCTGCAGGCAATGTAGTAACTCAAAGCGTAATTGCGGGTGTCCAATATGAAATAACACCAAGTAGTTTTTTAGTGACTTTTACCTGTGCGCAACCCTTTGCCTCTGGATTTTTGCTAGACTCAGCCGTAGATGGAATTTTAGATCAAGACAGTTTGGCTTATTAGGGAGTGTAAATAATGGCAGGTGCAGGTTACAAATTATTTAACACTGGTGATGTTTTAACAGCCGCCCAGGTTAATACTTATTTAATGGAACAAACTGTAATGGTTTTTGCTGATGCTTCAGCGCGTACAACCGCATTAACAGGTGTTGTTGCAGAAGGTATGATTTCCTTTTTAAAAGACACTAACTCAACTGAGTATTATTCTGGAAGCGCATGGGTAGCAGTTGGTGGAAGTGTACCTGCATCTTTACAATATGCGGCTGGTAAAAATAAAATTATCAATGGTGATTTTGCAATAAATCAGAGAAATCTTTTTACTATAACTAACCCTTCTGGCTATGCAATGGCAGATAGATGGGTATTTAGTAATTCTATAAGCGGCACAAATGTTTGTACAATGCAATCATTTACTCCTGGTACTGCACCAGTAGCTGGTTATGAAGCGCAATATTTTGCAAGATTTGCTAACTCAGGCCAATCTTCTGCTTCGCAAGACTCTATCCTACTTCAAAAAATAGAAGATGTCCGTACTTTTGCCAATCAAACAGTAACTGTATCTTTTTGGGCTAAATGTGATGTTACTAGCAAAAAAATAGCGGTTGAAATGGTGCAAAACTTTGGTAGTGGTGGCTCTCCATCTTCAACAGTTAATACATATTTTGGCCAAGTAACGTTAACTACATCCTGGGCAAGATATACAGTTACTGGAACAGTACCTTCAATTGCTGGCAAAACTATTGGAACAACAGCTAATACTTCATCTTTGCAATTATTTTTATGGAACTCTGCTGGCTCAGATTACAATGCTAGAACTGGCTCTATTGGTATTCAAAATAATACTTTTGATATGTGGGGTATTCAAGTTGAAGAAGGCTCAACTGTTACAGATTTCCAAACTGCAACAGGAACTATTCAAGGTGAGTTAGCTGCTTGCCAAAGGTATTATTTTAAGCTTCCTGGTAGCAATAATATATTTTATGCTGGTTTTAATAATTCAACAACTGAGGCGTACAGTGCAATTCCGCTTCCAGTAACCATGAGAGTTAGACCAACTACAACAGTTACAAATGCTGCAAGTGGTTTAGCAGTAAGAATATCAGGTGGTACAAATGTTGCTTGTAATGGCACTACTTCGATTATAGGTAACACATTACAAAATCTATGGTTTTCTACCACAGTTGCAAGCGGATTAACCGCAGGACAAGGTAGCGCCTTAATAAACATTGGAAGTGCGGAAGCAATAGAAATGAGTGCTGAATTATGATTGCTTACAAAGAATATACAACAGATATGGGTCAATCATTTATTGAAAGAGATAATGGAAACGGCTCAATATCTTTTATTCCTATTGATGAAGCCAATTCAGATTATCAAGCATATCTAGCGGCACAATCCACCCCGATTGATACAGAGGATGAGTAACCAACTCTAATCTAATGGCAACAATAAGAGAACTTACTAGCCCTAATGGATGGCTGGCTAGTGAAGATCGTAAGGCATTAGGCATTGAAACTTTTACAGTGCCAGGTACAAAGATTAGGTTTGCATGTGCCAAAGCCGTTGCGCCAATCCTGGTAAGTTTTGCTAAAGATTTCCATGAGTTAGTTGAGCCTATTGATATTGGTCAATTAGATGACTGGGGCTACGCCTTCCGTATGACCAGAGGATCTGACAAAGTATTAAGCAATCACAGCTCTGGCACTGCCATTGATTTAAATGCAATTAAACATCCCTTGGGCAAGTCAAATACATTTAATCGTGATCAATCCAATACAATTAAGCTACTAATAACTAAATATGGCTTGTTTTGGGGTGGCAATTACAAAAAGCGTAAAGATGAAATGCATTTTGAAATAGCATTAACCCCTGAGCAGGTTAAAGACAAAATCAAAGAGTTAGGATTGAAATGAAATTAGATAAGAAGAGAAAAGAAATTTTGAAGTCATATCTAAGAAGCGTGGCTGCCGCATCTATAACAACTGCCTTAGCTTTAATTGCGGATTGGAATGCTGAATATGCAATTTTAGCAGGTGCATTAGTAGCACCTTTAGCACGCTATTTTGATCCACAGGATGACAAGTTTGGCATCAATAGCTAATGAGTGTGAACGATTGGGCAGCTTTAATAATTTCACTTTTAACTATTGTAGGTGCGTTAATTGCCACAGTTAGATGGCTAGTAAAGCATTATCTATCTGAGCTAAAAGATGACGGCAATGGCGGCCATAACCTAGAGGGCAGAGTAAGGCGCATAGAGCAAAAACTAGACACGCTCTATGACATCCTCATAAGTAAGCAATAGTTCCTTTACCCTACTCAGATGAGAAGCTGTGTAGTAGTACCTTCCAGGGGCAGGCCTTTAAATGCTTACAGATTGGCCAAGGCATTTAGAGATACAAATGCAGAGGCAGATTTATTTTTTGTCATAGACAATGATGATCCACTCTGGTCTGAGTATGTAAGATTTGAGGATGAATTTGAGTATAGGTGTATGCCTGCAGAAAATAAAACAGGTGGCTGTGCAAAGTCTCTTAATGATGTGGCTGTTATTTTGTTGGATATTACTAAGTTTCCTTTATATGATTATTTTATTTTCATGGGTGATGATCACCTTCCTAGAACCCAAGGCTGGGATAAAGCCCTTGTGGAAGCGATAGGTTTAGATCAAGGTATTGCCTATGGTGATGATCTGTTGCAAGGTGCAAATCTGCCAACAGCTTTTGCAATGAGTAGAAATCTTGTAGCAGAGTTACAAGGTATGACCTTTCCTGGTTGCGTACATTTATTTTTTGACAACTTTGTTAAGCAATTAGCCATAGACCTAGATTGTTTAAAATATTTACCTGATGTGATCATTGAGCATATACATCCAGCTGCAGGTAAAGCTGAGATGGATGCAGGTTATGAAAGAGTCAATCAGCCTAAATGGTATGAGCAGGATCTTTTGACATTACAAAAATATTTAATAAGTTCAGAGTATGCGGCAATTGTAAGAAAATATAAATGAACATTTTGATTACAGGCTCACATGGTTTTGTGGGTAAAGCTTTTAGGCGTGCGTTGCCCTACGCCAACTTGACTTTAGTAGATCTTAAAAATGGGACTGATTGCAGAAATTTTTTTAAGCTAGAAACAAAACAATATGATTTAGTAATACATCTTGCAGCTATCGTAGGTGGGCGTGTACAAATAGAGGGCAATCCTTTGAGCCTTGCAGTAGATCTTGCTATAGATGCTGAGTTTGCAAACTGGTGCATGGTAACTAGACAGCCTTATGTAGTTTATTTCAGCTCATCAGCTGCCTATCCTGTAGAGCTGCAAACCCTGTCAAAAAAACATAAGTTGAAAGAGAAAGATCTAAACTTTAAAAAGATAGGCGCGCCCGATTTAACCTATGGCTGGTCTAAGCTGACAGGTGAGACCCTAATGCACTATTTAAGAGAGACTGGCACTAAGGTCTTAATACTTAGACCTTTTAGCGGATATGGCACTGACCAAGATTTAACCTATCCTTTCCCTAGCATCATACAAAGAGCTATACTTAACTCAAATCCATTTGATATATGGGGCAGGGCTACGACTACTAGAGACTTTATACACATTGATGATGTCGTAGATGCAGTCATAACAATGGTCAAAAATGAGTGCAATCAAACTGTCAATCTTTGTACAGGTAGGCCGACCACTTTCCTTGAACTAGCTCAAATAGCTTTAAGGACATTAGGCGTGGACAAGATGCCTAAGTTTAACATCCTGACAGATAAGCCTGCAGGGGTGGCCTATAGGGTCGGTAACCCTGCCATGATGAGTGAGTATTACACGCCAAAAATAGATTTAGAGGAAGGTGTCCACAGGGCTATAGCAGGCATTGTGTGATTTACACTTATCCTATGGCAACTACACGCAAACGCAAAGTCAAAAAAAAGGTTGCGCCAAAACGCAAAACCACAAAAGACTCTGTACTTACTAAATTAGATTTTTGGGCTATTGCAGCCAATGAAGTTTATTTAGCTTGCAGAAAAGCTGGCATGAGTGAGGGCAACGCACTTGCATTTGCAATGGACAGATCAAGTTATCCTGATTGGATTGTGAACCCTACCGATCCTATTAAAAATCCTTTAGATGACTTTGATGAGGATGACGATTAAGCGCGACAAAACCGCTAATGCACGCTACTTAATTTGTAGTGATTTTCAAGTACCTTTTCAATTTGATGCGGCTATTGCTAACTTAAAAAAACTTGTTAAAACTTTTAAATTTGATTTAGTTTTAAATGTTGGGGATGAACTTGATTTAAATACTTTGTCAAAATTTTCTCAAGGTAAAGCTGAGTCATTTCAACAAACATTAAATGCTGACAGACAGTTGTGCCAAGATATTTTATTTGATTTAAAAACAGATGTAGTTTCAAGATCTAATCATGGTGATAGATTATTTAAATCATTGATGGCTGTACCTGGACTTATGGAGTTACCAGAGCTGCAGTATGAGCAGTTTATGGACTTTGATCGGATGGGCATCTATTTTGCGAAAAAGCCTTTTGAAATTCCTGGGACTGACTTTGTCCTCTGTCATGGGGATGAGGGAAACATATCGCGTGTCGGCGGTTCAACGGCCTTGGGGATCGCACGCAGGTGGGGCAAAAGCGTAATTTCAGGGCATACGCACAGGATGGGTTACCAATGCCACTCAGAGGCCTTTAATGGCCGATTACAGAGGGTTTTAGTGGGTGTTGAGGTAGGACATACCTGCAACCTACAATCCATGTCTTATTTGGCTAAATACGGCCATTATGCCAATTGGCAGGCTGGGGCAGTCGTAATGACAGTCAAGAGGGGTAATGTGAGCTTTGAAATGATCAGGTTTAACAATGATGGCAGCTTTACAGCTTTAGGCAAAGCCTTTGGGTAGTTGCATTTGTCAGTTAGATCTGGTTCAATTGCTTTTGTAAATGCAATTGACCTTGGAAGGGGTTAACATGAAAATAAGTAAGATCCAGTTTGAAGGTTTGACTGATGCACAAATGCAATGGGCTAGTGAGACAGATTGGTTAACTCAAAAAGATAGATTTGAGGACACAATTTGTTGGTCACATAAATACATTTATTGGGTAGAAAATTATGCCTCAGCTGTATTGGCAACATTGTTTTTACAACAAAATAAATATGATTACAGTATTTCTTATGACAATGCTATGGATCAATATTGTTTTACAACTGATTATGCAGGGTCTTGGGTGCGCGTATGATCATAGTTATTGAGAGTGTGTTACAAAGCAAGATAGATTTTAAATACACACAAGATACTGACAGCTATCTTGCAAGTACAACAAATGCGCTAGGCAGTTTTATGGCTGTTGGTAAAACACCAGATGATGCAGTGCGTAGATTAAAATCTAAATTGTTTGGTTTATTAGCTGAGTACATGAACAATCAAAAGGTGAACCATTGAACGCGTTAGCCTATGTTGAGAAAGGCTGGTTTGTTATGCCTTTAAAATCACAATCTAAAGAGCCATGTAAGTTTTTACGACATGGTTATCTTGATGCAAGTAACAATAAATCATTGGTTAAAAAATGGTTTAAAAATGATCCTAATCTAAACATTGGCTTGGCCATTGTGCAATCAAGTCTTGTAGTTTTAGATTTTGATAAGCGTAATGCCGTAAGCAAACAAGAGTGGCAAAACTATTTTCAGTGGTGCATGAAGTTAAATACACACACTGTCAAGACTGATGATGGTTACCACTTTTATTTTAAGGCTGATCCAAGCTTGCCATTTAAAGGTAAATTGATAGCTGGTATAGATATTAAACATAAAGGTTATGTTGTATTACCACCCTCAATACATCCTAATGGCAGTGTTTATGAAGTGATCAATGATGTAGATCCAATTGATTTACCAGATGGCTTAAGAAAGGCATTGACTTGGTAATTGTTAAGTACGACAAGATAAGTGGTGCGTATGTAGATGACACACGCAAACACTTTGTTAAAGCTTCTCTGATTAGAGATTACGCTCATAAATCTATGGGTGCTACTCAAGTCAGAGGTAGGCTCTCAGCTGCAATGGTTGAGGGTTATTGGTTAGACAAGTTCAAGGAAGCGGTGAAATATGAACTATGAGGCATACGGGTGGCTAGTTACCATAACATTGTTTGCGTTAGTCGGGTTAATGCTTTATGCAACCTGGTTTATTGCAATTGAAAATGGCTACGACAAAGGTTTTAAGAGTGGCTATAAACGCGGTCAAGCTGATGTTAAACAATCAGTATCTTGGAGACATCCATCATTGCGTGAAAGACAACTGAGTGCAGACAATGATTATTTAATGGACAAGGTTGTCAGCTTATGGGATAGGGAAAATAAGTAATGAAGCCTGATCTATCTCAATATGAGGATGCAGCCACTTTAAATAAGTGGTTTATAAACAATTACCCTATGGGCAGGATTGAACTGTCCATAGTGGAAATAAATCTTGACAAAGGCATTGTTATATTTAAAGGTAGTGTGTGGCGTGATAGTAATGATGCTGCACCTGCAGTAACTAACTTTGCAAAAGGTGAGCGTGATGAGTACCCAACGCACATGCGTAAATGGTATTTAGAGGACACCGCAACAAGCTGTATAGCTAGGTGTTTAATTTTGATTAAAGGCTCAAACAAGACTGCACCTAAAGAGTCAATGATCGCTGCAACTACATGGTCAGTAGAGCCAAAACCAGAGCTTGAGAGAAGCTTGTTAGAGGTTACCCCTGCGCCTGTAAAAACAGTTGAGGTTGACAATTTAACAGAGCTGCATTGTGCAGGTGGCTCACGCATGTTATACAAATCTGGCATATCTAAAACTACAAACAAAGAGTTTGCAGGCTATGTCTGTGTTTGTGGCAATAAATGTCAACCTGTGTGGGGATCACAAAGAGCTGATGGCACTTGGTTTTTTAAGGAGACTGTCAATGGGTAAATTAGAGATCATTGATGAGCATGGTGTTAAAGCCACCTTTACAGAGCAAGGCGTAATAGTAGATCTAGTGCCTAATGACCAGCTTTGCTTTAGCTGTGATGATGCAAGACTTTTAACCTTGGGTGATTGGTTAGTCTGTTACAGATGCGGATCTAAACAATGAGCTTTGACTATAAAACAGCTTTCCTTGAGGGTCACGCCTTTAACTGCTATGTAGCAGACCTTCTCAGGCATTTTGGAGTACCTGATGTTCAAGTGCCTGAGTTATGGGATGAGGAAAAGGCAGTCAATAGATTTGATAAAACAGTCAATGAAAAAGATGTTTTGGTTGGAGATCTTGTTTTAGAGATTAAAAGCCGTAATCTTAAATTTGAGTCTTTTGAGGATTTTCCTTATGACAAGATCTTAATTGACACTGTACATGGATATGACTCAAAAGCAATTAAACCCTTTGCTTATGTGATGGTCAGTCAAATAACAGGCAAGATGTTTGCCATAGCTGGGGCAACTAGGCCGAATTGGAGTACAGGTCAAATACATGACCCACAGAGAAATGTTGTCTATGAAGCTTACTTTGCGACTAAACGCAATTGCAGGCCATTTATAGATCTTGTGGATATTCTATTAGAGATGCAAAGTGACAGAGCCAGTCAGGTGTAGTTGTACAGGTAACTGGGTGATGCCAGGTAAAACTTGCACAGTATGTCTAAGGGTTGCAAAGGATAATATCTAATGTTAAGGTTCAATCGCTTTGTGGGGGGCTTACACTATAACTCAGTCAGACCAAGTGTAGTCATCTCTTACCTACTCAATGTTTTTAATTGGGGGGGTAGGGGGGGCTTTCCTAATAATCTAGTCACCCAAGTGACTATGTATTTAATAATAGTATTTAATGTATTTAATATAGATAAATCTTTTGCTAAAGAAAATATAAATGTTTATAAGCAGGAATACTTTAAACAATTAGATTACAACTTTGATCAATTTCATTGTTTAAATGACCTAGTTATAAAAGAAAGTAATTACAATCCTAAAGCTAAAAACGGCAGTCATTATGGGTTACCTCAAGGCAGATCAATCTATCTCAAGACAGCTACATATAAGCAACAAATAACATGGCACATCAAATACCTTAAACACAGGTATGGTACTGATACATTAGGTACTGCAAACGCATGTGGCGCATGGGCGCACTGGCTAAAGAAGGGTTGGCATTGAAAGATACAGATAGAGTTACAATAGGCATTTGCTCACCTGGTTATGTAGTAACAGACTTTCTGACAAGTTTATTAGATGTAGCAAGATCACAAAAGCAATTAGGTCAATTCATATCATTGCAAGGATCAGGTGTTATAAGCCGCTTACGCAATCAAGTGGTCTCAACCTTCTTAGATAAAACTAAGGATGAGTGGCTATTGCAAATAGATACAGATCAGCGATTTACTGTTGAGGCATTTAAAAAGTTATTGGCTGCAGCTGATGAGAAAGAAAGACCTATTGTGTCAGCGGTGGTACATGGTGGTTGGGAAGTAGGAGAGCCTTACCTTGAGCCTGTGCCATGTATATTTAAATTAGGTACAGACAACGGCCTGTTTGCAATACATGAGTACCCAGAGGACTCTATAATTGAAATTGATGCAGCTGGGACAGGTGCAATCCTGGTACATAGATCCGTCTTTGAGAGGTTTCGTAAGGAAGCTGATCAAACCCACCAAGGAGACAAGTGGGGCTATTACCAGGATATGCCATTGCACAATGAGTGGATAGGTGAGGATCTACTCTGGTGTATCAGAGCTAGGAGTTTTGGATATAAACTATATGCTCACACTGGTGTACAAATGGAACATCAGCGTAAGATGTGGATAGGTGCTAAACAGCACAAAGACTTTGCACGCTTTAGGCGTACAAGATTACAAAGTGAGGAACAGATACATGGCGATAATAACAAGTCAAGTAACAGTAACTACAACAAGTCAATCAATAATCAGCGTGGATAATGTACAAAGAGATGTACTGTTACATGCTAAACATGCAGTGTACATTGGCAATAGTGGTG
>Ga0208235_1000161_pt1 | contig 17921 bp, 17 predicted proteins | sample LakMenEpi22Oct12_FD_150727 | JGI IMG/M metagenome (GOLD analysis project Ga0208235, IMG submission 150727) | Freshwater microbial communities from Lake Mendota, WI - 22OCT2012 deep hole epilimnion (SPAdes) | ecosystem: Environmental > Aquatic > Freshwater > Lake > Epilimnion/Euphotic zone ... | reverse complement strand
CGCAAGGTTGATTCTCGTTCTGCAATTGAACTGCTGCGTGATTTAGTTGAACAGTCAAAGGATCCCGTAACGATTGTTCCGTTAGCACCGCTTACAAACATCGCATTGTTCTTGCGCGCTTTTCCTGAAACAGCCAAGAAGGTTCACCGAATCGTTTTGATGGGTGGATCAGCATCGGCAGGTAATGCAACCGCGGCTGCAGAATTTAATGTTTGGCATGATCCAGAAGCTGCGGCCATAGTTTTCCAAAGCGGTGTACCAATTACGATGTATGGTTTGGATGTCTTTATGCGTCCTGGCATCAATCGCGAACAAGCAACAGAGATGCAGAATTCAGATAACGTAGCTGCACAATTTGGCGGCTCTCTTGCTTTGGCATTTATGGAACGCCTTGGTGTTTCTCCGGTAACTCTTGGAGATTATGGTGCGGTAGCAAGTGTTATTCGCCCAGATCTATTTACAACTGAAATGTTTGATGTCGTTGTTGATACATCATCAGGACCTGCACGTGGTCAAACAATTGTTGATCGACGCGATGCATTCCTAAAAGAGTTAGAACCGTTAGACCTAGAAGATTCGGCAAAGGTGCGCGTCACTTTAGATCTAGATGTAAACGGCGTAGAACAGTTGTGGCTTACAACCATTAATTCATAGGGTTTATAGGCTTAGTTTCTACAAACCTATTGGGTGCCACACAGTCTTGGCTTCCATAAAAGCAATGATTCGGCCAGGGTCAGCTGATTTGAAGGAATGAATTCGCTTCAGATTTTCAGCTCCTGCAACCTTTGTTTCTGCATGAAGTTTTGCTGGCAGACCTGAAATATCCAGTGCATCAATATCCATATGAGATGCCATCCATGGCGCAATCTCTTCCTTTTTACCGGTCAAGATATTGATAACTCCATGTGGCAGATCACTTGTTGCCAATACTTCGGCAAATGTCATCGCAGACAATGGCGCTTTAGTACTTGCTAGAACCACAACAGTGTTTCCAGAGGTAATGATTGGTGCCACGACATCAATCAAACCCAGAAGAGATGGTGACTCTGGTGCAATTGCTGCAACTACTCCCATACTTTCTGGAATTGTGAAGTTATAGAAAGGTCCAGCTACAGGATTAGTAGATCCAGAAAGAGATGCAATCTTGTCGGTCCAGCCTGCATACCAAACTAGACGATCAACTGAATCAGTTACTTCCTTTTCAGCCTTAACCTTTGTTACACCAGTGACTTGCATGATCTCGTCAACAAATTGTGCTCGACGACCTTCAAGCATTTCAGCGATGCGATACAAAATCTGTCCACGGTTGTAAGCCGTCGCCTTGTTCCAACCAGAATGTGCAGCTCGCGCGGCAACAACTGCCTCACGTAAATCTTTACGGGATGCAAGGCAAGGGTTAGCAATGAAGACACCCTTTGCACTCTTTACTTCATATGTACGTCCAGATTCTGTCCGTGGAAATGCGCCATTGATGTATAGCTTGTAAGTCTTCTTTACATCGATTCGATTACTCATGGCTAACTCCCTTCAAGTATGCAGACAGGCCGTGGCGTCCACCTTCGCGGCCCCACCCCGATTCTTTGTAACCACCAAATGGAGAGGCTGGATCAAATTTGTTAAAGGTATTTGCCCAAATAACTCCAGCACGTAGTTGCTGAGAAGCCCACAAGGTACGTGAACCCTTCTCGCTCCAGATACCCGCAGATAGGCCAAATGGAGTGTTATTCGCTTTTTCGATCGCCTCTTGTGGTGTTCTAAAAGTCAGAACAGATAGAACTGGACCGAAGATCTCTTCGCGGGCGATTCGATGCGCCTGGGTGACACCAGTAAAGATTGTTGGTGCAAACCAGAAACCCTTGGCTGGCAAATTACATGCAGGACTCCAACGTTCTGCGCCTTCTGCATCGCCGGCAGCTGCAAGTTCAACAATCTTGGCAAGCTGTTCCTTGCTGTTAATAGCACCTACATCGGTGTTCTTATCCATTGGATCACCTACGCGGATCTTTTCCATACGATTTTTTAACTTGTGCAGGACTTCTTCAGCAACGTTTTCTTGCAAAAGCAAACGAGAGCCTGCGCAACAGACATGACCCTGGTTGAAGAAAATACCGTTAACTATTCCTTCGACAGTTTCATCAATTGGTGCATCATCAAAAACAATATTGGCAGCTTTACCGCCAAGTTCTAGGGTCACGCTCTTCTTAGTCGGTGCAACTGCGCGAGCAATAATCTTTCCAACTTCGGTAGATCCAGTAAATGCAATCTTGTCGATTCCTGGGTGATTAACAATCAATGCACCTGTCGAACCATCACCAGTAACAATGTTGACAACACCTGCAGGAAGTTCGGCCTGTTGACACACTTCGGCAAACAACAGCGCAGTCAGAGAAGTTGATTCAGCAGGCTTTAGAACAACGGTGTTTCCCGTTGCCAGCGCTGGAGCTACTTTCCAAGCCAACATCAATAGCGGAAAGTTCCACGGAATAATCTGACCTGCAACGCCTAGTGGCTTTGGTGAAGTTCCAACACCGGCAAATTCGAGTTTGTCTGCCCAGCCTGCATGATAGAAAAAGTGAGCTGCAGCTAAAGGAATATCAGTGTCTCTGGATTCACGGATGGGCTTACCGTTATCGAGAGTCTCTAGCACTGCGAATTCGCGGGCACGCTCCTGCATGATTCGAGCAATGCGATATAAGTACTTTCCGCGCTCTTTACCTGACATCTTTGACCAAGTTGATGTGTACGCCTTGCGTGCAGCCTTAACCGCCGCATCAACTTCTGGCTTACCAGCGAGTGCTATCTGACTAAGGACTTCTTCAGTGGCAGGGTTAATTGTTGGAAAGTGCTTGCTTCCTGCAACAAACTTTCCACCAATGAAGTGGCCGTACTTTGGTTTAATTGAAACCACGGCTCTTGATTCAGGTGCTGGTGCGTATTCGAAGCTCATTGTTCTCTCCACTAATCCATCGTCACATACTGAGGGCTTGAGTAATAACCTTCATCTAACTTCATGCGTTGCATCAATAGATCATTGAGCAAAGCACTAGCACCAATACGAAATAGCTTCGGATTGAGCCAATCTGGTCCAACAGTTTCATTGACCAAAACTAATTGCTTGATTGCATCCTTTGTCGTTCTAATCCCACCCGCAGGCTTGACTCCGATTCGGGTATTGGTCATCTCGTAGAAATCACGTACAGCCTCGAGCATCACCAACACAACCGGGGGAGTCGCAGCCGGTGCAACCTTTCCGGTTGATGTCTTGATGAAATCAGCACCAGCTGCCATCGCAAGAAATGATGCCTTGCGAACATTGTCATAAGTAACAAGTTCGCCGGTTTCAAAGATTACCTTTAGGTGGGCCTTGTCACCACAAACTTGCTTAATCTGCACGATCTCATTGAAAACATCGATGTAGCGACCTGCAAGAAATGCACCGCGATCAATCACCATGTCGATTTCTGCTGCGCCAGCATCGATTGCATCTTGAGTATCTTGAATCTTTACCGGCATTGATGCTCGACCTGATGGAAATGCAGTTGATACCGCAGCCACCGGAACATGCTGCCCGCCAATCAAATCTAGGTGTGTTCTAGCAACAGAAACCATGTCGTTATAGACACACACTGCTCCAACACTTGGAACCGTTGAATCAGTTGGATCTGGACGAACCGCCTTGGTGCACAACGCTTTAACTTTGCCAGGTGTATCGGCACCTTCTAGGGTTGTTAAGTCCACCATGGTGATTGCAGTTTCAATTGCCCAACGCTTAGAACTTGTCTTAATACTTCTGGTAGCAAGCATTGCCGCACGAGCCTCTGCGCCAACTTGGTCAACACCAGAGAGATTGTTGAGGTAGCTCTTTAGCGAGGCATCACTGCCATCGACTAAACCGTAAAAACTCACGATAACAATTCCTTAAGCGGTGGTCGTAGTTGATCCAAAACTACCTGAGCAGTCTTTGAATCCCTTTCAATTGCCTCAATGTAACACTTCATCTTTGCCTCAGTACCGCTTGGACGGATGATGATTCGCACACCACCATCTAGCCAGATTCGAATTCCATCTGTGGGTGGCAAACCATCAGTTGGATTTGCTAAATCATCAATGGAAGTAACTGATCGTCCAGCAATCTCTTGAGGTGGATTACTACGTAAGGATCCCAGGATTACTCCCACCTTAGAAAGATCACTTAAGCGGATTGAGATTTGTTCAGTTGCATGAAAACCATGACGCGCCCAAACCTCATCCAGTAAATCCAGCAGAGTTTTTCCTTGTGCAGCTAGATCAGTGGCAATTTGCGCCAAAGCAATTGCAGCCGAGACGCCATCTTTGTCATTTACAGTTGCAGAATCAACGCAATAGCCAAGGGCTTCTTCATATCCAAAAGTTAAGTTCTCAATCTTTGCTAACCACTTAAAGCCGGTCAAAGTCTCTTTGAATTGCAGGTTGTAATGTTCAGCAATTTTTTTGACGATAGATGATGAAACAATCGAGTTAGCAAAGATCCCCGAATCAATTGTGCGAGCCATAGATTCAGCGAAAACTGCGCCTAATTCATCTCCGCGCAGCATGCGCCAACCAGTTGTTGGATCTTTAATTGCTGCCGCACATCTATCTGCATCAGGATCATTAGCAATAACTAAGTGAGCATCAAAATTTCTAGCGGTTTCAAGGGCCAAATCAATTGCACCTGGCTCTTCAGGGTTTGGAAAGGCAACAGTAGGAAAATCAGGATCTGGCGCGGCTTGTGCATCAACCAGAATTGGAGATTGGAAACCAGCCTTCTGAAAAACTCGTTGGATAGTTTCAGTGCCAACACCATGCATCGCGGTATAAACAATTCGTAATGATCCAGGTGTGCCTGCTAGCGATGCGGTTCGGTTGACATACTTTTCGACAATCTCCTCACCCAAAACTTCCCAAACTTTTCCACGCGGTTCAGACTTTAATGAAGTCACTGCAGCAATCTTTGTAGCGATTGCTTCATCAGTTGGTGAAACAATCTGTGATCCGCGGTAATGAATTCCATCAACTGTTCCGCCCAAGTACACCTTGTAGCCATTGTCTTGTGGTGGATTATGGCTTGCAGTCACCATGATTCCTACATCGCATTTCAAATCATTGGTTGCAAAAGCTAAAACAGGGGTCGGAAGTGGACGGGGTAATACATAAACCTTCATCCCCGCACCGCTCATTATTTCGGCGGTCTCAAAGGTGAAATCTTCAGATCCATAACGAGCGTCACGGCCGATAACAACAGAAGTTAGGTTGCGCTCTTTCATGTAAGCAACAATTCCTGCTGCTGCGCGACCAACAACTGCGCGATTCATGCCAGATGGCCCAGGTCTAATAGGCCCACGCAAACCCGCAGTTCCAAATTGTAGAAAACCATTAAATGAAGCACGTAGTTCAGTTTCATTGCCAGCATCAACCCATTGCTGTAATTGCGCAGCGGTTATTGGATCTGGATCATCTGCAATCCAGGCATGTACTTCCTGCTCTAATGAGTGATCCATGTGCTTAGAGTAACTTCGGAATAACCCCTTTGAGAAGTGCGCCCATGCGGTCTGCTGCTGCCTTACCCGCTGCGATTACCTCTTCATGGTTAAGTTTTTCACCAGTTACTCCAGCTGCAGCATTTGTGACTAAAGAGATACCTAGAACTTCGGCACCCAATGCATGAGCTGCAATTGCTTCTGGAACTGTAGACATTCCAACAAGGTCTGCGCCCATCGTTCGCATCATCAAAATTTCTGCAGGAGTTTCATAGGTTGGTCCGCGCCAGTGCACGTAAACACCTTCTTGTAATGATGAATCCTCTTTTTTGACAATCTCACGAATTCGCTTGCTATACAGATCCGTTAGATCAACAAAAGTTGCACCAGAAAGTGGCGAAACAGCAGTTAATGAGATGTGATCGCGAATCAAGACTGGCTGGCCAACTTTGTACGAAGTGTTAATTCCTCCGCAGGCATTAGTCAAGATAACTACTTTGCAACCAGCTTTAACTGCGGTGCGAACACTATGAACTACAGGTTCAATTCCCTTGCCTTCGTACAAATGCGTTCTGCCTAAGAAAACTAATGCGCGTAACTTCTTTCCATCACTTTCAATTTCATAAGAGCGAACTTTGCCTGAATGGCCTTCTACCGCCGGAGCAAAAAACCCAGTGAACTCTTCTGCATTACATTCAAACACTGGAGTTCCGAGTGCATCAACGGCGCTGACCCAACCTGATCCCATAACTAAAGCGACATCGTGATGAGCTATGCCGGTCTTTGCAGCTATTTCTTGTGCTGCTTGTTCAGCTGCAGCCAATGGGTCTTTATAGAGGAGTTCGGTCTGTGTCATGCGGCAATAATGTCACAAAGGCCGGGGATGCGGTTATTTAGCGCATTCGCTTTGCTTCGGGCCAGGTATACCCAAGGTTTGCAAAAGCCTTACGAACAAATGGCATAGATATTCCGACAACATTTGTGTAGTCGCCTTCGATCGAAGGGATAAAGGCAGAGCTAAAACCATCCAGAGTAAATCCTCCTGCAACATGTAGTGGTTCTTCGGTGGCCACGTAATCTGCAATTTCTTCATCGCTCATGTGATCAAAACTGACTCGAGTGGTGACTCGGTCTGAAATCTCGATGTCTTTAGCGGTATCAATAATGCAATGACCTGTATGCAATAACCCTGAATTTCCACGAACTCGCTTTGCGCGCTCAGTTGCAATCTCGGGGGTTCCTGGTTTGCCCAGAGATTGACCATCAAACTCAAAAGTTGAGTCGCAACCGATGATGATTGCAGGGAAATCAATTTGTTCACGAACTGTGTGTGCTTTAGTGATAGCAAGAGCGATCACCATGTCGGCAGGAGAAAGTGAGTTAAAGAACTCAGTCTCTTCATCTACATGGCTGACAATTATTGTGGGAAACAACCCAGCAGACTCTAAAAGGCGACGACGGCTAGTTGATTGAGAAGCTAAAACAATTGTTGTCATAGTGATCAAACCTTCTGGCTCTGTAAGTAAGTGACCTTCAGTACTGCGCTAACAGTATCGTTACATCTACGATAAGCCTGTGAATAAAACCTTTCCAACGGTAGGCATAATCGCCGATGGGCTAATGACTGGGATGTTTAAGTCTCCAGCCAACTCCTTGGGTATAGAGCTACTTTCTTTTGACGCCAAGGATGTAGGCCAAATCAATATTCAGGAATGTGATGTTGTCACCATCGCTGATCAATCCAACTCTTTGATAATCGCCAAAAAGTTAGAGGCAGACGGCATCACAGTACGTCCTTCATTTTCTGCGATTTCGGCGGCAAGTGACAAATTTAATTCAGCGGTTGATCAAGTTGTGCAGATTTGTGTAATGGTTGGGCGCTCACCACATGGTCAGGCAACAACATGGGCACCTACCCAAGTTTTTAGAAACACAAGCAAGTGGACCATGAGTATTTCTCCAGCGCCTCAACTATCTAATGCGTTGCAGGAAAAGGCTCAAAAACTAGCGATGGATCTTTCGGCGCAATTAGGTGCCGTCGGTGTGATTGCAGTCGAAATGTCGGTGAAGGACGACAATGTATCTGTTGTAAATGTGAATCTGCAGCCAGATAGTTCGGGTAATTGGACTGTGGATGGATCTGTAACGAATCAATACGAGCAACATTTGCGGGCAATTCTGGATTTACCTTTAGGGGATCCTTCAATGACAGCTACACATGTTGTGACTGGAAATTTCTACTGTGGCGATAAACCCAATATGTATCGCCCTTATTTACATCTGATGGCCCGCACACCTGCACTTAAGTTTCATCAATACAAGAATTCTGGTGAAGCGGGTGAGCTAATGGGGCACATCACTCTAGCCGGCGAAGAGCTACCTAAAATCATTGAAGAGATTGAACATGCCTTGCAGTACTTGCAAGGTGAGATTGACGAATAAAAAGCTAGCGAGCTCGGTATTCAATTGCTGGGCAACGATCCATAACCGTTAACAATCCTGCTGCTTGTGCGCGAGCTACAGCTTCTTCATCAATCACATCAAGTTGAAGCCAAACTGCTTTAGCACCTATCGCGATTGCTTCATCGACAACCGCGCCAACCAATTGTGAATTAACAAAACAATCAACAACATCAACTGAAACGGGAATTTCAGAAAGCGATGTGTAGCCAATTTCTCCGTGCACGGCTTCACCTTTTGGGTGCACCGGAATAATGGAGTGACCTTTATCTTTTAGTAATTGAGCAACCCCAAAAGCTGCACGGTCAGGGTTGTTACCAAGTCCAACTACAGCCCAAGTTTTAAGAGCTAGGACTGCGTCAATTGTTTCTTTGGTATTAATCGGTACGACCTAGAGCGTGGAATTTCCAACCAGCTTTTCGCCACAATGTGCGATCTAACATATTACGGCCATCAATAATGATCTTAGATTTCACAAGAGAAGCGATCGCCGCTGGATCGATTTGGCGGTATTCCTTCCACTCAGTTAAGTGCAGAATCAAATCAGCATCCTTAAGCGCATCTGTAACAACCTCTTGGTATTCAAGGTTAGGAAAACGCTTGCGCGCAGGCTCGATACCTTGTGGATCATGCACTACAACGATTGCACCAGCAGCTTGTAACTGCGCAGCAATATCTAAAGCTGGGGAGTCACGAACATCATCACTGTCAGGTTTGAAAGTCGCACCAAGCACAGCAATTTTGTACTGAGTTAAATCCTCTGAAAGCTCGCCGCGAACAACATCGATTACACGTTGGCGAGCACGAAGGTTAATCGCGTCAATTTCGCGTAAAAATTCAAGAGCTTGCTTAGCGCCTAGTTCTTCAGCACGCGCCATAAATGCACGAATGTCCTTTGGAAGACAGCCTCCACCAAAACCGATACCGGCTTGCAAGAATTTATTTCCGATACGTGGGTCATAGCCGATTGCCTTTGCCAGCACTGTGACATCGCCACCAGCAGCTTCGCAAACTTCAGCCATGGCATTGATAAATGAAATCTTTGTTGCAAGGAATGAATTCGCGGCAACTTTTACTAATTCAGAGGTTGGTAGATCTGCGCGAATCCATGGCGTACCCAGAGCAATAACTGGTTCGTAAACCTCCTTAAGAATTTCTTCGGCGCGATCATTTGCAACACCAACAACTAAGCGGTTAGGAGTCAAAGTATCTTCAACGGCAAAACCTTCGCGAAGGAATTCTGGATTCCAGGCTAGATCTGCTTGTGGTGCAATTTTTGCGAGCTCTTCACGCAAACCTTGCGCGGTTCCAACTGGCACAGTTGATTTGCCAACAACTAAAGCACCATCCTTTAGATGAGGTGCGATTGCAGCAACTGCTGATTTCACATATGTCAGATCTGCTGCAAGTCCATCTTTGCTTTGCGGTGTTCCTACACAAACAAAGTGAACGTCAGCATCTTTAACCGCTGAAAAATCAGTTGTAAATGAAAGTCGTCCAGTTTTCATTTCTTGTTCTAACAAGGTATCTAAACCTGGTTCGTAAAATGGCAACTTTCCACTTTGCAGAAGTGCGACTTTTTCAGGATCTGTATCCACGCCAACAACGGTGAAGCCAAGAGAGGACATACATGCAGCGTGGGTGGCTCCTAAATATCCGCAGCCAACTACCGAGAGAGTTAAAGTCATGTGGCCGAGTTTACTTCAGAGCCCCGCAAGGATTTTCATCAGCGGTACGAGTCTTGAATTTATCGATCACAGTTGGCTTAGCAGTTGTTGTTGATGAAGGTGAAGGAGTAGGGGTTACCTCATCGGTAAGCGGTAAATCTTCACGAATTCGATTGAATAGTTCTGGAGCAAGCTCTGAATCCCACGTCACAACGGATCCAATTCCAGGTACTCGTGCATTGGTGTTTCCGAGCGGAATTGTAAGAGTTCGAACGTTGCTTGAAGAAAGATTCTTCATTTGCTTTGCAAGAGTCAAAAGATCGCTCTTATTGAGTTCTGAATCAGTCTTGATCGTCGCAATCGCTGCGTTAAAGAAATTAACGAGCTTTACCGGGTTAAGCAAAACGCCGGTGCTCGTTACTTTACGTAGGACCGCGCTCATGAATTGCTGTTGACGTTGCATACGACCTAAATCGCCCATTCCATCAAAGTCACGGGTTCGCACATATTTCAAAGCTTCCACTCCATTAAGTGTGTGGACACCTGCGGGCAGAACTAAGTGGCTACCAGGATCATCGATGTCGCGCTTAGTACAAACTTCGATACCACCGAGCGCGTCAACCATTCCTGCAAAACCAGCAAAGCCAATTTCGATGTAGTGGTCAATACGAATCCCTGTTTCGTTTTCAACCGTTTCGATTAACAGCGGTGCGCCACCAAAGGCAAATGCTGCGTTAATTTTTCCTTTAGCTGCAGGAATGATTTTTTCCTTATTCAAAGAAGAAGGATGCTCTGGAATTGTTACCAATGAATCGCGGGGAATAGAAATGATTGTTGCTTTATCCCGTGATTTGGAGATGTGAACAATGAGCATTGTGTCTGATCTAGAACCCGCAGCGGTCTTTGTGCTTCCTACTCGAAGCAACTTCATTTGTTCTTTAGTCAGACCCTCACGAGTATCAGAGCCAACTAATAAATAGTTAAGCGCTTTATTTGGCTTATCAGGTCGATTGTTAATTGATCCAAAGGCATCGATACGGTCGATTGCACCGCTGATCTGACCCAGACCTAGCCAAGAAAAGGCGGAAATCAGAACTACTCCCACAGATAGTGAGGTAATAATCCGAATTGCCCGCGTTGATTTCACTGTCAGAGAGTACTTGAGCGATAGCGTGTACGCGTTATGTCGACATCAGCGAACACGTTATATGGCTCACCGAAGCGAGAAATCTCGGTCATCCTGCCGATCCTGAACGAGGAGAAGTATCTCGAGGATTCTGTGAATTCGATCTTGTCTCAGAATTTCACCGGAGCATTAGAAGTGGTCCTTGCAGTGGGTCCTTCGCAGGATGAAACGATGAAAATTGCAAAGTCACTCGAAGCTAAAGACTCACGTGTTGTTGTCGTTGAAAATCCAACGGGTAAAACTGCGGCAGGATTAAATCTTGCCATTGCCAAAACTCGTTATTCAATCATTGTGCGAGTTGATGGACATTCACAAATTCCAGTTGATTATTGTGAAACCGCTTTTCAGATTCTTAATGAAACTGGTGCGGTGAATGTTGGCGGAATCATGGCAGCCGAAGGTGTTTCACTTTTTGAAAGATCTGTTGCTCGTGCAATGCGCAGCCCACTAGGAGTTGGCGCATCTCGTTTTCATACCGGTGGCGGTGCTGGCGCATCCGACACTGTTTATTTAGGATGCTTTAGAAAAGAAGCATTATTGGCTGTTGGTGGATTTGATGAGAGATTTACTCGAGCTCAAGATTGGGAACTCAACTTTCGTTTACGCGAAAGTGGCGGCATTGTTTACTTTGATCCACGATTAAAAGTTACATATCGTCCCCGCTCTACAGTTAAAGCACTTGCCAAGCAGTACTTCGAATACGGTCGCTGGCGGCGCGTTGTTTCAAGAAGACATAAAGGAAGCATTAACTACAGATATCTCGCTCCACCATTTACAGTGGTTGCAACCTCACTATCGATCCTTCTTGGGGCACTGATTTCGCCAATTTTGTTTATTCCTGCTCTTGTTTATTCAGTGTTTATCCTGGGAGCTTCGACAATTATTGGTAAGAGCATGGGTGAGATTCTTTGTTTGCCAACTATTTTGCTCACAATGCATATTTCATGGGGGCTTGGATTTCTTACTTCGCCGAAGTCACTAGCCCCTGCGGTAACCTTGCATCCGTGAGTACCCCATTGCAGGTTTATGAGCCATTTAGAGCCGGCCTGCCCAAGCTCGGCAAATACTGGAAATCCTTATGGTCCCGCAGAACCTTTATCTCTGAATACTCAAAATCTGAACTGCGCGAGCAGCATTTTGATTCAGTTTTTGGGCAGTTATGGCTTGTCCTAAATCCATTGTTGCTTTCGGGTGTTTACTTTATTTTGATTGTGATTATCGGTGGAACAACCGATAGCTCGCGCTACGTTCACCTGACTGCAAGTCTTTTCCTCTTTTACCTGGTGGCTAACTCATTGACCGGTGGAGTTAAATCAATTACTGCAGGACAGCGACTTATTTTGAACACCGCATTTCCGCGAATCATGTTGCCAATCTCGGCAGTTGTCATTGCAATATTCAAATTTATTCCAACCTTAATTGTTTTCATTGTTATAAAAGCGGTTATGGGTTCACCGTTTTCAATTGAAATGTTGTGGGCCATTCCTGTTTTGTTGATTACTCTTTTTCTCGCATTAGGTCTAGCAATCACAATTTCATGCATAAACGTTTACTTCAGAGATATTGCAAGCTTCTTGCCGTATCTGACCAGAACGCTTCTTTACTTGTCTCCAATTTTGTACGAGGCTTCTGCGTTAAATCCAAATCTGAAAGCACTTGAATATGTGAACCCACTGTTTCCAATTTTGGATTCGTGGTCACGCGCATTAGTACAAGGTGAAGTACCTCAAACTTCGAGCATGCTTCAGGGATTAGCCTGGGCGACAGGTATCTTCTTTATTGGTACCTACTTCTTCTTATCGAGGGAGCGTGAGTTCGCTGTCCGCCTCTAAACTTCATAAAACTAATGAGCTCGCAGTTTCAATTAGAAATGTCGGGCTTACTTACACGACAGCGATTGATCGCAGACCGACGCTTAAGGCGCGCGTTAAGGCGCTCGGTCGTGGAGGAAAGCAAACTCGTATTGTTCGCGCACTTGATGATGTAAACCTTGATATTGAATATGGACAAGTTTTAGGTGTCATTGGAACTAACGGTGCAGGAAAGTCATCGCTTATGCGCTGTGTTGCTGGCATCTTGCCGCCTTCACAAGGTCGCATCGAGGTTTATGGATCAGTAAGCACCTTGTTGGCACTCGGCGTTGGATTTAATCCATCGATGTCAGGCCGAGACAATGTCTTTTTAGGCGGCTTAGCTGCTGGAATGTCTCGTGAGGAAATAGAAGGACATTTCGATGAGATTGCAGATTTTTCAGAGCTCGGCGATGCAATTGATGCACCAATGCGAACTTATTCATCAGGAATGTATGCACGCTTAGCGTTTTCAGTAGCTGCAACTGTACGACCAGACATTTTGATAATCGATGAAGCTCTCAGTACCGGAGATGCCAAGTTTAAGGAAAAAAGTCTTAATCGAGTCAAAGAATTGCGCAGCGATGATCGTGCATTGATCCTTGTAAGCCATGCAATGCAAACATTGCGAGATACCTGTAATGATGTGGCGTGGCTGCATAAAGGCAAGTTGATTCAGCGCGGCGAACCTAATCAAGTAATCGATGCGTATCAAGAGTTCTTACATCTTGGAAAGAGTGCAGCAATTGATGAGGATGTTTAAGCCTCTCGTTTTACTTTTGGCTTTAGTCGCTATTGCTCCACCGCAAGCCGCTGCAGTCAATGTCCCAACCGAGTTTGCGATAACGGGGGCTGGTTACGGTCACGGCGTAGGACTTAGTCAGATTGGCGCTCGTTCAAAAGCCCTTGCCGGTGAAACAGCAACTGCGATTCTTAATTACTATTACAAAGATGTAGTAATTCAACCTATGGATGATTCAAAGATCTTGCGAGTAAACATCGGTCACCTCTTGAGTACTGCACGAATTGCGACAGGAACTCCTGATGCAACGCTTCAAATCTTTAGTGGAGATATTGGAGATGCGCAAGATGTTGCACCTATCGCGATAGTTCCAGTCAAAAGCTCACTGAATTTTTCAATTCTAGGTTCGACAGTTGTCCCAAGTGTTGTTGTTGGAAAAAGGACAACAAGTTTGCCAAGGAATAGAGTTTTCACAGTTCGGTGGAGTGGAACTCGGTACATGCCAGGTGTTGAAGGCGTTGTTTCACTTACTCATTCATCAGTTACAACCAGATATCGATATGGCCAGATGCAATTTAAAGCGGTCAAGGCTTCAACTCTTGGCTATCGATTAGAGATAACAAACTCGGTTCGTTTGGCTGATGAATACTTGTGGGGGATTAGTGAAGTTCCATCTTCATGGCCAGTGGCCGCGTTAGAAGCTCAGGCAATTGCTTCACGCACATATGCTTTGAATAAAGCCGGTATCTATCGAGCACGATGCGATTGTGACTTGTACGGCGAGATATCTGATCAGAAATTTCTGGGCTACGCCAAAGAAACTGAAAAGAATTGGGGAAAGTTTTGGGTAGCTGCGGTTACTAATACTGCAGGTTTAACCCTTACCCAAAACAACCTTCCTATTGCGGCCTACTTTGGAAGCTCTACGGGAGGCCTCACTGAAACTGCCTTAAATGCGTGGGGAAGTGATCGAACTTATACCCAGATAATTCCTGATCCTGGCAGCCAAGATGTAAAGCTAAATCCAAATTTCTTCAGTTGGAAGCGGTCTATTCCGCAAGCGTCGGTAGCGCTCGCCTTTGCTTTGCCAGATGTTGTAACCCTTGAAGTTGTTTCGAAAAATTTAAGCGGAACTGTCGGAACAATTAGAGCCACATCTAGCACCGGAATACAAAAAAGTTTACGTGGGGAAACCTTTAGAAGCCGAACAAGAATTCCATCTGCCTACTTTGATTTAGTTGGCGTGCAGAATGCTGTTGAGCCCACCCCAAGTCCCAGTCCTTAAGACAACTTCAAGTCCGCCATCTAGCGAGTTTCTACGGAACAACAAATTACTTGCTCCTGAAAGTGTGCCAGCTTTTACGATTTCACCATCTGGCAACTTAACTTTTGCTGCAGCAGTGATGTAAGTACCAGCTTCAATCACACAGTTGTCACCGAGTGAAATACCCAAACCTGAATTTGCACCTAGCAAACACTTTTCACCAATTGAAATAACTTCTTTACCGCCACCGCTAAGGGTTCCCATAATTGATGCACCGCCACCAACATCGGTGCCATCTCCAACGATTACACCAGCTGAGATTCTTCCTTCAACCATTGAGGTTCCAAGGGTTCCGGCATTGAAGTTAACAAAACCTTCATGCATCACAGTTGTACCTGAAGCTAGGTGTGCACCTAGTCGTACACGATCAGCATCAGCAATTCGAACACCAGAAGGAACTACATAATCAACCATTCGTGGGAACTTATCGACACCGTAAACACTGACATGACCATGTGCGGCTTTCAATCGTGCACGAGTGATTTCGAAATCTTCAACCGCGCATGGGCCGACCGAAGTCCACACAACATTGCTTAATACTCCAAATATTCCGTCAAGTGCTAGCCCGTGTGGCTTCACTAGTCGGTGCGATAGAAGATGTAAACGCAAATAAGTATCGGCTGCATTAGCTGGTGCTTTTGAAATATCAATTTCAATACTTACTACTTCACGTGAAACTCCACGAGCAACATCGTTGCCAACAAGTGCGGTTAGCTCTGCGGGAACTGAACCTGAAAGTTGTGACAAGGCAGGGGATGGAAACCAAACATCAAGGGTTACGCCCTTGGCGATGGTTGCGATTCCGTGGCCAGATGCGATGTTCGTCATGTGCCAAGCCTAGCCTCTATTGTTAGCCGCATGCGTATTGCCGTCTTTTGTTCATCCTCACCCACGATCGATAACAAGTATGTAGACCTTGCTTACGATTTGGGTAAGGGAATTGCTACCTCTTCTAATGAGTTAGTCACCGGCGGTGGCCACATTTCGATGATGGGTGCGGTCTCTAGGGGAGCTCGTGATGCTGCGGGCAAGACAATCGGCGTCATTCCACAAGCTTTGGTCGACATTGAATTTGCTGATCATGACAATGACGAATTACACGTTGTCGAAACTATGGGACAACGAAAGCACATGATTACCGATATTTCAGATGCATTTGTGACTTTGCCAGGTGGTGCCGGAACCCTTGAAGAATTTTTTGAGATATGGGTTGGTCACTACCTAAAGTTTCATTCAAAGCCCGTTGTAATTCTAGATCCATTTGGAGTTTATGCACCGTTGCATGAATTGATCGTTCACTTGGAAGATGAGAAGTTTATTAAGCCGGGAATGCGTGAAATTGTTCAATGGACAACTACTGTCGATGAAGCATTGCGAGCTTGCCAAGCATGAGAAGTAATCACATTGCAATGAGCCTTGTCATTGATGTTCCAATTCAAAAAGTGTGGGATGCCCTAGCTGATTGGGAATCACAAAGTGAATGGATGCTTCAAACAACTGTTGAAGTTACTTCTGATATTCGCAGCGGAGTTGGAACATCGATAGCTGCTTTCACCGGAATCGGAAAGTTCGGAATTATGGATCACATGACGGTGACTGCATGGAATCCTCCAACTGTGTGCGATGTTGTTCATACAGGAAAAATTATTAAGGGAACTGGGCGCTTTGAATTAACTGCGCTCACGCCACAGTCCACACGCTTTGATTGGTCAGAAGAAGTCCTTGCTCCGCGAGCGCTATTCCTTCTCATTGCACCAGGTTTGTACGTAGGAGTACGTATCTCACTGTCAGCCTTGCGCCGCCAGTTGCATCGAAGCAAGTAAAGTTGCCCCATGGGCAAGCAACCGCAATCACTGGCGCAAGCCCTTGCCTCATTACCCGAAGAAGAACGCATCATCTTGACCATGCACTATCTGAAGTCGATGAGCGCCGCCGATATCGCAGCAATTCTCGGTGTTCCAGAAAGGTCTGTAGAGGCAATAATTCGGCAAGGCAAAGCCCGGCTGAGCGCGATTTTGGGCATGTAGCCCACACCCGAATTCGCACTAAGGCTCATTCTGAGAGATACTTACCCCCTTGCTTTACACATAGCAGTACCAACGATTTAGAGGAGTCTTCCCATGGCAGCCATGAAACCCCGTACTGGTGATGGTCCAATGGAGGTTACGAAGGAAGCCCGCTCCCTAGTGATGCGAATTCCTCTTGAAGGTGGCGGACGCTTAGTAGTGGAAATGAACGCCGAAGAAGCAAACAATCTCAGCGCAGCTCTACACGCAGCTGTTGCTCTCGTTAAGAAGTAATTTAGATTTAAAGGCACTAGCCTTACCAATCATGTCAGCGCTACCTCTTTACTCACCCCTTGAGATTTCAAAGGCGGTTAGTGCGCACTCAATCGCACTGGGATTCATCAAGAATCTAGATGGCAATTTTGAATTTGTTTCTCCACTTGCATCCCAAATCGAGAAGTTTTTTGGCCTCAATCTTGTTGATGAATTAACTTTTTTCGCACCAACTGGCAAAGCTGGAGAACTCTTTGAGATTCCTGTTAGCGCTGAAGATTCCCAAACAGATCGACTATTTTTAGTTTCGATTGGTGATCAAAGCGGTTCTGCGGCACGTGCAGCAGGAGCGGCCGTTGGTCGCAAAGTACGTGGAAAGAACACAACAATATTTGCTGCATGTGTTGTTTCAGAAATTAAGTCCTTTGCAATTTCTGTCTCACTAGGCGCTTGGGTCTGGAACCTAAAGACAGATAAGAAAAAAGAAGAGCCAACAATTTATGTAGCCAGCAAAAATACACAGGAAATTAAAGATGCAGCCGCAATTGCACAAGCGATCTGCAGAACGCGCGACTTGGTTCATACTCCAGCAAATATCAAGACGCCAGCTTGGATGGGTAAGCAAGCAGAAGAATTTGCAAAGGGAACCGGATTAACAGTCAAGATATTTGCTGGAGCTGCATTAAAGGAATTTGGTGGCCTTCGAGCTGTTGGTGGTTCATCGCCAAAGCCAGGACCGCGCATGATCCAAGTTACGTATCAACCAAAATCAAAGAAAAAGTCAGTCAGAGCTTTGCCGCACGTTGTTTTGGTAGGCAAGGGAATCACTTTTGATACAGGCGGAGTCTCGCTGAAGCGCCCTTATGACACCATGATGGCAATGAAGAGCGATATGGCAGGATCTGCGGCAATTCT
>Ga0208235_1000156_pt1 | contig 18086 bp, 18 predicted proteins | sample LakMenEpi22Oct12_FD_150727 | JGI IMG/M metagenome (GOLD analysis project Ga0208235, IMG submission 150727) | Freshwater microbial communities from Lake Mendota, WI - 22OCT2012 deep hole epilimnion (SPAdes) | ecosystem: Environmental > Aquatic > Freshwater > Lake > Epilimnion/Euphotic zone ... | reverse complement strand
AGTTGCCGTTTACACAGTTTTGAATTTAGTTTATGACATAAGAATTGAAGTACTACTAAGTGCTGGTGGCTCTGTTGCCTCCATGATTGTTAATAAGTTTGGTGAGGCAGATCCAGTTGAGTTACAGGCATTAATGGGCGCAGGCTTTGTCCTCTTTATGGTGACCTTATTAGTTAACTTCTTAGCAAATTACATTATTAATAAGACTGCCAGGGAGTAGAAAGATGAGCCAAACTACTCTTAATGTTAAGCCTGATCACCCATGGAAGTTAACTCCAAAGGATTTAATTACCGATTTTCTAGGAGCACTCTTTACATTACTTAGCACCTTAGCAATTGTTGGCTTCTCACCCTTAAAGGGCAAGTTAGGTTTTGCCTTAACCTTAATTGTGATGGCAATTATTACTGCCACCGTTGTGAGTTGGATTAGATTAGATCGAAAGGCAGCTGTTAACTCCTCCACCACAGTGTTGGTATATATCGCAGCATCATTTGTAATCATGGCTTTGGCCTCAGTACTTTATGAAATTATCAGATTAGGAGCACCTGGTTTTTCTCTCTCCATCTTTACTAAAGATATGTCAGAGACAGCATCTGATATGCCACTTACCGAAGGTGGCCTACTACATGCTGTAATTGGTACGGCATATATTGTTTTATTTGCAACCTTAATCTCAACTCCAATTGGAATCTTGACCGCACTTTATATTGTTGAGGTAAAGGGCAGATTTGCTGGATTGGTTAGATTTTTTGTGCAGGCAATGAGTGGTGTGCCATCAATTGTGGCTGGCTTATTTATCTTTGCCGTTTGGATGATTCAACTGGGAAATGCTTATAGTGGTATTGCTGGTGGCTTTGCGCTAACTGTATTAATGATTCCAACTGTGGCAAGAACAGCTGAAGAGGTTTTAAAGTTGATTCCAAGTGATCTTCGTGAGGCAGGCCTTGCCTTAGGTGCTACCCAATGGCGCACTGTTGCCATGGTGGTAATTCCAGCAGCACGTAGCGGATTAATTACCGCGGTCATCTTAGGAATTGCTCGGGTGGTGGGTGAGACTGCGCCACTGCTATTAACAATTGGCGGGGCAGATGCGATTAATTTGAACCCAACCGCTGGCAATATGTCAGCCTTTCCATACTATGTTTGGAAGAACCTACTTATCGGCAGCGAGAATGCGATTAGTAGAGCCTGGCTTGGTGTATTTGTTCTAATGATTTTAGTTCTAATCTTTTTTGCCTTAGCTAGATACTTTGGTGGGGTTAGGGGAAGTAAAAAATGAGTAATGAAAATACTTCAGATAAAAGTGCAAATCGAGAGGAAAATATGAGCCAAATGACCGGAAAGCAAACAAGTACTAGTAGGCCCACGCCAGCATCGGGTGCTACTCGCTCACTTGGTGATGTGGCATCAGCTCGAACAGTCAACGCTGGTAAGCCCAATTCAGGTGGCAGTGGACTTGAGGCAAGAGGAGTACATGCTTGGTTTGGTAAGAAACATGTTTTAGAAGATATCTCAATGGATTTTGCAACCGGCACAGTTACTGCGCTAATTGGACCATCTGGTTGTGGAAAATCAACATTTATCCGCACCCTAAACAGAATGCATGAATTTATTCCTACTGCTGCCCTTGCTGGTCAGGTATTACTAGATGGCAAGGATGTTTATGAGCCAGGAGTTGATGTAACAAAGATTCGCCTTAAAGTTGGAATGGTTTTCCAAAAACCAAACCCATTTCCATCAATGACTATAAAAGAGAATGTTTTATCTGGCTTGAAATTATCCCAAATTAAAATTGATAACCCTGAAGAGTTGCTAGAGAGCTGTTTAAGACGAGCTGGGTTATGGGAAGAGGTTAAGGATCGACTTAATGAATATGGTGGCTCTTTATCTGGTGGTCAACAACAACGTCTATGTATTGCCCGATCTCTGGCAGTTAGCCCACAAGTTTTGCTAATGGATGAACCATGTTCTGCGCTTGATCCAGGATCTACTCTTCGAATTGAAGAGACAATTCGTGAGCTAGCAAACACTATGAGCGTTGTGATTGTGACTCACAATATGCAACAAGCTGCCCGAGTCTCTGATTACACCGGATTTTTCTTATCTGATGGTGGCCCTGGTCGATTAATTGAGAGCTCAACTACAGTTGAGATCTTTACTAATCCAAAGCAGAAGCGCACTGAGGATTATGTATCTGGCAGATTTGGTTAATTCCTAGTCACCAACTGTTAACTTAACTTACATATCTAGTTCACCAAAACAGCCTTAGAAGTTTTCCTCCCCGAACTAGGTTTGCCTTACCAACCTAAGTCAAGGAGGCTTTATGAAGTTTCGCAACAAGATGGCGGTAGCAGCACTTGCTACCTCGGGGTTAATTCTCTCCTCAGCCCCAGCCTTTGCTGGCTCAATTAATGGCAGCGGTGCAACATTTGCACAGCCACTGATTGATGTTTGCAAAGTAGAGTTCACAAAAGATACTGGTCACACAATTAACTACACCGGTGGTGGTTCTGGTAAAGGTAGAACTGATTTCACAAATAACCTAGTTGATTTCGCAGCCTCAGATGCTGTTTACACATCAGGTTTTCCTGCTCACTTAGAGTATGCCCCAGTTTATGCAGCTCCAATTGCGATTTTCTACAACCTACCAACTGTTAAAGAGCCGATTAACTTAAGCGCTGAGACTGTTGCACAGATCTTCAGTGGTCAAATTACCAAGTGGAATGACCCTCGAATCATTGAAGAGAATCAAAATGTCACAATCAATACACCTGTTTATAAGACTAAAAAAGAGGTGGTAACAGTTGGTGGCAAGAAGGTTACTAAGACTGTTCCGGCATTAGATAAAAATGGAAAGCCAACAGTACTTCGCACCCTTACTAAGACTGTAAATATCACTCTTCCAAACACTGCAATCACCGTTTACTACCGCACCGACTCCTCTGGAACATCAGAGCAGTTTGGTAAGTTCCTACAAGGAGCAAATGCTGGAGAGAACGCAGGACTTTGGCCAAAGACAGCGAGCGGAACATTTGCTAACTCAACACCACGTAACATCGCAAACTCATTTAACTTCCAAGGTGCATCAGGTTCAGCATTAGTTGCAGCTGGTGTTAAGGGCAAGGTTGGCGGAATTGGTTATGGTGAGGTTTCTTGGGCAACTGATAACAAACTTCCAGTAGCAAGCATTAAAAATGCAGCTGGTGAGTTCGTAGCTCCAACCTCTGCTGGTACCTCAGCCTTCTTAGGTGGCGGAACAATTGCAGCAAATGGTGGATTAGCAGCAGATTATAAGAAATCAATTACTGGTGCATATCCAATCGGAACCGCCTCCTATGGATTGGTATATCCAGAATCAGCTAAAAAAGATCCAGAAAAACAAAAGATCGTAGCTGCCTGGCACACTTATCTGTTAGAGCAATGTCCAAAGAAATTCCCGGAAAAAGGATATGTCCAGATCACCGGACCTTTGTATGACAAAGCAAAAGCACAGATTGCCAAGATCAAATAAGTAAATAACGTAAAAGAAACCCCCGCTCACTCCTAGGTGCGGGGGTTTTTACATTTCAAGCTTTATCCTTAACCTATGGAGTTTGCATATAACCTATTTTTAGTTCTTCACTTTGTTGGTTTAGCTGGCCTACTTGGCGGCTTATTAACCCAGATCTCAAATAAGCCAAAGCGGCTAGAGAAGTTAGTACTACATAGCGCCTGGTTAATGTTTCTGGCCGGAGTGGTAATGGTTGGCATAAATCAGATGATGCATGCAGATGATCCAACTGTTGCTGTACTTGATCACATAACTGTTGCAATTAAATCAACTGTTATTTTATTGATATTGGCAATTGGTTACTTAAATATCAAAAAGAGTGTTTTATCAAATAAGGTGTGGGCGATAATGAGCGCACTTGCTTTATTTAATGTGGTAATCGCCGTATATAGATAGTAATTTCTATTTACCTTCACTTATAAGGTAAGATCTACCCTGTAACTGTAACGAACCACAGATTGCTAGATAAAGATCTGCGTTATGGGTGTGGACTCCGGAGGACCCGGGCCACTTTTGATTACGCAAAGGGGTGGAATCCGGTTAACACCGGAGTCAGCCCATGCCAGCGATTAATCCAATAGTTTTAAACTCATTATCTGATCTACAGCCATCTTTATATTGGCTAGATGCTGATCCATTGGAGCCAAGCTCTCACTCTGCTTTAACTAGTGATATCCAAACTGATCTTTGTATTGTCGGTGCTGGTTACACCGGACTTTGGACTGCGCTTTTGGCAAAGGAGCGAGATCCAAAACGTGAGGTAGTAATAATTGAGATGCGCGAGACTGGAAATGGCGCCTCTGGTAGAAATGGTGGATTTTGTAACGCATCCCTTACTCATGGCTTTGTTAATGGTTACACCCGTTTCCCAGATGAGATGGCGGTAATAGAAAAGCTAGGCCGGCAAAATCTTGATGCGATGGAAGAGACAATAAAAAAATACAAGATTGATTGTGATTTTGAAAGAAATGGTGAGCTTCGAGTCGCAGTTGCCCCTTGGCAGATGGCGGGCTTAAAGGAGGAGGCGGTTGCTAGAAATAAGACTGGCGATCATGTTGAGGTATTAGATAAAGATCAGGTTAGAGCATTGGTTAACTCACCCATATATGAGGGTGCCTTATTTGATCATGATGGAACAGCGCTAGTTGATCCTGCCAGATTGGTTTGGGGACTTGAGAAGGCTTGCCTTTCTCTTGGCGTAAAGATCTATGAGAACTCAAAGGTTGAGGAGTTAATAGATGAGGGTGATCATGTTGTTGTTAAAAGCGCATATGGATCAATCAGGGCTAATAAGGTTGCCCTTGCTACAAATGTTTACACACCCCTGATAAAAAGTGTTAAAAAGTATGTAATTGCAGTGTATGACTTTCAATTAGTAACCCAACCATTAACAAGTGCGCAGTTAGAAAGTATTGGTTGGAAAGGTAGGGAGGGATTATCCGATGCTGGGTATCAATTCCATTACTACCGGTTAACTAAAGAGAATGAGATTTTATGGGGTGGATATGATGCGGTATATAACTACGCTGGCAAGGTTAGATCTGAGTATGAAACTAGACCTGAGACCTATGCAAAGCTTGCAACTAACTTTTTTAAAACTTTTCCGCAATTAGCTGGAATTAAATTCACCCATGGTTGGGGTGGGGCAATTGATACCTGCTCAAGATTTTCACCCTTTTGGGGACAGGCTTTAGATGAGAAGGTTGCCTATGTTCTTGGCTATACCGGACTTGGGGTAGCAACAACAAGATTTGGTGCATCTGTGATGCTGGATCTGTTAGATGGTGTTGAAAGTGAAGCAACACAGTTGTCTATGGTTAAGCACAAACCAATTCCATTTCCACCAGAGCCATTTAGATTCTTATTTATCAGGCTTACCCAGTGGGCGATAACTAGGGCAGATAAGAATGGTGGAAAGAGAAATCTATGGCTTCGCCTACTTGATCGGCTTGGTTTGGGCTTTGATTCCTAAGTTAGAATAAATCATGGCTAAAGTAATTGAATCTAAAGATAAGTTAACTCTGCAACTATCCTTCTGGGAGAAGATATTTGCTCTTCACAATACTTTAAGTGTGGATAAAAGCTCACTAATTGAAAAAAAGGTAGCGCAAAAGCCATGGAGCTCTGAAGTATTAAAGGGGACCAGAGCTCCTGGAACAGGCTTTCCATTTTTAATCCTGCTTGGAACTATGCGTTATAAAGATGGCAAGGATTTCACCGCTATCTACAAGAAACGACCAGTTGAGATATATACATTCAAAGATGGCCCATTCAAACGATGGATTGTTAGCAAGTAATTTTTAATCACAGGATATGTAATTTTTCATAAACAAATTGAAGAGAAGTTTTAACTTCTCTTTGGCGATTCAACTACCTTTTACTTGAACCATGCTTGGCAAAAAATAAAATAGCCAAAATTGCTAGGGCGGTTAGAAGGATTTCCATCTCTGAACTTTATCAACCTATCTCAATCCGCTAACATCGAATTATTACTTATTGACCTACAAAAGCGCGCCTGGCAGGAATCGAACCTGCGACCTACTGCTTAGAAGGCAGTTGCTCTATCCGACTGAGCTACAGGCGCATTATTTGAACGGGGTAAGTCTACCGATCACAACAGGTAAGGTTTGACCCTATGGCTGAGTTTATTTACACGATGAAAAAGGCGCGCAAAGCGCATGGCGACAAAGTAATTCTTGATGATGTCACCTTGATGTTTTTGCCTGGCGCCAAGATTGGCGTGCTTGGTCCAAATGGAGCTGGTAAATCTACAGTTCTGCAAATTATGGCTGGCCTTCAACAACCATCAAATGGTGAGGCTTATTTATCTCCTGGCTACACAGTTGGAATCTTGTTACAAGAGCCACCTTTAAATGAGGATAAAAATGTTTTAGAGAATGTGCAAGAGGGCGTGGCAGAGACAATTGGATTGCTAAATAGATTTAATGCAATCAGCGAAGAGATGGCAAATCCTGATGCTGATTATGACAAATTGTTAGCTGAGATGGGAACATTACAAGAGCAGTTAGATCATCGAAATGCTTGGGATTTAGATTCACAATTGGAACAAGCAATGGACGCACTTCGCTGTCCACCACCTGAAGCTGATGTGAAGGTTTTATCTGGTGGAGAGCGCAGACGTGTTGCATTATGTAAATTGCTTTTACAAAAACCAGATCTTTTATTACTTGATGAGCCAACTAACCATTTGGATGCAGAGTCTGTGCTGTGGCTTGAGCAACATTTAAGTAAGTATGAAGGAACTGTGGTGGCAATTACCCACGATAGATACTTCCTAGACAATGTTGCCCAATGGATCTTGGAGTTAGATCGAGGCCGTGCTTATCCATATGAAGGAAATTACACAACTTACTTAGAGACCAAAGAAGCACGTATGAAGGTTGAAGGACAAAAAGATGCCAAGCGAGCAAAGCGAATTAAGGAAGAGCTTGAGTGGGTAAGAATGAATGCCAAGGGCAGACAGACAAAATCTAAAGCTCGTCTTGCTCGTTATGAAGAGATGGCAGCTGAGGCTGATAAAACACGTAAGTTAGATTTTGAGGAGATTCAAATTCCACCAGGACCTCGTCTTGGCGACATTGTTGTTGAGTGTGAAAAGTTAGTAAAGGGCTTTGATGATCGAATATTAATTGATGACCTTTCATTTACTCTTCCACGTAATGGAATTGTTGGGGTAATTGGGCCAAATGGTGCTGGTAAGACCACATTATTTAAAACTATTTTGGGAATGGAAAAGGCAGATTCTGGGGTAGTAAAAGTTGGTGAGACGGTAAAGATTTCATATGTTGATCAATCTCGCGGTGGAATTGATCCAAAGAAATCACTTTGGGAAGTGGTCTCTGATGGTCTTGATTTTATAAAGGTTGGCAATGTTGAAATGCCAAGTCGGGCGTATGTATCTGCCTTTGGGTTTAAAGGTCCTGATCAACAAAAACCTGCGGGGGTCTTATCCGGAGGAGAGCGAAATAGATTAAATCTTGCTATGACTTTAAAGCAGGGTGGAAATCTATTACTCCTTGATGAGCCAACAAATGATTTAGATGTGGAAACTCTTTCATCATTAGAAAATGCATTGCTTGAGTTTCCAGGGTGTGCGGTAGTGATCTCCCATGATCGTTGGTTCTTAGACCGAATTGCTACCCATATTTTGGCTTATGAGGGTGAATCAAAGTGGTTCTGGTTTGAAGGAAACTTTGAAAGTTATGAGGAGAATAAGATTGCCCGTCTTGGTATTGATGCAGCCCGCCCACACCGAGCTACCTATCGAAAATTAACTAGGTAAGTAAAGAGGAGCAGATGAAGTTTAATCACAAGGCATTTGTTAGATGGGATGACCTAGATGCCTTTGGTCATGTCAATAACGCTAAGTATTTGGTTTATGCCCAAGAGGCAAGATTTGAGTGGGGCTATCAACAATTTGCTGAAAAGAAAGAGGAGTCAGCATTAATTGAGATGGTAGTTGCAAGAGGAGAGGTTGATTACTTAGTACCAATTACAGTAGGTGGTACTTACTACGATGTTAATTTGTGGGTGGAATCATTAGGTAACTCATCCTTTGTAATGGCATACCAGGTTGAAAAAGATGGAGTTACCTTTGCCAAGATTAAAACAGTTCAGGTGATGATTGATCTAGCAAGTAGAAAATCTAGACCGATCAATGAGGTAGAGCGAGCCTTTTTAAATAAGTACCTAGATAAGTAGGAGAACCAGATATGACCACTATTAACACTGCGCCAATACCACCTCGCGATAAACGGCTGTGGTGGCGAGACTCTGTTACCTATCAGATTTATATCCGCTCATTTGCTGATGCAAATGGTGATGGCAAAGGAGATGTTCCTGGAATCATCTCTCGGCTTCCTTACTTAAAAAAGTTAGGTGTGGATGCTATTTGGATAACACCTTGGTATCCATCACCACAAAAAGACCACGGCTATGACGTGGCAGATTTTATGGATATTGAGCCAGATTATGGAAATCTTTCTGATGCTAAAAAATTAATTGAAGAGACCCATAAATTGGGTATGCGCTTACTGGTAGATATTGTGCCTAATCATTGCTCTGATCAACATAAATGGTTTCAACAAGCATTAGCTGCAAAACCTGGATCAGCCGAGCGAGATAGATTTATATTCAAAGATGGCAAGGGTGAAAATGGGGATACCCCACCAAATAATTGGCAAGCAGTCTTTGGTGGCTCTGCCTGGCATCGTATTACTGAAGCTGATGGAAAAGCTGGTCAGTGGTACTTACATCTTTTTGCAGTAGAGCAACCAGATTTTAATTGGCAAAACCAAGAGGTTAAGAATTACTTTGAAAAGGTTTTAAAGTTTTGGCTAGATCTTGGGGTGGATGGATTTCGAATTGATGTTGCCCATGGCATGATCAAGGAGGCAGGATTTCCAGATGTGCCAAGTGATCCAAAATTACTAGAGGGAAAACCAATGCCATTTTGGGATCAAGATGGTGTGCATGAGATCTACAAAGAGTGGCGAAAGATTTTAGATTCCTATCCAAATGATCGTATGGCAGTTGCTGAGGCCTGGGTGCATCCAGCAACTCGAATTGCCAGATACTTAAGACCTGGTGAGTTAATGAACTCATTTAACTTTGAATTCTTAGGCTCTAAGTGGGATGTGAGTGAGTTTAAAAACAATATTAATAAATCAATTGAGGCGATAGGCGCAGTGGGTGCGCCATCCTCATGGGTATTTAATAATCATGATGTGGTCAGATCTGTAGATAGATTTGATTTAGGACTTGGCTTAAGTGGTGGAACCACACTTGAACGACAAGGTGATGTTAGTAAGTTCAATTTAAAACGTGGTCAAAAGCGGGCAAGAGCTGGAGCTCTTTTGATGCTGGCACTTCCTGGTGGTGCTTATATTTATCAAGGCGAGGAGTTAACTCTTCCGGAGGCTCGCCAGATTCCAGAGGATCGCTTAAGTGATCCAAGATGGAAGATGAGTGATTACAAAGATCGTGGCAGAGATGGTTGCCGGGTGCCGCTGCCTTGGAAATCAAACTCTAAAGGTGCTTTTGGTTTTTCAGATAATGAAAAGTTAACTCCAAATGATTCCTGGTTGCCACAGGCAGGAGATTGGGGAGATTTTTCAGTAGAAGCACAAGATACTGATCCAAACTCATCCCTTAATTTGTACCGCAAAGCATTAGAGATAAGAAAATCACTAGCTGGTTTAGGAGATGGACCAATGAGTTGGGTTGAAGCCCCTGATTCTGTTGTGGCATTTTCTCGACCAGGTAACTTTTACTGCTACCTAAATCTGGGTGAGGATATGAAACTGCCAGATGGGGCCGAGGTATTGGTAAGTAGCTCATCCATTACAAATGGGATGCTACCCACAGATACTGCAGTTTGGTTTTCACTACCTGCCTAATGTCAAATACTCAGCTGCAGCAGAAGGTAATTAGAACTCTTGCAACAGCACAAGTTTTAAATGGTTTAGGAGTTGCCGGAACAGTTGCTGCAGGCTCTTTGTTGGTTTCATCAGTATCTAACTCTGAAACACTAGCTGGATTAGCACAAACTAGTTCAGTCCTTGGCGCAGCAGCACTTGCCTTACCCCTTGCCAGATTAACTCAAATTGGTGGGCGCCGGTTAGCACTATCAATGGGACTTATCTTGGGTGTGATTGGTTCACTCTTAGTTATTTCTGGCGGATTAAATGAGAATCTTTACCTTATTTTGTTGGGAACATTTCTAGTTGGAGCAGCCTCTGCCTCTGGCTATCAGGCACGGTTTGCAGCAATTGATTTAGCAACATCCCAGCGAAGCTCTCAACAACTCTCTTTTGTTGTATGGGGTTCAACAATTGGGGCAGTTGCTGGTCCAAATTTAATGCAACCCTCTGGTGATTTTGCTAGAAAACTTGGCTTTCCAGAGTTGGTCGGTCCATACTTTATTTCAGCAATTACATTAACTTTGGCCGCTGCTGTGATATTGATTTTTCTTAGGCCAGATCCTTATTTAACTGCCAATAAATTAAGCTCTGAAAAGCAGAAGCAAATAACAAACAAATTAGCCCTTAAACACATTCTAGGTAACAAATTAGCCCGCTTTGCTATTGCTGCCATTACCGTGGGCCATGTTGCAATGGTCTCGGTGATGGTTATGACACCAATTCACATGGCACATGTTGATGTCACACTGAGAATTATTGGAATCGTAATAAGTATTCATGTATTGGGCATGTATGCATTCTCACCAGTAGTTGGGCTAGTAAGTGATCGGATCGGAGGTGTGGCTACTATCAAAATTGGATTAGCAACCTTATTGATCTCATCTGTTATTGCTGGCACATCCCCAGCTGGTGATGCAATTCGATTAGGAGTGGGATTATTCCTGCTCGGCTTAGGATGGTCTTGTACATTAATTGCCGGATCTACTTTATTATCTCAATCAGTTGAATTAAATTTTAAGAGTGCATCCCAAGGAGCTAGTGATTTGGTTATGAATTTAGCAGGAGCTGGTGGTGGGGCGGTGGCGGGTGTAATTATTGCCACCCTAAGTTATGGCTGGCTTTGCCTGATTGCATCAATTCCAGTTGCATATTTAGCACTCACTTCTTTGAAGTTAAAACCAGGTCTTCTTAAGTAGTCTGGTAATCATGTCAACATTTTATGAACGAGCAGGGGGTGAGAAAACCTTTAATGATTTAGTCTCCCACTTTTACGCACTTGTTGCGGTTAATCCAATTTTGCGCCCAATGTATCCAGAAAATGATTTGCATGGAGCAGGAAGAAGATTGCAAATGTTCTTAGAGCAGTATTGGGGTGGGCCAACTACTTATAGTGAGGAACGAGGACATCCAAGACTTCGAATGCGACATGCCCAATTTCATATCTCACGTGTTGAACATGATGCCTGGTTGATCTGCATGAAGGATGCGGTAAATGGGCTTGAGATTGGTGATGATTTAAAAGCTGAGCTTTGGCAGTACTTAGAGGCAGCAGCTGCTGCGATGATTAACGCAGCTGATTAACTCCTACCGCTTTGATTTAGGTTGAGATTTATTTCCAACTTTTAATATCTCACCATTTCGCAGATACCAGATTGTGCCCTTGGCATCTCTAACAGTTGTAATTCGAAGTCCTACAGTTTCAACTACTCCTTGGACATCTAACACATCGATTTTGTCACCAACACCATACTGATCCTCAACCAACATAAAGATGCCAGATAAAATATCTCGCACCAAAGTTTGTGCGCCAAGTCCTAATGCCACACCAATCACACCAGCTGAGGCAATCAGGGGGCCAAGATTTAAACCAAACTCAGCTAAGATCATAAAGATTGCAATCAACCAGATCACACCATTTAAGGTGGATTTTAAAACTGTGCTTGTGGTTTTTGCCCGCTCCTTTTGACGAGCACCAGATCGCTTTGGCCCTGGAATTAAATCTGCGTCAGCAATCCGGTTCATAAACCGGGTGATAGAGCGCTGGCCAATTCTGGCGATGATGATCGCTAGAGCCATAATCACGGTGATATTTAAAGGCGCCCCAGTAAACCAATCTAAGGCTGCTTGCAAATTATCTGGGATTTTCATGGTTATTGTGGAAAACCTTAACCCAATTGTAAGAAGGAATCTGCCTAGAAATGCTGTTTTTTTGCCAACCTTCGGGCAAGATAAGCCTACGCAACTCGAGCCACGAGCTGCCCCTTAAAGGAGAAAGCTTTCAGTGTCACAAACATTGGTACTGAACGCCACCTACGAGCCACTAGGTGTCGTATCAGAGCGACGAGCATTAATACTTGTCTTAAACCAACGCGCAACTAGCGTTGAGGATTCAGATCGCATACTTACCTATGCCCGCGGTTCAATCACATTACCTGCGGTAATTAGATTAAATAAATTTGTAAAGATTCCATATCGTCATGCAGTTCCACTATCGCGCCGGGCAATCTTTGCTCGCGATAACAACCGATGTGTTTACTGCGGAGTTACCGCTACCTCAATTGATCATGTGATTCCAAGATCAAGAGGCGGCGGACATAATTGGGAGAATGTGGTTTCAGCATGTCATAAGTGCAATCACTTAAAGGCAGATCGCACATTAAAGGATTTAGGTTGGCGTCTTCGCCACACACCACGTGAGCCGGTGGGGGCAGCTTGGCGAATCTTAGGAACAGGAAAACCTGATCGAATCTGGATTCCATATTTGAAACCATTTGGGGTTGAGGCGATGGGAGCAGCTAGCGCATGATTGAAGATGGCACCGTTGCTGGTGAGGGTTTAACCTATTTGGAAAGCTTTACCTACTTTGTACTTGCACCAACAGTTTTATTTGTGGTGATCTCATTTTTTGCCTACATCACCGCCAAAGAGGTGCGTGGGAAGAAAAAAGGAAAGCCAAACTCACTTACCAATATTGAGTAGCTTTTTACCTATCTTTTGCCTGCACCTTAAGTGCTCGCTCTAGTGAATCTCGGTTTTCAGAGACTAATCTTCTTAGCCCTGCCTGGCCATCTTTGCCAGTGGTGTTTAACCAATTAACAGTTTTATCAAATGTCTCTTGGGTAGTTATATAGATTGGATACATACCAGTTACAAACTTACTTGCCACCTCATATGATTTTTTACCCCAAGTATCTAGAAGTAGATCAAAGTAGGGATCAACATAGGCAGCTAGCAATGGTCGGTGGAGCGCTCGCATAAAGCCAGCTAATTTTGCCTCACGCTGAGAGGTTGATATCTCCTCAGTGGTAATTGATTTCCATGTTTCACTCTTTGCATCCGCTGTTGGCAGAGCTGCTAACGCAGTTGCATGGGAAAGCTGTCCGGTTAATGTGTTGTCCTTTAATAACTCAGCAGAGAGGGAAGCCTTATCCATCAAGCCACGCTCTGCTAATGCAATAACAAAGCTCCACCTAAGATCGGCATCAACCTTAAGTCCTGCTAACTTGCCATCTAGTAACTCTTTGATTAAATCATTGTGCTCAGCACTTGCTGCAAATGAGGTGAAGTTTCTAGCAAACTGTAATTGGTGATCACTGCCCGCAGCAGAAGTCTTTAACATCTGCTCATAAGCATTTCCAACCTTAAGACGTGCTGAATCTCTTTTAGTAGGTGCGCTATATAACTCAACAGCGGTTACTAATTGATTGGCAATGATGGTTACAGTTGCGATGTCATCCTCACCAGGAAGGCCAGCCAGTGCGATATCGATAAAATCAGTTGCGCTAATCTCAGCATCTCGCAACATATCCCAAGCTGCAGACCAGCAAAGAGCCCGAGTTAGTGAATCATCAATCTTTCCTAAGTGCGCCTTTAAGGTGGCGATTGACCTTTCATCAAATCTGATCTTGGCATAAGTTAAATCTCGATCATTTATTAGTAGAAGATCGGCAACCTTTTGCCCAGCAAGCTCTGAAACAACGGTTTTACTTCCTGCAACATCTAGCTCAACACTTTTTCTAAGTGCAATTTTGTTTCCAACTAGATCATATAAACCAACCGCCATTCGGTGGGGGCGAAGCTCTGATGATCCAACTGGCATTGTGGGTGCTTCTTGAATTACTGAAACTGATTTGTATGTGTCATTTTCAATCTCAAGGGAAGGTCGCAGGGTATTAACACCTGCTGTTTGCAGCCAGGTTGATACCCAAGGCTTTAAATCCCGACCACTTGTTTGGGTTAACTCAACTAGTAGATCATCAAGGGTGGTGTTTTTAAATGCGTGCTTGGCAAAATATCTTTGTAATCCCAAAATGAAATTATCTCTCCCAACATGGGCAACTAATTGCTGTAACACTGAGGCACCCTTTGCATAAGAGATACCATCAAAATTTCCAGATACAGTGTCGATATCTTTCATATCAGAAACAATTGGATGTGTTGAGGTTAATTGATCTTGGCGGTATGCCCAATTCTTTCGCTCCTGATTAAAACCCGTCCAAGATTTTTTAAATCTAGTTGCCTCAACCATGGCAAGGTATGAAGACCATTCAGCAAATGATTCATTAAGCCAAAGATCATCCCACCACTTCATGGTGACCATATCGCCAAACCACATATGGGCCATCTCATGCAAAATTGTGTTAGCTCTTGCGTTATACATTCGCTCAGTAACTTTAGATCTAAATACTAGAAGGCGTTCTAAGAAGGTAACCGCACCAGCATTTTCCATCGCACCCCAGTTGAAATCCACAACTGCGATCTGGTCATACTTTTCAAATGGATACTCAAGGCCAAAGACCTTTTCAAAGTAGGCAAAACCTTGTTTGGTAATTAAGAAAATATCCTCCGGATCTAAAAACTCCGCCAGAGATTTTCGGCAGTAGATACCAAGTGGCACCTTCTTCTTACCAACATACTCATCCTGCACGTTGTAGTAGGGACCTGCAATTAATGCTGTGATGTAGGTAGAAATTCTTGGAGTGGTGGTAAAGCTCCACTTAGCTTTTTTATCTGTTAACGCCGCCTTTTCCTTTAATGGATTATTTGAAATAACCTGCCAATGATCAGGGGCTGTTACTGAGAGTGTGAAAGTTGCCTTTAAATCTGGTTGATCAAAGCATGGATACATCTTCCTGATAAAAGCTGTCTCACCTTGTGAGTAAAGGTAGATCTCATTATCTACTGGATCTACAGATCGCTGCAGCCCCTCACCAGTTTTGGAGTAGAGGCCATTTAATTTAATTACTAATTCATTTTCTGCTGCTAAGTTATTTATAAATATGCTCTCGCCATCATAATTTGCAGTATCAACTACCTGACCATTTAAAGTAGCAGAGATTACCGATTTACCAACTGCGTCAATAAAAGTTGAGTAACCTGGCTTATTGCAGGTGAACTTAACTACTGTGTGTGAGATAAAGATTTCTTCGCCTTGGGTAAGGTCTAGCTCAACCTCATACGATTTAATACTTAAATGAGCAGATCTTTCCGCCGCTTCAGCCCTAGTTGAGTTTAAACCTGGCATATCTACTCCCTTTAAAGTAATTGCGATATCGCAAAGGCAATATTATTTAAGTCTGTATCCAAGCAGAGATTGCAGGTTAAGCCAAGATGGAGCGAGCCTCAAATCGAAGTTACTCACTTCGTGGCGATCGGATGACCCGCGCCCAATCTTTGGCGATGTCACAAAGCTGGGATCAGTACTCAATTGAGATTAAAACGCAATTAGACCTAAACCAGATATTTGCTGATAAGTCTCAAGTTATCTTGGAGATTGGCTCTGGTATGGGGGAGGCAACTGCTGGGATTGCGCAGGCAAATCCACAAACTGGTTATGTCGCAGTTGAGATGCATGCACCAGGTTTGGCTGCGCTTTTGATTTTAATAAATCAGCTTGAGTTAAGCAATGTTAAATTGATTAGAGAAGATGCTACCTATCTGCTGGCAAACTTTATTCCTGACAATAGCCTTGATGGTATCCATCTCTTATTTCCAGATCCTTGGCCAAAAAATCGCCAACATAAGCGGCGGATTGTGCAAGGTGAGTTTGTGGAGTTAATTGCTAACAAATTAAAGCCAGGTGGTTTTATCCATATTGCAACTGATTGGCAGCCATACGCCGATTGGATTAAGGCAAAATTTGCTACCAGCACAAGATTTAAAGGTGGCATTGTGGAACGCCCTAGTTGGCGAGTCCTATCTAAATTTGAAGGACAAGGATTAAAAAAAGGTCATACCGTTACTGATTTTAGATATGAAAGGGTTTAAAGCTTTCCCTCTTTTTCAAACTTAGATATCTGGCCAATTCTTCTTACATGCCGCTCATCATTGGTAAATGGTGTAGCTAAAAAGGTATCTACTAATTGCAGACAAAACTGCTCATCATGCATTCTGCCCCCGATTGAGATTACATTTGCATTGTTATGTTCTCTGGCTAACTTTGCAGTTTCAACCGACCAAACTAAAGCTGCTCTAACTCCTGCCACCTTATTTGCTGCCATTTGTTCACCATTGCCAGAGCCTCCTAAAACTATGCCAACGGAGTTTGGATCTAGGGCGGTGGCCTGGGCTGCTGGTATGCAAAAGGTTGGGTAATCATCAAGTGCGTCATATTGGTGTGGTCCATGATCTACAACCTGATGCCCTGCCTTTTCTAGGTGTTTGATGATTTTAGATTTGAATTCAAGGCCGGCGTGATCACTACCAATGTGAATCTTCATATCGGTAGTTTGGCATATAAATAAATCTGCCTGGCTTATCCTTAATAAGCCAGGCAGATTGTGTCTTTATTTACTTTTAGAAATGAGCCTTAAGAGCGATTACCACCCTTAAATCCCTTGTAACCCTTGTACTTCACGTTGTTAACCATATTAGTTACTCGCTCAGTAGTTTTTGCCTTCTGAGCAGTTGCTTGTGCAGCAGTTATCTTGCCTGCAGTGAGGGCTGCATCAATTTGCTTGTTTACCTCAGCAACTAAGGCGGCAATTAATGCATCCTTTTTGCTGCCTGCGATTTGAGCAAGTGATTCACCAGCCTTCATTCTAGTTTTCACAGCATCTAGTGAGATTCCAAGTGTGGAGGTGACTACAGCATCTAGTGAATCCCGATGATTTTGCTTCAACGCCTTTGCTGCACCCCTTAAATCTGTTGCAGCTTTTGCAATGGAATCTGCTTGAGATTGGGTGATTGTTCCATTTGCTACCAGAGTTGAAAGAAGAGAGTTAATCCCCTTACCTTCTCGACCACCCATGCGATCATCTGCTGATGCAATGGTTGTTCCTGAAACTGTTAGCGCAACTGCGGTAGAGACAATTGCTGCCATTAATTTCTTCTTCATCGATCCTCATTTCTTCAAGTACCTGTTGCACCTGATGTGAGTAGATAACTAGTTCAACCTGTGCTACCTATCTACAACACCTGAGTACTAGGTTAAAGTATTTTTCTGCAGTAAATAATACTCTCCGCTTAGGTGAGTGCTACCCCTCATCTTTATGTGAGTTTAGTGTGAGTAATTTCTTTAGTAGGGATACCACTCTTGTGACGCTGCGTAACCACATTCACCCTTATAGACAGCGCAAACCAACAGGTTTGCCACAAGACCCCAATTGGGGGGATGGATAGGTTGAAATGGCAATCTACAATTTAAAAGCCAGCTTGGTAAAGATAGTTGTTCTCTTAGTTGCAGTAAATCTGATTAATCCACCGCTAGCACAAGCGGCAGGGCGCAGCACAACAACTGTTGCTAACACCATAAGAAGCGGCAGTGGTGTTCCAGCAGCATCACTTGGCATCGATGGTGATTTTTATATTGATCTTAAAACCATGAATTTTTATGGTCCAAAGAAAAGTAACCGTTGGCCACTTCCAACATCACTTCGTGGAGCTGTTGGTGCAACAGGTCCAGCAGGTGCTGATGGAAAAAATGGTTTAACTGCAAATGCAGTGGCAGGTGCAACAGGTCCTGCAGGAGCACCTGGACCAAAGGGGGACACTGGAGCACCAGGTCCAAAAGGTGACACAGGTGCAACTGGAGCTACCGGTGCAACTGGTCCTGCTGGATCAGGAAGTGGAAGTACCGGACCAAAAGGTGACA
>Ga0208235_1000149_pt1 | contig 18718 bp, 38 predicted proteins | sample LakMenEpi22Oct12_FD_150727 | JGI IMG/M metagenome (GOLD analysis project Ga0208235, IMG submission 150727) | Freshwater microbial communities from Lake Mendota, WI - 22OCT2012 deep hole epilimnion (SPAdes) | ecosystem: Environmental > Aquatic > Freshwater > Lake > Epilimnion/Euphotic zone ... | reverse complement strand
CGGTTTGGCTTGGTTGGTAAAAACGTGCTGGCAAATCTCTATCTCTTTATCTACAACCTTTTCATTATTTTCATTGTAATAGTATGTTTCCATCTTTCGTTCTGGATGGTAAGAATAGTATCCAATTCCTATACCAATATGTGGGCCAAAGTAATAAACCCTCTGCCCAACAGCAGGCGGATCGTTATGAGAGTTAAACCATTCCATTATCTAATTCTCCCAACAATCACACACTTTGTACTTTCATCATTATTGGTATACTGAACACACTCATGAGGCCCATAATACCACTTATCTTTATCGTTCATATTGAATACAATATCCTCAGTTCTCAGGCTAAGGTCATTAAACCCACCCTCATACCCAAGGGTCAATACCGTCATATCGCCTGGATAGTTCCTCAACTGCTCAATAAGTTCGTTAACGGTCATTCAATCTCTCTCTTATTACTTGTACCAGATTAGAAGCATCGCCCAAAGCCGCAGATTCAAAATCATCATCAAGATTGTCTGCAACACTATCAAGTATACTCTCAATGTTCATTAATGCAATAGCCATATCCTTTGATGACAAATCATCACTATCAATACTAAGAGCATTCGATATTTGTTTCTTTGATATTCTCATTATTTATCCTTTGTATTCAAACCAGCGGAATCTTTTACGCCCCGATTCCTATAATCCATACGATTGCCCCTTGTCAGGATCGGATGGAAACCGTCTACGGAAACCTACCTAGAAATTGTTAGTATTGGCTAGCATACCTAACAAATCGTCTGGCTCTGGGGAACGGTTACTGGTATTATTGGTCGTGGTGAGGACGCTATCCCCCATAGATTGGTATTACTATACAGCATATAACCTTGCTGTCAACCCCGGCGATGATTACGTCTTCGCTGAACGGGAGGTTTATCGTAATAGGTTATCCAATCTAGTCCCGAGCATGGACCCACGATAGTTTGTATTGTTTTGTCTTACTCAGTCATTCTACAATATATTATCGGCTTGTCAAGAGGCAAACCTTAAAAATAAAATTTTGTTCTAAGTTGTTGCCCCGCAAGTATTTAGAGCTAGGAGGGCGGGCTGGCCTCGCCCTAAGTCCTTTATTTTCAATTACTTAGATGTCTTCCTCTATCATTTCAAAGAAATCCGTAAGACCATACTCATCCCAAATACGACGAGGAATAGAATCGTGATCTTCATACTCAATATAATTATCTTTACCGTTTTTATAAATACCACAGAATGACATTCCAGGCTCAAAATATGTAGCATTTATTTTATAATCTTGATTTTCTAATTCGTTATAGAAACCAATGGGCGGCGACCATGCGGTATTGAAAGATATTACAACCTTGCCATCTTCAATAGTAGCAGGATCGTGATATTCTTCTTTACCAAAGTCCCACTTAGTTCCCCAGTTATTTACGTTCCACACGTACCAATAATTAGGACTATTTTCATCTTTGATAATCTCGCCATTTTCATCCTTTGGACAAGGAAGATAATGTTCACACACGTTTCCTGAGTTATAGGCGTCAACAAACTCTTGCAACTTAGCAGGATCGTCATGAGAAACTGTTAGATTATTCATACACCAATTAGGCATGTCAAACCCTTTCTTCCAAAATATAAACTTGTTTGCCGTCAGTTAGTAAAGTAGCATACTCACTATTGTCCCACACAAACTCATTAGAGTCACTCTCTCGTCGCCAGTGTGGATCACGAATTGGATTATAAAACAACTTCTCAAGATTGTCAATAGGCAACTTTGGAAAAAATGTTTTGCGAAGCATCAGTTCTTCACACCTTACCCAGCCGCTAACATCGTGAACTCCAGCCTCAAATACTTTCTTGGCTTTATTGGGCTGGTTCACCAACTTGCAACCCCTCATCTCCAACTGATATTCTTTGGGGTCATAATAGACTACTTCAATCTTTTTCCTACCCTGCATGACTTTTAGTTGCCAGTGCATGTAATTCTTACCAGCACCAAGATGAAATCGCACTTCACCGTAAGTGTCCACATTATCCTCTTTTATATACTAAATATATAGACATTATAAAACAAGAATACGCTAAACAAAGTAATGTAAACTCAATCATTTCTTTCTAAGTCCTCATCATATTCATCTTGCCATTGACGCTCAATATCGCGTCGGGTTCGCAAGCGGCGAGGTCTGTTGTCCATAGTAGTATCCTTGTGATCTTCCTTGTGTCCCGTGGGAGTTTCCCACTGTTTCTTGATTTTGATTTTGATATTCTCGTATTTTCGGCGGGAAGTCATACCATTGTCCACTTTCGTGTAAATAAAAAACTTTCTTTAGGTTAGGGTCATATGCCATTAGGCAATATTGTATCGGAAACTTTTGCGTTGTCAACTCTTTTTTGATTTGGGGGATTTTAATATCTCCCTTTTGATAATCCTTCACACCTGTATACACTAAACCAAGAAGCGTAAACAGCACACCAATCCACTGAATCATATATCCACCGCGTTCCTTTCTCATATAGAGAATATCGGCTGGCGATGATTCTAGACTTTAGGCTGATACAGTTTTTTCTTGAGTTTGGTAACAAGGTCGCTCAATATAAAAGTTAGAACCGGCAATCTTTGCTGCTTTTGCGTAGGCTTCCCATTCGCTATAAGCAACAACATAGCCAACCAAACGATTATTCTGCCAAATCATCCAAGTAAAAGGTTTCATATAAGTCTCCTGTATATGTCTATTATACCATGAATATCGGCTATGTCAAGACTTTTCTTTAATTTTTTCTAAGTCTTTATTTGACAAGGGTTTACGTCGAGCGGGACCGGCCCCGCCAATCCTAAGTTGTTTAGTGGCAAGGGTTTATGTCAAATTATCCCATTTCCCATCCTGCTTTTTTGAACACCTTATTGCTCTTTATTACTGTGGTATCAGGAAGAGCGGTCATATGGTTTTTCATACCACGCTCATCTATATAAAAATGTTCATCTAATACATCATGCTCATTAGTTTCCCATAGTGCAGCGATTGCAGCATCCATAGGAGACTTGTTAGTACTATAAATAAGTTCAAGTGAACCGCAGCGAATATAATACTTGGGCATATTTCACCTATAGTTTTTACAATGGGAACAAGAGCAGCCACCCTCGTAATCACTGTAATCTGTACCGTACTCATCATCATATACGGATTCTTCGCCAGTGTCAATACACACTAGAACCCACTTACCTCTACGCTTTACATATCCAACATTACCAATATGATCGTCAGCAAAATTTACACCAATCTTTTCTAACTTCTTGTGCAGACGCTTTATAACAGGATACTTCTCCTCATATAAATCATCACACTCGCCACAAGCACAATCATTACCGCCACATCCAAGCATCTGTGCGATCTCTGTCATGAATCCCCACTGTGTCAATTCTTTTTCTTTACCAATACGGATTCGACCAATTTCACTATAAACTTTTGGAGCAAGATTATACTGTGCCAATTTCATTTGAACATTACGGGCATATTCTGCCTGTGCATAACTTTCAAACTCTTTGAATCCTCTAGTATCGTCAATAACAAAAAAGGTGGAACGACTACCGGCATCAGCATACTGTGCATTATACATTTTTTATCCTTAGTGAGAGGGAAACAATACATTAGCCAAACCACGAACGCACAAGTCACATGATACACTACCCTTAGTAGGAGTGCAAGTAACAACGCCGCGACCACGACGAATTTCTGGACAAGTAACATACTTCGTATCGTCAATAATAACAAGTTTAGGTAATGCCTTACGCCAAGCATCGGCCTTTGCCTTGTTACGAGGACGCTTTGTGGCAATCTTCTCGTCGCTATCGCACCATGCGAACAGTTTGAAACCAGCGGCAACTGCCGCAGACTTATCTTCCGCATTATGGATGCTAGCATATACATTCATATACTTTTCCATAGTAACAAGGCGACTATCATAGATATGAGTATAAAACCACATATCGGGCAGAGTCTTACCTTCGCTCACAATACTCTCACAAGCCCATGTTACATTATCAACATAATCCGTGTCGAGTTGACCATTGAGAAACCAATCGCCACGCTCATGCCAACGAATACTCTTACCTTGACGCATAGCGTCCAGAATCATGGCACGAACACGGCCACGTTCAGTAATAAGATTTTGCATACCGGCAGGACGCACACCGGGATAAATCTTTTCTGTATTTTCGGCATAACAGCCGTTACCTAAAAATGCACACGAATTAGGGCAAGTGTCACCAACTGGACGCGAAACAACAAGACAACCTTTACCCAACTTATCATTACCGTTTGCAACTTTCATGATATTCTCCCTTGTGTTCACCGATTCTACACTATGTATCGGGCAAGTCAAGGGGAAATCTTGAGAAAATAATATTTGACTTAAGTGGTTGGTGTGAAAGGACTTACGGCGAACGCGGCCCGCCCACTTAGTTCTAAATATAAGAGCCACAAGGACTTACGGAAACTGTAGGATTCGAACCTACGGAAGATTTCTCTTCGGCGGTTTAGTAAACCGCTGCATTAGACCACTCTGCCAAGTTTCCAAATGACCCCACGGAGAATCGAACTCCGATTAACGGATTGAAAGTCCGCTTTCCTAACCGTTAGAAGATGGGGCCAAACTCCGTGACTAGGATTCGAACCTAGAACCAAGCGGTTAACAGCCGCCTACTCTACCGTTGAGCTATCACGGAATATATTACGGGACTAGGATTCGAACCTAGACAGAAAGGACCAAAATCTTTCGTGCTACCGTTACACCATCCCGTAAGCCGACGAAAGGATTTGAACCTTCAACCTATTGATTACAAATCAATTGCACTACCGTTGTGCTACATCGGCACCACCGCAACTCAAACGTCAGCCTCCGACTCATAAATATTGTACCATTCTTCACTATCATCATATACGATAATATCTTCTTCTTGATCGTAAGTGATAAACTCAACTTCTTCTTCGTATATAGAGCCGCACCACTTCATTACATTATCATTATACATAGTCAATTTATTCCAGAGTGTATATGAATCCATATATTATACTCTATACACGCCATAATGTCAATGGGTCATGTAGGACTTGAACCTACAACCAATCGGTTAAAAGCCGATTGCTCTGCCAATTGAGCTAATGACCCAAAGATACGGGTTATGCCATACTCGGCCTTACATTTAACCGTGGCTTCTTTGATATCATTCTGCCAGCGGCCCGTATATTTATTAATTATCTTCTTCCCAATATGGGGGTGGAAGATCGTCTATGTATCCAGGTGAAAATTTATTCAGTGCATCTCTAGCCCTAAGTATAATATCTCGTTGAGAGTGAGTATCCATTCCACATTGCTCATGACATTCTGTATCATATTCATATTCTTCTAGCATGTCTGCAAGAACGTCAAACAGATCATATGCGGCAGCATCACGATTAAAATTGTTAATATTCATTCAAATAACCTCAATTGTCCATCGTTTTCCTTTAGAGGATCAAATTCCAGCATTTCATTACCATCCTTATCCTCATATCCATACGTCAAATCCTCAATAATATCCTTAACACGATCTCTATATTCATTATCGCTAGACTGTTCAAGCCATTGATCCAGCAAATCGTCTGCTAGTTGCTGATTAACAAAATTGCAGAAGTTCTCTGGCCATGACTCCGTAGGATCACGAAATATCTCACGAAGTTCTGCTGCTGAATAACTGTCAAATATGTCCATGACTATCTCCTAAATGATTATCGACATTATACAATACAAACTTTAATCTGTCAACCCATCTTTATACCGCCCACCAAGCGGCACTTGACCCTTATTCTTTAGATGAGACAGGCAAATCCTCTGATTGAAAAATCAAACTTGCCCAATCTACCCATTCTTCCCATTCTACCAAAAGTTGCAACTCTGTTTCTTCTTCCGGTTGTGCCCATTCTTCGCAGTTTGACATTATCACAATCTCCCGTGAAAACATAGCATATCATACTTATCGGTATTTGTCAACTATAAACTTTAATTTGCTGTAAGTGGTTGTCAGATATAGACTTAGGGCGAACGCGGCCCGCCCGCCGCGTCGTAAGTCCTTACGCAGCAAGGGTTTGCGTCAAGTTTTATTCGCCTCCATAATAATCGTCGTACATTGGAGTATCATCACCATAATACCCATAGTCCTCATCCGTTCCAAAGCCCGCATCACGCATAGCAGAATCGAAATCACCATCCATCGAATCGTCGTAATCTTCCAAGTCAATGTCATCTTCTGTTCCATGAAAATCATTGTAATCGTCGTAGTTCATATCATCCTCATAAGAATTATCGGGATCATAGCAGGGATCAGGGTGACTCATTTCTTTTTCTCCTTTTCAATAATCCTACCATACCAAATCGTTCGCGTCAAGAGGTTCGGGATACATTTCTTCCCACAAGCCGGTGGCTTCTGCATAATCAAACGGGCTGCAATCGTTCGCGTCAATTGGTTCTGCGGATTGCTCCACAATCTCCATACCAGCAAGTTCAGCAAGAATCGCGTTGATTTCTTCGAAATGATACATGGGTTTTTCTCCTGAGTTGCTCCGATTATACATACATTATCGGATCAGTCAAGCCCACAACATGAAAAATTTTTTTCTTTTCCTAAGTGTATGGCAGCAAAGGACTTACGGCGAACGCGGCCCGCCCGCCTAGCCCTAAACCCTTGTCGCATAAGGACTTAGGGTTAGGGTCTAGATTGAGCTACTGTATATTAGAACAGGTGAGCCACACCCATCTTGAACAGTAGATTTCCAACGGCTGTTCTCTTGCACATATCACTACGCTCTGCGTAAAACTGGCGAACATCACCGTTTGACATTTCGCACGTAACAAGCGTAGGAGAACGCTTAAAATCCTTATCGCACCTACGATAGTTACTATCCCAATTCAGACGGGCAATTTCAGTATTAGTAAGTTTACGAATATTGAGAACCTTCGCAAGATACCGTTCATATTCTCCACTCATCGGCTGGAAATATCTGAAATTATACACAGCACCAATATGAGCATTAGCAAAGTTATCATGCACACCCCGATAGATATTGTAAAGAATAAAGGTGCCAATACAAGCACAAACAACAGCAAACATAAAACCAAGAACAACAAAATCGTTCATATCAACTCCTTAGTGAGAAAAACCTTTTCAACCATTATACAGTATAGATCGGCAATTGTCAAGCGTCCACTTCAACATTTTCTAGAAGATGCTCCGCGATTTCTCGCCAGTTGACTTCCGAAAGAGCAGCACCCAAAAGGTCAGCCCAAACGCTAGAGGTCAACTCAACACTTTCCAGAATATCATCTTTCTTATCTTCGTGGTCATTCTTCAAACGATCCGCGAGTATACCGACAGCATCTTCCATCTTGGTGAAATGCTTCTGTTCCTCTGCTTCGTTATTATAAACATCTTCCGCAACTTCTCGCCAGTAATCATACGTTCCTTCCTGGTTGTCCATCCAAAGATTAACAACCCAAGTTTCGTAATTAGTCCAACCGTTATAGGCAGAGTTGTTCATATAGTTTCCTTAGATAGTGGTAAGTTCATTGTCTGAGTAGTCGAGTGTTTCTCCGTCACACTCTACAACCCACACGTTTCCTTCATCAAAAAACCAGTTGACGATTTTTCCAACTTTATCACTTCCAACCTTTACAAAGTCACCAATCTCAAACATCTTTTTCTCTCTTTCTCTTGTGCTCTGATTATATACTATAGATCGGCAAGTGTCAAGCGAAATCTTTAGAAAATATTTTTCATCCTAAGTTGTTGGTACTAAAGGACTTATGGCGAGCGCGGCCCGCCGCCCGCGTCGTAACTCCTTACGCAACAAGGACTTGCGTCAATCTTTTACGATTGTGCAGAGATACAGCATACCAATATATGAACCGATGAACAAAATTGCACTGAACATACTTTCACCCTTCCTCAAATGGAGATTCTTCATTCTCTGCGAGACTCGCATACTGTGCGATCAGAGCATTTACACGCTCAACTGAACCGGGCTTGCCAACTGGAAAACGCATATGATCTACGTTACCCACAATCCTAGAATCTACAGATTCAGACTTTTTCTTGCCAATATTACGCAGAGCCTTACGATTGAACTTCAAGACTTTTTCAGAACGAATCGGACCATACTCTCCAGAAGCAAGAGATGGTTGGTGAGGAATTGCAATTCCCACGAAACACATACGGGCTTGACGCTTCGCATTTTCGATAATTTCAAACTTCATTTTCTTTTTCCTTTGGGTTAGTTGGATTCTAGCAAAATTTCAGAGGCTTGTCAATTCCATTTCTTCAATCATTTCCACGAACGGAATCATTTTGGAAACAAGAGTCTGTTCCGTATTCCTATCATGAAAGAAAGTCTGAACAATATCATTTTCCAAAACCACAGTGAGTTGATAACCACACATACTTGCAAAACCACCGTTTGCACGACTAACAATCATTTCCTTTTCTCCAAGGAATCGAACAGCAACCTTTTCAATCATCTCTTTCGTAATCATCTTTCTTTCTTTCTCTTTCGACTATTATACCAAACTTTTCCGTCGCCGTCAACCCCCTTATCGGGGGAGACACTAGATTTTCCAACAGGCAAAAACCAGCGTAAACTGTGCATTAGGATACTTTGACCTAATGTACGCTTCTGCTGTAGACTTCCTATTGTCCGTAGCACTCACACCTTGCACAATTTTACCATCTATCACAACATTCCAGATTCGACGCTTGCGAATCTTAGGGAGACTGCTGATGAAACTGTTAACTGAAACACTCTTTTGCATTTTCTTTCTCTTTCTCTCTTTTCTAAATTATACCAGATATTTTTATGCTGTCAATACTGAACAAATGTTTTTAGATCATTCGTTGAAAGTATCGAACCTTCAAGGGATCTTGGGTAATTTGACCATGTTGGATAAGATAGATAACCCTACCCTCTTTAACCATCGCAAACGTCGTTTTCGAAACCTTAACCATCTTAAACTTGCTAATCATCTTTCTAACTCTCTTTCTTTCTTATGCTCTAATATAGTGCAGTTCCTGTGCCAAAGCCGAAAAGATTTTTTGTGTGTTTTCCTCGGGAAAAACGCTATGACATTTTTTGGGCCTACTTTTTACTCACGCATTTTGCTACAGTGGTGTAGCATTTTGCATATCGTTTTAGGCTGTGAAAACGCAAAGCGTTGCATTTTGCACCATGCCCCATAATGGGGGTGTGCCTCAACCTTGTGCATACGGAAATACTGGTTGTAAACCCTTGTGGCATAAAGACTTACGACACATTTGGCCCGCCCGCCGCGTCGTAAGTCCTTTGGTATCAAGAACTTACATTAACTGTTCACAACCCACGCCGCTATACATCCGATCACGAATGAACAAATTAACACAACCTTTTCATTCTTCGTCATTCTTCTTCTCCATTATAGGAAAAACAAGATCAGAAACAAACCAACTGCAAGCAATACCAACAACAAATCCAACAAGCATCCACGCCCATTCTATATGTAGATTGACCATCCTTAGTCCTTATGGGTTAGTAGGTTTGAGCAAGCAAGGCTTCAAGTCTTGCAATTTCAAGTCTAATCTCTGCAACTTTATACCAATTACGATCATTACGATAGTTATCTAACTCGTAACGAAGGCCAATGATTTCTTGCATAACTTTCAACCTATCCATCTTTCACTCTCTCTTTCTTTCTTTCTTTCTTTCTTTCTTTCTTATACTCTAAGTATACCATACTTATCGGCTCATGTCAAGCAAAATCTTTAGATTATTTTCGGATTGTTTCTAAGTCTATGTGGCGTAAGGGTTTAGGGCAAATTTCGCCCGCCCCGCTCGCCCTAAGTCTATACGTACCAATCACTTAGCGTGAATGAATACCTTTTCGATCACTGTACGATTGTTTAGCGTAACGATCCAATTCTTTCCGCTACCATCCTCACGCATGATAGAGTTGATGATTCCAACGTGTACGTTACCCTTGGGGTCAGTCACACTACCATACTTACCAGTTCGCATAGCAGCAAGAATCTTATCAAGGCTATTCATTTTCTTTTCCTTATTTAGAGAATCGTACCATCGCCACGAATGCGATACATGATACCACCGATACTGTACAGATAGATACCTTCGCCCATATTCTGCACGAACGTGGCCGAATAACCGTGACGAGCAACAAGGCGGCGAACAACGTTTTGAACTTGAATGGTCATGTCTTTCTCTCCTTGGTATGTCTGTATTATAGGTATCGACATATATCCTGTCAAGTCTTAAATCAAAATATTTTTATTTGCTCTAAGTATATGTGGCTATTAGACTTACGGCGATTGCGGCGGGCCATACTACACATAAGTCTATACATACCAATGACTTACATAAAATGTTAAGATGGGATGGGTGGGGGTTTTATTTTATATAGTAAAGATAGGGAAAATGCCCAAAAAACCTGGGGTGGTTCATTCACAATTACCAATAAATATATCTATGTATTACCCAAACCTCCCCCATCGCCCCTTGGCTGCATAATGATTCTATTTGGTGTATTATAATTTAAAGGAGACTATTATGAAATTATACGAGCCAATTAGCGTAGAATCAGAACTTAAAATAAAATCTACCGCATCATTGCGTGAAGAAATAATTAAAGAATTAACACAACCAGATAAATCATTATCTTTACTTTTCTCAGAGAATCCCAATGAAGCTGAAGGTAACGAATCAGATTGCGATAGAGAAGGGGATACAACTAGATAATAATGATATTAAATTAGTTGGATGTGAATGTTTTTGCCATTGCGATAAAGCAAAAGTCATTTCGGGATTTATAGAAGAAAATAATTGTTGTAATAAGAAGAATAGTTTTAAAAAAGTATTTGGATTTAATACAAAATTCTATTACAAAATAGAAAAAGTTGATGCCGCACACGTTGTTAGCTATGAAGTTGGAATTGGGTATTTAGAAAAGAACGATAAAGATGTTATTCTAAAAAGACATCAGCCCCTTTTCTTCTCGTCAGATAAGGGAATGGCCCCTTGTGCTAGTTTTTCTGGATGTTTAAAATTCCATTGCGAATGTGATCACACATTCTTGATTGTATCTAATTATTTCCCAGATAACTACTTACAAATCTTAGCAGATCCACATTGTGTTATTGCTTCTATAGACAAGCATTTTCCAAGCCCCGTTCATGTTGAAAAAAATTCTGTAATTGGAAGACTAGATGATAATATTCAGTCTATAGATATAACATCTTTACTTAACCAGACTATTAAATATGATGAAAACACAAATACTGTGCAGTTTTTTAATGGACAACGATGGATAAAATTAGTGGAGAAAATTGATGAAAATTCCACGTAATATGACAGAACAGCAAGTACTAGATGTTATTACTGCTGTTGTTAATAGAATCGCCCCTAAATATACATTTCAAGGATACGAAATTGAAGATATAAAACAAGAAGCTTTTCTTATTTGCATGGACGCGCTAGATCGATACGATCAAAAACGGCCCCTTGAAAATTTTCTTTCTGTTCATTTGTCAAATAGATTAAAGAATTTTATTCGTGACAATTATTACGTAAAAGATGTTGATGAGTCTAAGAAAAAGATATTGAAGGCAAGCTCAATATCAGATACAAACGTCGCTGAACTCGTAAATAAATCTGATCCAATTGAACTAGATGAAATAAAAAAGATTATTGACATACATTTAGATCCTTCTTATAGAGCAGACTATTTAAAAATTATAAATGGCATATATGTAAATAAAAAGCGTAGAGAATTAATTATGCAAGAAATTGTCAAAATTTTAAAAGAGGTTGATTATGCGTAAAGGAAGAATAAGCAAAGAAGAAGAGCGGTTTATTTCTAATAATATCGACAATATGGTTGTTGAAGATATAGCAAAAGCCCTAGACAGAGATGTTGAGAGCGTAGATTCTTTTATTAAGCGCAAACTGAAGAAAGGTATTTCTCTAGAAGAAGCCGCCGCATTTTCTTTAGAAGATCGCCCCTATTATGAAGAACTAAAACAGCAGTTTACAGAAGAAGAATTAGAATTATTTAGTTATCATTGGAGTAGAATTATCGCCCAGTTTAAAGATGATGTATTTCCCACAGAAGAGCTACAAGTAATAGATGTTATTAAGTTAGAATTGTTGATGAACCGTTGTTTAAAATCTAATAAAGACAATATACAAACTATTTCCTTATACGAAGGATTGCTAAAGGAAGAACGATCAAGAGACAAAGATCAACAAGATATAGATTATATACTCAACTTGGAACGCCAACTCGCCAGTTTAAGAGCCTCTCAAGAATCTCTTAATAAGGACTATAGAGAGTTACAAACTAAGAAGGCTAACATGCTACGCGAGATGAAAGGCACAAGAGAGCAAAGGATTAAACGGTTAGAGGATAGCAAACAAAGTTTTATCTCTTGGGTAGCTCACCTAATACAAGATCCAGAGACGATGAAGCGTTATGGCGTTGAGATGGAGAAAATGCGCTTGGCAATGGCTAAAGAACGAGAGAGGTTATCTTCCTACCACAAGTATGAAGATGATACCGTTGATCAGCCATTTTTGACACCAGATACGGTAATAGAATAATTATTAATTATATAGGATAAATATGTCAACAACATTACGTAATTTTAAAAATAAAAATATAGCAACTGGATTTTTTGGTATTTCATATAAAAATGACTACAATCATTGGATGGGATGGAAGACTAATCCAGATTGGCGTAAAACAAATTATAAAAATAGTCTATATAAATTGCTTATAGATAATCAAAATAATGTTGATCATTTTTTCTCAACATATCATCACTCATTAGAAAATGAATTATTATTAGATTTAAATCCAAAAAATTTTAAATTTAATGATTTTATGGATGGTTCTTGGGTATATTACCGACACTGTAGATTCAAAGAATTATTAAGTTTATTTAATGATAATTATGATTATTATATTATAACTAGATTTGACCTATCATTTAATACTGAAGAATTGCTTAATTGCAAGATAGAAGACAAAAAAATTAATGTAACTAGCAAGCATGGATATGGAAGTGATACTGAATTATCTTGTGATTATTTTTATATGTTTGATAATTCAATGTTAGAACAATTTCGTTATTTTATAAATAATTTGCCTCCAGATAATGGTGATTTTTGTTATTATCATAAGTTACATAGGTATGAAAATTGTCCACCCTTTTCTTATATGATTGATGGAAGTTATTATTCGCATAATTGTCCAATATGGTCTATAGTGAGATAAAAATGAAACTAAAAGAACTAGTTAATACTAAACATTACGATACAGATAAAAACTCTATTCATTCATATATAGATCATCTGTATAGTGATTTATTTGAAGATAAAAAACATATTAATAGTATGCTTGAAATAGGAGTATACGATGGAGGTTCTATTTTGTTATGGAAAGATTATTTTTCAAATGCTAAAATTACAGGTATAGATATTAATTTATGTAAAAGCATATCTAATATAGAAAATATCAAACATATATGTGCAAATGCCTATGATGAAAATCTAATATCTCAACTAGATAAATATGATATTATTATAGATGACGGCCCTCACACAATAGAAAGTATGAAATTTTTCATACAAAATTATACTAAGTTATTAAATAATAATGGTATAGCTATTATAGAAGATATACAAGATATATCATGGTTTGAAGTATTGATTCCATTAATTCCACATGAATTATCTTACGAAATTGTTGACTTAAGACATATAAAGAATAGATATGATGACTTATTATTAATTATGAGAACTAATAATGTCTAAAATACTATATACTGGCGGAACATTTGATTTGTTTCATTATGGACATGTTAATTTTTTGAAGCAATGCTATTTATTATGTGATCATGTTGTGGTTGCATTAAATACAGATGAATTTGTATGTAAGTACAAATCCAAACCAATAATGAATTATGAAGAAAGAAAACTTTCTCTTTTATCTTGCCAATACGTAAAAGATGTTATACCAAATACATTTGGTCAAGACAGTAAGCCGACCATATTATTAGTTAAACCGCAAATAATAGCTGTTGGTGATGATTGGGCGCAAAAAGATTACTATAAACAAATGAGTTTCACGCAGCAGTGGCTTGAAGACAATGGAATAGTTCTTGTTTATATACCATATACTAAGGGCATTAGTTCATCAGAAATAAAAAAGAGACTACATGATCAATAAAGCATTTGTAATTTGTTGTAAAGAATCTACATTTATTCATGATTGTATATTAAGCATTAAAAAATATTATGATAATACTGATATATTTATTATAGATTCTTGCTCTCAAGATAAATCATATTTTAATATTAAAGATGTTACAATTTTAGATTGTTGCAACAAAAATTATGAATATGGAGCATATTTATATTGGTATAAAATATATGGACATTTATATGACACCGTGGTATTCATGCAAGATTCTATTAAATTAAATAGCAAAATAATAGAATTAGAACAAATAGATAATAAAACAGTATTTGTATTTGCTGAAAACTATAGCGGGTGGTATTCTGGCATGTATCATAAGGACTATTTTTTAAAAGCTAGCCCAAATTTTCCAGATATTGATGCTAGTAAATTTTTAATGACAATATGGAATTCTTTTATTATCAAAATGGAAACATTTAATCAAATTGTAAATTCTGATATTTTTCTTTCAGCAAAAATTCCAGATGATAAGATATTATCTTGCGCATGGGAAAGGGCATGGTCTATAATATTCAATCAATTAAATTTAAATATTAAAAGTATAAATGCTAATCAAATAATAAAAATTTTTGGAAATAGACAATGAATTTATCTGTTATAATAAATAGTTGTGATAAATATGAGTTTATTTGGAACCAATTTGTAAAACTTTTTGATAAATATTGGGATTATAACATCAACGTTCCTATATATTTTCTAACAGAAGATAAGCCCATAAGTCACACTAATTTCATATCAATAACTAATGGTAAGCTAAATTGGACTAAATCTGTTAAATTAGCTTTAAATCAAATAAATACAAAATATATACTGTGGTTACAAGATGATTATTTTTTAAGAAAAACTATATATAAAGATAACTTAATGGATTATCTAGAGTTCATACAGTACTATAATGTTGGGCGATTTGGAATACATGGTGATAGCAATTTATACTATTTAAATAAAGATAGTAATTCATCATATTTTAGATATCGACAAAATAGCTTATATACCATTTCTTTACAAGCATCTATATGGAACAAAGAATTTTTTCAATCTTGTCTGCATGCTGACGAAGAAAGTCCGTGGCAATTTGAAATAGATGGAACATCTAGATTAAATAAAACTAATCATAAAATTTTTGTAGATCTTCAATATATACCTTGGTATCAAGAAGCACTAAAACAAGGGCAATATACAAAAGATTATTTTGATATTTGTAAACAGGAGAACATATGAAAAAAGCGATTATATTTGGCGTTACTGGTCAGGATGGAAGCCATCTCTCTGACTTACTATTGAGTAAAAATTATCAGGTCGTTGGAGTTACCAGAAGATCAAGCACTGATAATACACAAAGAATAAAACATATATTAAATAATAAAAACTTCGAATTGATTGAAGGCGATATTACAGATTATAGTAGTATCTTAAACGTCCTTTCTAGTTACGAAAGCGTAGATGAAGTATACAACCTAGCGGCTCAGTCCCATGTGGGTACATCGTTTCAACAACCCGCTCTAACATGGGATATTACAGGTAAGGGTTGTATGAATATATTGCAGGCAATCGTAGATCTTGGAAAATTTACAACTAGATTTTATCAGGCGTCTTCTAGCGAAATGTTCGGTAGTTCTTATGATATTGCACCAGATGGTACAAAATATCAAAATGAAAATACTAAATTTATGCCAAATTCTCCATATGCAATTTCAAAATGTGCAGCACATTATTCAGTCAGGCTATACAGAGAAGCATATAATTTACATGCTAGCTGTGGAATACTATTTAATCACGAAGGACCACGGCGTGGAGATAATTTTGTTACCAAAAAAATAACTAATTGGATTTCTAACTACAAAAAATGGTTAATTAATAATAATTTTGACACTAACTATCTATGCTATTCTGACATAAATATTTATGGACTTAATGATACCTCCTTTCCAAAACTTAAATTAGGTAATATTAATGCTTATAGAGATTGGGGATATGCCCCAGACTTTGTTAGAGCGATGTGGTCAATGTTACAACAAGATTATCCAGATGATTATGTGATATGCACAGGGAAAAGTCATACTGTTTCCGAATTTTTAGATATAGCTTTTAATTATGTTAATATACCAGATTGGAAACACTTAGTACATATAGATAAAGACTTATATCGACCATCAGACGTAGAATATCTTCGCGGAGATTGCTCTAAAGCGCAGAATAAGCTTGGCTGGAAACCAGAATATTCACTAAATCAATTAATTAAAATTATGTTAGATGAAAACTTACAAAGTACACATTGACATATCTGATATATTCAATGATATTAAACAGCTTAATATACGAGATTATTTTCAGCCTTTTATAGTTAAATTTATTCAAGGGAAAAATCCAGACGATATATGTCATAAAGTATTAGTAGATATAATACGACAAATATTAAAAAAAGATCAATCCATTAATAATAGAATTTTTTGTCGATCTATTAGATTTAAAATTCGTTTTGATAAAATTTATACATCATGAAAAGAAACTATAATGATGAAGAATATGCTAAATTTAGGCAAGATGTATTAAAACGAGACAAACGAATGTGTAAAATGCCTAATTGTAAATCTAGGGTAAGCCTACAAGTACATCATATTAAAAGATGGTCAAGTGCTCATTCTTTACGTTATGATATTAATAATGGCATAACTTTATGTAAAAAATGCCATAAATCAATTAGCGGGAAAGAGCACCATTATGAATCTTTATTTATAGAAATAATAAATCATGCCTAAACCACCACCTTATACAGTAATAAAAGACACTCGCGAACAAAATGGATATTATTTTCCTAAAAATTTGTGGTGTAATGGCTCAATAGATCATAAATTAGATACTGGTGACTATACAATACAAGGCTTAGAAGATAAGCTTTGCATAGAGAGAAAAGGGTGTATTGAAGAATTAGCCATTAACTTAGGACAAAAAAAATACCCATTTATGGCAGAAATAGAGCGTATGAAGCCTTTTCTACATAAATTTATAATATTAGAATTTTCATTAAGTGATTTATTGAAATTTCCAGAAGATACTAGAATACCGGTAAGTAATAAAGATGCGCTTAAAATTACTGGTAAATATATGCTTAAATGTCTTATAGAATTTCAAATGTATGAGAATATAAATATCTTATTTTGTGATAATAAATTTAACGCCTTTGTTACGGTTTGTAGTATAATGAAGAGGGTAAATGAAATGTACACCGTAGGAAGGAAAAAATAATGGCAGAGCCAGAATTACTTAAAGATTTCCACGACTATGGATCAAATATAGGAAGCAGGGATATATTTTTACACAATCATTATCATTCAGAAGATAATCAAAATCCCGGCGTAGAGTATAGGATGTCTAATACTTTTATTAAAAATTTAAGAGCATTAGATATGAGAAGTAACGCAAATATAACTATTCATTGCCACAGCATTGGTGGCGAATGGGCTGATGGAATGGCTATTTATGATGCCATACAAATGTGTAGATCGTATGTTACAATGATTATATATGGACAAGCAGAATCTATGAGTAGCATATTTATGCAGGCGGCTGATTACAGATATATGACTCCACATGCTCATTTTATGTGTCATTACGGTTCCAGTGACATTAATACTGACTATTTAAGTGCTATGAATCAAGCTGACTATGAAAAAAGAATAGCAGATGTAATGTTCGAAATATATGCAAATCGATGTGTAAATGGAAAATTTTTCTATGAAAAGTTTGGCAAAAAACCTAGTGCCAAACAAGTAAAACAATATCTAATTAGAAAATTAAAATCTGGAGATTGGTACTTAAGCGCAGAAGAAGCAGTATATTATGGATTTGCGGACTCAATAATAAAAGATTGGCATATTACTTCATGAGCAATCTAAAAAATATAGATGAGGCTTGGTTAGGTTTAGATAATGTTGGCGTTGAAATCTTCAACCCGATGTGTTTATTAAAACCTTCAGATGAAGACTTTCATTTAAAATTGGCTTATATAATGACTAGGCCAGAGTATTTGTCATTTATAACCAGCAAAATACTTAATATCCAATTATTACCGTTACAGTCATTAATACTTCATGAGCTTTGGGAAAGAAAATTTCCAATGCTTATTGCAACCCGTGGTGGCGGCAAGTCATTTATATTAGCTCTATATTCTGTATTAAGAGCGCTTTTGTTGCCAAGAAGAAAAATAGTTGTAGTTGGTGCGGCTTTTAGGCAGAGTAAAGTTTTGTTTGAATATATGGAAACTATTTGGAGAAATTCTCCAATGTTAAGAGATATTTGCGACGGGGATAGTGGCCCAAGAAGAGATACTGATCGCTGTGTTCTTAGGCTAAATGATAGCACAGTAACATGTTTACCTCTTGGCGACGGCCAG
>Ga0208235_1000144_pt1 | contig 19232 bp, 17 predicted proteins | sample LakMenEpi22Oct12_FD_150727 | JGI IMG/M metagenome (GOLD analysis project Ga0208235, IMG submission 150727) | Freshwater microbial communities from Lake Mendota, WI - 22OCT2012 deep hole epilimnion (SPAdes) | ecosystem: Environmental > Aquatic > Freshwater > Lake > Epilimnion/Euphotic zone ... | reverse complement strand
GATCGAGTTCGGGTACGAGCCACTGTGTTGAGGGTAAGGCAGCGTCTTCATTAGCCATAGAAACACTGTGAACACGAAGGCTTAGCTCTTATGCTAAGGCAATAAGTTTGTCTCGTCTACATCGCGGTTTAGCGGCGCCCGCTTAATCGTCCAACCAATCCTGAATCCTTGCTGCGCGTGCTACGGTCCAGGTCGATTGAGCGGTAAACCAGTCGTGCCAGTTCTCGCTGCCCTTGCTGCGGTTACAGGTACGGCAAGCGGGTACAAGGTTGCTTACAACGGTGTTGCCACCTTTATGACGTGGTTTGACGTGATCTAAGGTATCGGCTGCAGCGTCGCAGTAGGCGCAGCAATGCTGCCATGCCTCAAAAATTTGCTGCCTAAACCGTTGCTTAGCGGAGCGCTTGGGGACGAGGGATGTGCCATCAATCTGATGATCCACGCAACTCCGGGATGGGTAGGACGTTGACCGAAAGACCTAAGATATGGTCGTTCGATGGAGCTAACTCTGTGAGACGGGAGGCGAAATCGTCACTTACGGTTTCGGGGTCGTCGTCTTCGCTTTCGACGACGATTGTGTACTCGATCTCTAGGACGTACTGCCTCATACGGTGGGGGTGCAGGTAATTTCAACGCCCCCGCGATGGCGTGGACGCAGTGTAAGCCAGATTCCGCCGAGTGACTTCGGCATGACGATGCGTTCCACCGCCCATCCGCCGGTTCCTCCGAACTCCTGCTTGTAGGTGCCGCACTGGACGTGCCAGCGCTGCTCCACCCAGGCGCGGCCGTTCTGATCGACGCGATAGCAGGAGTGGGCGACGACGCTGCGCTCGTGGTTGTGGCCGTTTACGAGGATGTCGGCGTCTGGAGCGATCGAGGCATAGCGTCCACCGCCCATGGTGCCCTTAGTAATGATGCCGCCCCAGGCGCCGTGATGGAAGAACAACATGCAGCGCCTGGTTTTGCTGTTGCCGTCCTGCGTAAAGCTGAACCTAAGCCAGCCCTGATAGCCCATGTGCTCAATGTTGCTGCCGTTGTTGCGCATCAACCGCACAACATTTTCTAAGGGGTCGATCTCCTGGTTGTTGCTTACGGCGGTTTCGTGGTTGCCATCGCCTGCCATAAGGATGATGTCTTGCCACGGCTTGAAGAACTCCGCGGCCTCACTAAATACGAGGTCAAAGTAATTACCGCCTAGGTGTTCTGGGCGGATGTCACCTTTGCTTGCTCGGCGGTCCTTTTTGCCCTGCATGAGGCAGAGCACATCTCCGAACATAAGGACGTGGCCATTCTGGGCGCGGCATTCATCGAGATGCTTGGCCAGCAGCTTGCGGTCGCACTTCGGGTTGTCTAAGTGGATGTCACTAAGTAGCAGGAATGTCGCTGTTTCGGTAAAGGTTGTGTAGGGGATGCGCAGCTCTAGAAGCTCTGGCGTCTTGCGAATAGAGGTGATGTCCACAAGACGGGGCTCCGTGTGTACTTAGCCTAAGGGGCGTGGCTTACAAGCATTGCCCAGCCGGTGCCGGGGCCATCAACCTCCCAGCGACGCAACCAGTTTTTACGGCTGTAGGCGATTCCGGCACCTTTGGTGTGGTTGAGGTAGCCGCCGTTCACCATGTCGGCCTCGCCGTTCGGATCGTTGTGGATGTAAGCGCCGCTGGTTGCGCCGATAATCACGCTCCAGTGACCGCCGCCGGTGGGTGCGCCGACAGGCCCCTTATGCAGCCAGCCCACCATCACTGGGCGCCCCGCCTCCAGCTCAGTGTCGATCACGGCAGGGATGCAGTTCGTGCGCAGCCGCGCGTTGAGCCCTAGGGACTGCAGCGCCTTGATCTGCGCCTGCGCGTCGGTGGTATCGCCGTACTTGGCGCGGATCTTGTTATAGGCATTATCGTTGGCAATTTTGCCGTAGAACCGGCTTACCATGGCAGCGCTGCTGCTGAAGCATTCGCGGTAGCCGGTGCCGCTGGCGTTGTCGTTCTGTGCCTCATAAGGGACGCGCAACAAAATGCCCTGCTGTTGCAGTTGTGGGGTGCCTTTTTGCCACAGTGCCCCTTCGGCCTTACGGCGGCGCAGTAGGCCGGCTTCGACATTCGTACCAGGGTTGCGGTAAAGCAGCAGTGCCGCTGGTACGGCAGCAAAGTCCTTGTCGCGCAGCGCTGCGCTGATGGTGTCGAACCCAGGCTTGCCGTAAAAGTCGGCGCCCAAGTTGTAGGCGAAACTTACAAGTGCGCAGCGCTGCGGATCGTTTAACGTGGCCCAGCTGGGCACGGTGGAGCGGAGGCGTTCGGCGATGCGGTCCACCTCAAGGCGGAGCAGCATGTCGGCTTCGATTACGTTGATCTTGTCGCCGCGTTTTACGGGGTCGCCAGCGCCATAGCGCGTTGTGCCGTAACCGATCGTCCAAGGATCGCCGCCGCTTAGCGGATCGGGATAGGCGCTAAGATGGCAGCCTTCAAATTCCTTGATTAGCTGGATCGCATCAGCTAAGTCGGTCTGCTTGCCTGGGACGCTCCAGGTCTTGAACCACGGCTGATCGCGGCTTAGGAGGTGGGGAGCACGTTTGTTGATGGCCGCTTCCAACTCACTTATGGCGGCGATTTGATGGGGTAAGCCCTTGTAATAACGGAACAGATCAATTAGGCGCAGGCGTTGTGTAGACATTAGCTTCGGCTCACCACTACTGCTTAGCGCTTGACGAGAGGACTAATTACGCCGGCCAGAATCTCAACAGCGCGATAGGCCTTTACGGCCAAACGGGTGTAGGCGTCGAGGGCTTCATCATCGCGCGGAGTTGGCGTAAGGTTCACCACCACGACTGCAACGCCGTGAACGGCGACGGCCAGAGCCAGATAGTCGGAGAGGCGGTCCATGGGTCAGCGGCCGGGGCGTGCTTCTAGCTTAGATACCCGCTGTTCAACTGTTGAGAGGCGGCCGAAGGTTTCGCGGCGATCCTCTTTCATGTCTGTGTGTAGCACTTCTAGCTGAGCTGCTATGTGCTCTACTGCTGTGGTTAGTTTTATTACGGCGTCGCGGGCTTCGTCGCTGCGCCTGCTAAAGCCCATGGCGCCCATCGCTGCGACTGAGATGGAGGCTCCCGCAATGGCGGCGATGACTTCGATCATGGGCTTCGCGTTAGGGAAGCAGTCCTCCTAGGGGGCGGGTGGAGGACTGCATGTAATTCACAGCCTAACGACCCTGCCCGCGTGACTTCTTTTTGCCTACGCGGCGGGGTCTGCTGTGGAGGCCCTGGCCTTGGCTGGTTGTCTTGGGCGGTCCCTGTGTATGGCCGCTGCGGCCGAGGGATCCGGTCTTGGCCTTTACTGCCACGGCAGATCAGGCGAGATGATCGGCGGGTTAGCCAGCGCGGCCAGTTGGCCGGCGAGGTTCCGCTCAAGCTCCTCAACATCCAACTGAGTCTCAAGCCAAGCAATCACTTGGTCCTTGGTCAGTTCGGCGTAAGGGGTGAAGTCATCAGGATCCACTTCGCCGACGCCGATGCTGCCGTAGCAGTCAGCGGTGTGCGTACCATCAGTGGCTTGGTAGCGCCAGTGGATGGTTTTTACCACGTCCTCTAGGTTGTTCTCCTGTGGGGCGCAGTCCAGCTGGGAGATGAGCCAGGTGTAGGTGATGTCAGGCATCGGTTTGCTCGGTTTCGGTTTCGGTCAGCTCGGCGTTAGCCGGCTGAGCTTCGGTGATCTCGACGCTTTCCAGGTAACCGACCAGCGTGGCGCCGGCGGACTGGATAAGGAGGGCGTTGCCGGTCGCTTTCGCGGTGGCGTAAGCCTCGATCAGCTCGACCAGCTTTTGCTTGGACTCGGACATGAGGTGGGGTTAGATGGTGAAAGTGTAGCTGCTGTCAATCAGTCAACATCACTCATACAGAATGTTCACAGTGCCTCCGTCAAAGGATGCACTGCCGCCTGTTGTGGTGATGCGGATGCGATCCAATGTTGCAGAAACGCCTTTTGATCCACCGCTGATAAATACAAGGTCATCATTGTCACGGGCTACTGTGCTGGATAGCACCCATGTGTTGCCAGAAACTTTAGTAATAACAGCGTGACCAGAAACGGTATCACTCGCGGCTCCTATAGCAAGTGGGAATGTGCTGGCCGATCCGCTGCTGCCTGTACTTGGACCTGTCCATGCAAGACCTCCGGTGTAGCCAGAAGTTTCAATGCCGCCACTATCTCCTAGCTGAACTGCGAGTGTGGCAGAGGCATCCGTGCTCACGGCGTCAATCATCACGGTAATGCGCTTTACCGATGATGGAATGCCGGTGAAATCAACGGCAGTGCCTGTTGCGCTTACGGCGGTGCCGGCGGTGAGTGCGGCAACAGTTGTCCACGATGGCGACGAACCAGAGCCGTTGCTGGTGAGCACTTGGCCGCTGGTGCCGTAGTTGGCGCCGCCAATGCCGATCTGACCGGAGGTGCCGATGCGCAGGTACTCGCTTTCACTGCCACCAACGGACTTGCTAAAGGTGAAGTCGTGACTGGTGCTAGTGGCTTGGCCAAACACCCACTCAGCCGTGGCTCCTCCGTTGTAGAGGTGATACCGGGCCTGGCCAGGAGAACTGGGCGAGATGCGGATGTTGCCAATCGTGGCCGAAGGTGCAGCCAACGCAACATCGAAGCTTGTTCCAGGGGCTGTGGTGTTTAGGCCAAGGCGGCCGGCTGACGTGATGCGAAGGCGTTCACTATCTCCAGATGCAAATTTAAGATTTAAAGAAGAATCGCACGCAATAAACCCATACTGCGTTGATACACCGGTGTCGGTGAATTGGATTGCCGCAGCCCCTGCAGTTGCATTTGCGCGGAATCGTGCTGCATAGCCAATGCCTGCAGTTGTGTCTGCGCTAGTAACATCTAACCTGTAACCTGGGCTCGAGTTTCCAATCCCCACGCTGCCTGCTTCACTTATTGTCATCCGGCGCTGAAGCGACTGCCCCGCCGTACCATTAGGGCGCGTGAAGAAACCTAGGCCGCCTTGTAATTCTGTTCCTGTTGCATTTACTAACAACCCTTGAACGGTTGCCATAGGCGAAGATGACGGCAATGCCGCAATGCCAAAATTGACTATTCCGCCTGCATCAGTTGTGTTTGCTCCTGTAGAAATGGTCAGCTCGCCACTGTTCAGGTGAAGGCGAGTGTTGGGGCTGCTCGTCCCAATCCCCACGCTGCCGGAGCTGTCGATGGCAAGGTTTGTTGACCCTCGACTGTTGTTGCCAATCCTGAACTGATCTGTTGCGCGATCGGCCCAGATCTGCCAATTCCGTTGTCCTTGGTTTTCAAGCGAAATGCCGGCGCTGTTGCTCCCGGCATCTGTCGCACTGATGTTGATCTGCGCATTGCCGTTCTCCAGCACATGCAGCAGGCTGGCCGGTGACAGCGTGCCAATTCCCACGCGGCCGGTGGTGTCAACTGTCAGATAATCAGACTCTGAACCCGCGACGCTTTTGCTCAGCTTGAAGCTGTGGTCTGTGCCGGTCTTTTGACCAAAAATCCACTCAGCCTGGCCGCCTTGGTTATACAGGCGCATCCGTGCTTGGCCTGCAGCCGGTGGGGCAACAAGGAAATTACCTGTTGTGGCAGAAGCCGCAGCCTGTGCAATGTGCAAGCCCACTACCGGGCTCAGCGTGCCGATGCCGACATTACCGCTTGCGTCAACGATGATTCGCGCTGTGCTGCTCGTCGCAACGCCAAACACATTGGTAGATGGCAGGTAAACGCCTGTGGCTGGCACGGTGTTGCCCGTGGGTATCAATGCGGTGCCACTGACGCTGCCCGTGCTGGTGATTGCCCCAGAGCCCAATGTGCCGCCAATGGTGGCGTTGCCTGTGGTGCTGAGACCGGTCAGCGCATAGGTGCTGGTTAGCTCTGCCCAGCTGCTGCCGTTCCACTTCTGCCAGCGGTTGACCGAGCTGTTCCAGCGGATGGCGTTTGTGGGGATGTTGCTACTGGTTGTGCCGTCAAACTGCAGCGCCAGGTCCGTGTCGCGGTCCTTGACCTCCGTGAGGAAGTTGGTGTAGGTGCTGGTCAGCAGTGGGTTGGACCAGTTGGCCATGGCTTAGCTTCCTCGGGCTTGCCAGCTGAAGGGGCCGCTCACCCGGTTGCCCGAGGTATCGAACAGCAGCACCTTGAAGCTGGTGGGATTGGCGACGTCCACAAAATCATAGATCGCGATTCTGGGCGTCGTTCCGCTTGGTGTGACACCAATGCTTTCAATATCCACAAACGGCACATTGAAGTTGACCGTCGTTCCACCAGTATCCGCAGAGTTTGCCGTGCCATTGCCCATGTCGTTCTTGATCTTGATGTCGAGGCGGACGTTCAGTCCACTGAGCTGCAGCAGGTCATCGCCGCCAGCACTGGTGAAGTCGTAACGGACCTTCACGTAGCGGAAGTTGGTGGCATAGATGGACTCTTGGTTTGCGTAGTCGGTCCAAGGGTCGCCAGATGCGGTTTTTACGCTGATCGTTGGGGTTACCGTCACAGAGCCCGCCACAGCCTGCCGTGTGAGCGTTGAGGTGATCTTGGTGCCAGCCAGCACGGTGCTGTAGTCGAACTCCTCGACGTAGCTGCCGGTGGTGGTAGACGGCATGGCGTAGATGGTGAAGCCAGCGCTCACTTGGTCCTGCAGTGTGCTCCAGCCGCGGGAGGTGAAGTGCGACTGCCAAGTTTCTGTCGTATCTACCGTTGCCAGCAGGCCCGTGCCATTGGGCGTCAGGTTGGTGGAGGTGCCGCTAAAGGTGCTGTTGATGTCCGAGCGCAGGATGTAATCCGGAGGCTGGTTGACGAGGGCGGAGACACTGGCCGGGGTGCCTTCGTTGCCTGCACTGTCGATGCCCGCCAGCCAGTAGGTGTAGGCGCCAGAGACGGTCTCGAATACCGTGGTGAACAGCCCCTGTTTGGTGCCGACCGAGGTGCCGCCTGCGTAGGTAGTGCCGCGGCGTAGTTCGTAGTAGACGATGGGCAGCGTTTGTGTTGAATCGGTCCAGCGCAGCAACACGTTGTTGTCAATCACTTGCTGGCTGATCACAGGCGCCGATGGTGATGTGACCACTACGTCTTGGAATTGCTCGGGGCCTTGTTTGCCGATAACGTCAACTGCCGCTACCCAGAATCGCTGCGTGCCTGTCCAGTCAACCTTCAAGCTGTAGGTAGTGGACTTGATTTCAGCCAATAAGGTAGCTGATGCAAAGGTGTTGCCCCTGAGCACTTTGTAATAGGCCGTTTCGAGGCTGCCCTGCACGGGATCCCAGCTCAACAGAACCTGCTCGCCCCTGAAAGTATTTTGCACATTAGGAGCTGGTGGTGCCGTGGGGGCGATAGCAACAGTTGCAGCAGCGCCAAGATTATTGTTTGCGTCAACAGCTTGGACGGTAAATGTCTGCGAACCTGTCCAGTCGATACGCGTGGTGTAGCTTGTAGATTGCAAAATTGCAACAGTTGCGTCGTTGCGTGCAATTCGGTAAAAGCGCGTTTTTGTCGTACCGTTTACTTCGCTCCAAGTCAGTACGGCGTTTTGGCCTGTGTAAGAAACGGAGACAGTTGGCGCGGCGGCTTGGGTGATTGTGACTGTTGCTGAACCTTCGGCGCTCTCGTTGCCGGCCAAGTCCACCGCTTTCACGTAGAAAGTCCGCACGCCGTTCCAGATGATCGGTAGCGAGGTGGTGGTGGTCTTGATTTCGCCAATGGCACCGGCGCTGGACCGGACCACGTAAGCGGCAATGGAGTAGCTGCCGGTTGATGCCGGCCAGCTCAGTGTCACCAAGTCGCCAGCCACTGTGGCGGTGACAGTCGGCGCAGTAGGCGGACTGATCGTGACGGTGGTGCTCGCTGCTGTGGCGCTGTAGATGCCAGAGGTGTCAATCGCGCGAATTAAATAGGTGAGGGTACCGGGGGCCAGTTGGCCAAGTTTATAGCTAGTTGCAGCGACCCTAGTAACGAATGTGGAGGAGGCCCACGTACTGCCTTGACGAATTTCGTATTCGCTTAGGTCGAGGTCTGCAATTGAGTTCCAAGTCAGTGTAACACCGATGTTCCCATCTAAGACTGATGTAAAGCCGGTGACGTTGGCCGGAGGAGCGGTCTTGCCTAGCGCATTGATGCTATCTGTTGCTGCGGTAGTGGACAGCTTCATTGCGGCGTTCATTGAGAACACCTGTACCTCGAATAGGCCGGGAGTGATGTCTAGGATTTCGTAGTCATTGGTCAGGACGTCAGCAATGCTCCAATTGGCATTGTCCTTACGCCACTTAACGCGGTACTGGGCGATACCTAGGACACTAGGCCATGAGGCAATTACCTTGGCGCGGACTTGGCTTTGGTATGTGTAGAGGGTTTCGCTGAGATTTAAGGTGGTGGGGGCATCTGGTATCTCGTTTAGATCGGATACATCGCGCTGTGTTAAGGGGCGTCCTCGCTCGACGTAGGCGTATTTGCTTGAGTTATAGGCCAGTGCGCTTATTTGATACTGTGCTTGGTCTTGCTCGGTGACGCTTAGGACACGCCATGTGGAGGTCTGGATGCTAGCGTTTTCTAAGATCCAGATGCTGTTTGCGTTGGGAGCAGTAGGCAGCGCGGATGTGAGTGTGATTACCTTGCTAACGATTGTAGATACGTTTCGTGTTGCAACTGTTCCGTCTGGAAGAATGACAGATAGAGTGGCACCGGTTGCGCTAAGCCCTGCTGCGTCGTCAACTGTGACGGTGGTGGTAGTTGCGGCTGCGATGCGACCCCCGCGACGGGCGCCAGCTCGTACGGGGTCGCTGACCTCGATGATCTGGCCAGGGCGCACCATTACACCGGCATCAATGCTGGCGGTAAAGGCGACTACTTCGCCCTCGTACTGCTCTGAGTAGAGCAGCCACTCGCCGATACGCCCTGCCTGCGCTCTACTCGTACAGGCAAATGCACTAATTTCCGTAGTGATTGCTCCGTACTTGGCAATAGACGCCTGATCCTCTACTACCTCATAGGCTGTATCCCGCAGCTCTAAGTCCAGATAACTTACGATTGCTACGTTTGGACGGGTTTTTAAGCTGCTGCTTGAATACGTGAATCCCTCTTCTGCGACGTTGGCAAGCGTAAATAGGTAAGCGGTATCACCAGGCTTATCCTGACTTACGGTTAGTGCGCCTGCGCTCCAGTATGGCATTGCCCGAAATACCGAGCACATGTCATTGATGAGTTTGTAGGCTTCTTCTTGAGTTTGGATGTTTACGTTGCAAGAGAAGCGAGGTTCTTGACCGCCGAAGCCATTGGGTACTAGCTCCGCGCAGTATTGACTTGCGGAGTAGAATGCCCACTTATCGAGCTGAGCGGCGTTGATGTGATTGCCGAAGCCGTAACGAGTTGAGGTAAGTAAGTCGTAGAGGATCCAGGCGGGGTCGCTACACCACTGCGCAGCTCCAAAGCTGCCGTTCCACACACCGGCGTAGATAAGGCGACCGGTAACGGAATCGACGGTCGCGTTTGATGGGATGCGGATTTTGATGCCACGGATGAGGTAAGAGCGTGTGGGTATGGAGTTAAACTGCTCAGCATCAACGCGAAGAGCTACGAGGGCGCTGTTTGGGTACCGGAGTTTGGCGTAGGTGAGTTCTGTGTAACTGGCCCAGCTGAAGGCGTTTGTGATTTTGGCAGAAGCGCCTCCAGGGGCATCCTGCTCTGAGCTGTCGCCTGTAACTCGCGTAACTTTAATGTTTACAGGCTTAGATCCTGTAAGGGGTACTAGGTACGTGCGCTGATAAAGATCGGCGGTGCGCCCTCGTACGATCTCGTCAATAACTGTGGTGTAACCACCGCCGGAATACTGTGTAGCAATTTGTAACCTAAATACGCTGCCTACAATGTCTCCTTGATCGGTAATGCGTTGCAAGGCAGGTATGTTAATGGTTACTCGTGCTGCATCGACAGTTGTATCTGTGATGGTGCGTACAACTGGGGTAGCTTGTAACACCGTGACGCCTACAGCTACTTCGTTCTCAACTGCGTCAGTTGAGGGGATGTAGCTCTGGTCCTGCGTGCCGTTACGTGCCCATACAGTTACGTTGGAGAAGTTGTAAGAGCCGTCAGCATTTTGCAGGGGAGTATTGTTTAGGAAGATTGACTTATAGTTATCCTTTAATCCTTCGATTTCGCCTTCACTAATCAAGTCAATTAGGCTGGCGTATTGGGTGGAGTCAAGGGTGTCGGCAGCTTCGGTGGGGGTGTAGGTCTGGCCGCCGCCACTGCCTTTTGTCGGTTCTGGTCCGCCCGCGCCGGCGATGAGCCCGGTGCCGAGGCCGGCGTTATGGACGCGGAGGCCCCCCGCGATGAACGTGTGGTGACCCTCGACGGTGAGGTTGTAAACGGTATCGCAGCCGAGGGCTGTCCGCTCTACGATCGGCCGCAGATGGCCGTTTTCATCTACCAGGCAATCATCGCCGCCCAGCGTGCCGATCTCTACGAAAGCGTTGTATTGGTTGAGGACCCAATGGTTGGGGGTTGCGTCCAGTACGGCGCCGCCCCAAAGCCTGTAGCGGACTACCTCCTCGCCTTCATGAACGTGGACCTTGAGGATTTTGGCAGCATGGAGCTTGCCACGATCATCAAAGCTGAGTACCACATCGCCTGGGTGCAGTTCGTCGATGCGGCGGTGGCCGTCTGGTGTGCGAACCAGCGTGTGGCCAAGAAAACAGCCACCTGCACCACCTGCACCGACGATCCGTGTCATACCGTCACCTGTACCGTGTCGATGCCTGCAGAGATCACTACAGAGCCCACCAAGGTTTCGCCATAGACAATAGGCACCGGTACACCTTGCCTAGACGTATTTTGGATTCCACTAAAACTGTAGGACTTGCGGGGATCTTTGGCTGTATCTACCGTGGTTTGCGTTGTCGGTATGACTGGTACAGGGGTAAGCAGCTGGGATACGCCGCCGAGCACCAAGCTGGCGCCGAGGCCAGTAATCAAGGCGTAAGCGGTAGGACCGGCCCATGCCGCAAAGCCAGGTATGAAAGACAGCGCAAGTAGTCCGACACCAGCAATAATCCGCCCCGCAGCGCCAGCGCCGGCCACCACTGGCACGATCTTGATCTCTTGGCTGCCGGCTGGATCGTGGATCTCGTCAAGCGATAGGTCGTAGGTGCCGACGCTTACGCGGTAGTGCTGTTCCGCCATGTGGCGTTCCAGCTGGGGGAAATTGGTTACAAGGAAGCGAACAGCCTCGGCTGCGTTGGAGACTTCGGCTTCGAACTTGCGGCGCTTCAGGAACTTGGCCAAGCGCCCGTAGATGCGGATTGTGCGCAACATCACGTCAGCTCTAGCCTCTCTGCATTGTAATGGCGGAGACGGCGGCCGACGCACTTGAGGAGCCAGCCTCCTAGGAGATCTCTGCTGCTGAGCCGGCCACGAATGTGATGCAGCACCAGCTGGTCGCCGATGTAAACGCCGACGTGATTGAGGCCGGGGCCGCTGATGCTCATCAGCACCGCGTCGCCGGGCTCCAACGGTTCCTCCTCTTCGTTCAGTTCTCGGAAGCCCGCGTCCTTCCAGTAGCGATCGAACAGAGGATCTGCCTCGAATGCTTCAGGGGTAAGCGGACGGTTCCAATCTGGGAGATCTAGGCCATGCTCGACGTACCAGTCACGGGCCAGCGTCCAGCAGTCGGTGATGCCCCATGCCCATTCGCGGCCGACTAGGGGTGCCTTGTAGCCGGATGGTTCGCAGCCGCCCCACACCTCGGTTTTGGGGTTGACAATATGCCACGGTAGGCCGCTGTTTTCGCAGGCCACCAGATCAGGGCCGCTGGGTTGTGGCGGGGTGACCGGATGGCTATGGACCACCGCGATGATTTCGCCGGCATCTTCGGCGGCTGCGTAGTCATCCGGATTGAGGATGAACTGGTCTGCACCGGTGCAGAGGTTCTGGCACGGCCAGTAGCGTTCGCGGCCTTTGACGACCACCACTAAGCCGCACGCCTCACGCGGATCCTCTGCCTTTGCGTGCATGAGTGCAGCATCACGCCAAGTAAGTGGTGTGGGATCAGTAGGTGAGGTGTTCATACGGACTTAGGCAAAATAGGTACCTACTCCAGGGAAAGATCCGAAGGGTAATTCAGCGTTTGTTCCAAACCGTACTTTACAGCTATTTAACCGCTTACCGCAAACGTCCTGTGCAGCGCTGGCCACGGACTGATCACTTTCGTTGAAATAGTTGGTTCCTGTGTAGCCACATTCGGCGGAACGATATACCCACTGGCATATGTTGCTGATGCACTGGCGCTTGGGGGCTCGAACACCGATGAGGTCAAAGGCGGCTGCCAGCTCAAACTCCACTACATCGCGGGTTTCGGCTGCTTTGCGATCGACGTAGTAGACCTCGCGTGGAAATTCAGCCGTGGGGTCCGGGGTGCCGTAGGGATTGACCCCGCCGGGGAAGTTCACAGCGTCGATGTACCGGGCTAGGGTGCGGATGCGCGTTACCTTGGCGCCCTCTAGTCCTGCAGGAAGACTCAGCAGGATCGACGTGATGGTGCCAAGGATGTTGCTGCAGCGGATCCGGGGCCTAGGTAGGACGCCCTTACCTTCGTAGGCAAAGCCATCAGCCTCGACGGGAAAACGTGTGTAGGAATTACCTGCCCACACCAGCTCGCCGTTGCTGTTGAGGCTTGTGCCCGCGTGGAAGCGGTATGTGGTTGTTACGCCATGCTGCAGTGCGTTTAGCTCTAGGGTAAACAGCTCGATTACGGCGCTTGGGGAAATTGCCTGTAGATCGGAGATAGGGACGGCCATAAATTTTAAGGTTCGTAGACCTGACGGAACGTGGCTCTAATCTGGTTATTATTGCAGTTACTAAGGGTCAGCTGCCAGTCGTCGCAAACGTATTTACCGGCCGTTCCCCGGGGAGGAGTCCAGTCGAAGCTCTCTACGCCGCCTCGTGCGTCTAGGAAGGCGAGGATCAGATCGCGCTCGGCGTCTGTGCGGTTAGAAAATACCAACTGCCACTCCTTGGGGTTGGTGTTAAGACCGAATCGTATGCGTTGTTCGTAGCCATCTCCTGATGCAAATTTGCGTACACGAGGCTTACTTACCTCTGTGGGCTCGTATGAACTGATGTAGGTAAATGTTGCCATGATTACACCTTACCTATTCAGGAGGCCGCCAGGTCGGCGCTGTTTAATCAATTCTGCCTGAACTGCCTGGGCAACTACTCGACCGAGTTGCTCGCCTTGGCCAGCGTCACCTTGAACTGCGGTGCCACTTGCGTCAACGCTGACGTTCACGGTAACAGGGGTGCCTCCGCCTGCCTGCTCGACGCCGAGGCGCCCATTGGGGAGGCGGCGGAGCGGCATGATCGCTTCCGGGCCAGCCTCGCCCATAAGCCCGAGGCGGCCGGCGCCGCCGTTGGCAAACTTGAACAGGGTGGGCTTGTTGACGATGCCGCCCATGGCGAAGGGGACGATGCCGTTCTTCGCAAAAGCGCCGCCCATGGCAAAACCGAAGTTCGGTCCAGCGGCCCCTTTGCCCGTAATTGGATCGAAGTACCCCTTACCGAAGCTACCACCACCAGGAGCAACGGCGCCGATGATCTGCATAACGCTGCGCAGAATTAGCTGCTGAATGATCATGCGAGCGGTGTCCTTAAGGATCGAGGCGGCGAACTCGCGGAAGTTGGCGGTGCCGGTGGTGACGAGGCTGAAGATGGCGTCCTCGACGCCCTTGATGCCGGTCTGGGCGAGCTGGGCCGTGGCCTCGCGCATGGTGCCGATCGACTCGACGTATTTCTGAGCGCCTTCGCGTATGCCGAGGCCGATGCGATCGTCCTGGCGCAAGCGTAGCAAGCGCTGTTGCTTATCTAATTCTTCCGTTTGGCGCATAAGTACACTGTATTGATCGTTTAGTACACTTAAGCGCCCTTCATAAAGTGCGTTAATGGCCTTTACATCTAATCCCTGCCGTATGGCTTCTTGGCGCTCAGCGTCTAAACGTGCTCTACGCTTGGTGTAGTTCAGTTCTTCCTGTGCGAACTGCCGAGCAAGCTCGGTGTTTACGCCTGTATTTAGATATTTTGCCTGTAGGTTAAGTAGGACATTCTGTTCTTGTAGATTTTGTACCTGCTTATTGCTTTCTTCTGTGATAGACGTAAAACGATCTCTAATAGCAGCCGCTTCTTGTTCCGTTACTAGCCGTTCTTCTGTACCGCGCTGCTCAGCCGTGGAGCGATTTAAGGCCGCTGTACCCGGTATATCAAACTGTTTCGACATTGGAAGCGAACGCATAGGCGACGTTGTAGGCGCCGAAGGCACAAGGGGTTTGAGCTGCTGCAGGCGACCCTGCAGTGCCTGTATCTGCGTATCTATTCCTGCTATATTAGACAGACTTAATTTGTAGTTAGCGATAGCTGTTCTTGAGCTAGTCAGTAGCTCCTCTGCCGTCCAGGTTGTTTCTGTTTGTGTACCGGGTTCAACAGCGACAAGCCCAGTACCTGCAGCAAGCGTAGCGTTTAAGACAGCCCGCTGCATATAGAGACCTGCAAGTTTTCCAGCAGTCTCTAGACGCTTGCTGGCTGCTTTGGTCCCTTCTTCGACAATTCTGGCTACGTTTTTGGCGTACTCACGCTGTATATTACCGATCTGTTTAGCGTATGCTTCATTAGCTTTATTTATGTCATCGGCTACTTTCTTTTGGAAATCAGCCAACAGGCGAGCACGTTGGGTCTGTTTGTCGTTGTACTCTTCGTCGATGCGAATACGATCTTCTCTACTCTTGCGTAAAATTTCGCTAATACCACGCTCTGCATCAACAAGATAAGGGTTTTGCTCAGTTTCTGCGCGGAATGAAAGCTGCGCAGCTGCCTGCAGATCACTCAGTTCTCTGCGGTTTCTGGCTATAGCGCGTTCAGCCGTAAGGCGTTCATCGGCGAATTGGCGCTCCAGCTGGCGGACTTGTTCAACAGCCTGCTTGCGTATGTCGGCGAGTTGTTCCTCACGTTGGATACGTGCTTGTGCAAGCGCTTCTTCGCGTTGCTCAATAGCACTTAAAAGCGACTTTGCGCGATCTGCCGCAGCCGGATCTTCACTACCGCTACCCGCACCCCGTTTACCGCGACGTGTGTAATCATCGGCAAGCTTTAGAGCTTCGCGTAAGCTCTGTATCCGCGACTCAAAAGAAGATACAGTCTTACCTGTCTGTTGTTGCGTAGGTGTACCTTGTCCAAAAGTCTCGTCAAAGATAAATTGGAATATATTGCGTGTCTTTACCGCGTTAAGACGGTCCTTAGCTTCTTGTACTTTTCCTTCGTATGTACGAATAGCCTCTTCGACAGCTGCTACGGTCGTACCACCGCCGATGATGCGCTCCGCAATCTCCTTGGCATTTCCAGTGGGGCCTGGAGTTCCTCCGAGGGCGCGTTCGGCGGCATCCCCGAAGGCATACAGCTGCTGGCCCAGCCAGAGCAGAGATTCAGCGGCTTCGGCTGCAAAGTTTTGGAAGCCTGCGCCGCTTTCCTTAAGGCTTCTGCCAACAGCTAAGCGCAGATTCTCAAGCGCCTTTTCCATACGCCTACCTGCGTACTCGGTGCTGTCAGCAAGGGTTTCCACATATTTACCACCGTCTTTATAATTCTTACGAGCAAACGTGATGAATTGCTCAATAGTTACACTGCCGGCTTGGAACGCTTGATCAAGTTCTTGCACGGACATCCTGTTCGCCTGCGCGAACTTGATGACAGCACCGGGAAAACGCTCACCAAGCTGGCCCCTGACCTCCTCAGCTGCCGCTTTTCCCTTGCTGAGAATCTGTACGACGGCACGCATAGCACCATCTACATCAGCAAGACTTCCCCCTGTTTTAAGTACGGCAGAGGCGGTACCTTCTAGGATTTGTCGCGTATCATTAGCACTATAGTTAAGCTCTACAGTAGAAGCCCGCAGCTGTGTGTAGTACCTGTAAGTATCCGCAAGCGGTATAAGTAGTGACTGGCTAGCGCCTTCGACCGCCCTTGTAGACGCCTCAAACTCCCTTAGGTCTGTAGATACGCTTGCAAGTCCTATGCGCAATTTGCTTATCGCTGCCGCCTGCTCGGTAAACACGCCTATCTGTTGGCGTACCATACCAACCTGCGCGCCAAAAGCCGCGCCAGCGAAAGCGCCGCCCACGCCGCCCACGGCCAAACCGCCGAGACCGCCGATCAGGCCCTCGGGGCCGCCAAAGATGCCACCGCTAAGCGCCGCGCCGACGCCCTGGGCGAGCTGCATCCCGCTTAGGCGGCGACCCCCAGTAATGCGCTCCCGTTGTGCCGTGAGCTGCTCCAGCTTTTTGGATGCTGTGTCGAATGCTGGCGCGGTACGGCCGACGGCATTGCGTAGTTCGGTCCACACGCCTATCTGCGCTTCCAGACTATTTACGCTGCCGTTACTTGCTTTTGTAGTCTTATCAATATCGACGTAAATATCGCGCAAGGGGCGCCGAGAACGCTCCACTGACTTACCTAAGGTGTCGTATGCTTGCGCGGCTTCAGTTATGACTCGCGTTCTATTCTTCTTTTCTTGATCCGAGGTCATCACCGGACCAATGGGTACCCCAGTAGCACTACCTAGTGACGCTGCGCCGAAGAAACGTTCAACCCCACCCAATCCGGCCTGCTGACCAAGGGCAGAAACTTCGCCTGTAGAACTTGTGGAGGTTGAACGCCTACCTCTACGCACCCGTACACCCTCGCCAGCGCTTATTTCCAGTCCCGTACCACGGGCTGAAGTTTGCCCAGCGGCAGGAAGTAGAAGAGGTGTACCGCTTACGCCAGCGCGTACACGTTGGCCGAGTTCGGCGAGCGCAGCCTCCTGCTGGCGTACCATCCCTCGATTGAAATAGTTATCGCGGATGCGTGCATTAGCGGCGTTCTGCTCGGCCGTAGCAGCCTGCGTCGCCATAGTGCTTACATTACGATATGCGCCAGCAAGATCGTTAAGCTGCTTTTCTAAAACACGAACCTGGTTAGCGTTTTGTGCGTAGGCAGCACTGCCTTCGGAGGTTGTGGTATCAAGTTGCTGCATTTCTGCACGCAACGCTGTTACTACTTCCTGTAAATTGCGTGTACTGTTTGCTACGGTTTTGGTTTGTACGCCCATTAGCAGCGCTTGAGCGTAGCCGCGTGCCACTTCAGTAGACTGCCGCTGCACGCCCGTCAGCTGCATAAGCGTTTGCAGGTATTCAATACTGTTGCGGTCTAAGTTAGCGAGGTCTTGTTGCAGTTCCTTTATTTGTTGTGCGTAGGCAGCGTTTGTATTTGGTAATTCGGGCAGGGAGGCACCTTCAAAACCAAAGCGGCGCAGGTACTCAGGGTCTTGTGTTATCGCTGCGGATTCGCTTACGCGGCGGCGCTCCAGGATGCGCGGGGCGCCAGAAAGCTGATTGAGGCGACGTTGTGCCGTAGCCAGCTTGTCGGCGGATGCAGTACCTTCTTTAAGGATGCGATTGTAGTCTTCCCACTGCTTAAGTACCTTGTCTGGCTTTACCGCCAACATGGCGGTCAAGGAACTGTAATGCTTTTTATTTGTTATTTCTCCCTGTTCTAAGGTAGCTGTAAGCCGCTGAATATCTGCGCCTAGCTGCTGGTGTACTTTACTGTTTAAGGTAGCTTGATTTCTGAGGTCTTGAAGAGATTTTACATGCTCGCGTATAGATACTGCGGACTGCGCATGAGCCTTTGACTCATCGACAATAATGTCACGCAAGGCTGTAATTTGCGTGTCTGTAAGGCGTGACTCTTGGCGCAACTGTGCCAAGTCTTTATTTAGGCTTTGCCATACGTCGGAGCCACGCCTAGCCTCGCCGACTAAAGCAGTAAAGGCATCGGTAAGCCCCTTGTTAGCTCGGGCGGTATCTCCTAGTTCGGTTTTTAGCTCAAGCAGCCGTTTGCGAGCAGCATCAAGCTGATCATCCGTACCTCTTGTTACTTTTGTAAGTTCTCTAAAGGAACTGCGTAGCTTATTTAATTCTTCAAAACCTTGAATACCTAGCTGTACAACAATATCCTCAATCTGCTTAGCCATCCTGCTTATCCTCCCCCTTAGCCAACGCGCTGAGAGCGGCAGTTTCCATGATCTGCAGGCCCTCCAGCATGTCGAGGCGGTCGTCCACGCAGTATAGGTCCATCAGGCCGCCAGGCATCAGCAGCACCTCGTATTTCAAACCGAGATAGCCCGCCATGGTGGTGTTCCACTGCGTCTGCATTCTTAGGAACATCATTACGATGTCCCAGTTTTCGTCCCAGACCTCGTAAGGGGCGGCGGGTTCGGATTGCGCATCTTCGGGTAAGGCTAAGCCGAAGACTTTGGCATCGTCTTCGGTCTTATCCTCTTCGCGCTTAGTGCTTCCGCTTACCCAGAACTCCGCCGCACCCTTCAGTTTCCCGACTTAGCGCCGTCGAAGGTCTCGGTGTAAGCCTTCAGGACACCGCGCACCCAGTAGGGGTCGTCGGCGAAGTCGGTGAGCGCTTCGATGGAGAAGGGGAGGTCGGTGCCGTCTTCGTCGCTGATGCCGTTCCAGCCGAGCACGACGGCTTTGAGCAGGGGCAGATCGCCCTTCTCGCTGAGCTTGCCGAACTCCTTACGGCCCAGGCGCTTGAAGGTGATGTCGAAGGTGCTGGAATCGAACGTGCCGCCGTCAGCAGGTTCTTCGATGGTTACAGGCCACTTGAAGGTCTTGACCTTCTTGCGAACGAACGCCATAAGTTGAGGGGCGTAAATGGGATGCGTTCGTACTATAGGCGCAAAAAAGCTAAGCCGGAAGCGAAGGTGCTTGCGGCTTAGCTAAGGCGGGTAAGCTGAGGTGCTCAGCCTTCGGCGACGGAGCTAAGCGGTTGCGCCGGCGCAGTGTCCGCTTCCGGCTGAGCGGGCGGCTCAACTTGCGTGGCTTCCGACTTAGCGTCCAGCTGAGGCTGAGCGGCGTCCGGCTTAGCGGGCTCGGTGCGGTCGAGCAGTTGCCACTTGCCGGTTTTCTCGTCGAGTAGGTAGCTGCCTCCCTCGGCCGGGATGGGGTCGGGGGCGGGCAGCGCGGAGGTCTTGGCCATAAGTGGCGTGGGGGTGTGGATGTGTGGGGTGCGCTGCGGCTTAGGTGAACGCGAGACTTACTTCGTCGTTGCCGGCGGTGGTCGGGACGGCGAGGTAGGGGATGTTGAGCATCTGGATGCCGTCCTGGTCGCCGTAGGAGGGGTTGGCGATGTCGCACTGGCCGGCGG
>Ga0208235_1000143_pt1 | contig 19234 bp, 29 predicted proteins | sample LakMenEpi22Oct12_FD_150727 | JGI IMG/M metagenome (GOLD analysis project Ga0208235, IMG submission 150727) | Freshwater microbial communities from Lake Mendota, WI - 22OCT2012 deep hole epilimnion (SPAdes) | ecosystem: Environmental > Aquatic > Freshwater > Lake > Epilimnion/Euphotic zone ... | reverse complement strand
CGCTTTCGCGAGTCTCCGCAAAATTGGAGGTTTGAGCATGGTCAAGGGCCGAAAACCGCTTTCCAACGCTACCAAAGAGGCATCAGGTGCATTTATCAAAGACCCGCAGCGACGCAACGCAGATGAGCCAAAACCGAAACTAGGAAGGCCGAAGATTCCAGCGGCGGTGGAGGACGATCCGACTGCAAAATCCCGCTGGCACTGGGTTTGCGATCAACTCGAATCCATGAACCTCCTGGCCGTGACCGATCAGGGTCTAATCGCTGGGTATTGCCTTGATTATTCGATGATGCTTGCCTTGTGGGACACTATCAAGGGCGGCAATGTCTCGGATACGGATGAAAAAGGGCGGACTAAACTCAAGCCCGAGGCGAATCAATTCCACACCTACAGCGACCGGATCCTAAAACGGGAAGCAGAGTTAGGCTTAACCCCATCGAGCCGATCGCGACTCAAGGCCCCACAGACCGAAGAGGAAGACGAATTCGCCCAGTGGCTAGCGAGGTCAACAAGTTGATCGCAAGTGGCATCCCGCTACGTGTCGAGGACTACTGCCAAGCCGTCGAAGACGGTTCGGTAGTTGCTTGCGATCGCGTCAAGGATGCCGTCCTCCGCTATCGGCTGGACATGGGCAGGCAATCAACGCCGGACTTCCCGTATTACTTCGATGCGGTTAAGGCAGCTAGCGTCTGCGAATTCTTCCCGCTCATCCTTCGGCATTCGATCGGGGAGTATGCGGGCAAACCGCTGACCCTTGAGGATTGGCAGATTTTCGGGCTATGGAATATCTTCGGATGGCGGCGCGATGAGGATCGGACTAGGCGGTTTCGCAAAGTCTACTGGTCGATGGCCCGGAAAAATGGCAAAACTACATTCGTAGCGGGACTGTCTCACTACCTAGCGATGGCCGATATAGACCCGCGAACAGGCAAGCCGGAAGCTATCGGGCAGATCCTCCTGACAGCGACCAAGAAAGAACAGGCAAACATCGCTTACGGCGAATGCGAACGGATGGTCCAGCAATCCAAGACCATGCAAACGCGAACCGACATCCGGAACGAGACGATCACGTACACGCACAATGGCAGCTATATCCGCAAGGTATCCTCGGACAAGCCTTTCGACGGATTGAACCCGCATTGCGTAGTCATGGATGAGGTTCACGCATGGGGCCAACACCATCGGAAATTCTACGACACGATGGTTACGGGCAGCGGCTCACGGTCCCAGCCTTTGCATGTCATTATCACAACCGCAGGGGATGATAAATCCGATTTGTGGCTACAGGAATACAACTATGCTACCAACGTGGTATCGGGCGTTAGCAAGGACGAAACCCTATTCGTTCTAATCTACGAGCTAGACAAAAACGATGATTTCGAGGACGAATTGACTTGGATTAAGGCCAATCCGAACCTGGGTATTTCAGTTAAGCGGGAGTACCTTCGCGAACAGGTCAACAAGTTTCGCCACACCGCAATCGGACGGAATTTGCTCGATCGTTTCCACGGCAACCGTATCGTATCATCGACCGAAAAAGCGTTCGACCTTGAGGATTTTGAGCGATGCGTTAAGCCCTACTCGGACTGGTCGCAGGCCGACGGCTACGGGGCTGGCATTGACCTTGGAGCACGCGACGACTTAGCGGCTTACGCTCTTTGTGCTCGATTCCCGATCGACATTACAGACGACGGTAAAACAATCTACCGCTATGAAATTCGGACCAAGGCTTACATCGCGGCGAATTGCAATCGCGACTTGACGGCGATGCCTTTTTCGCAATTCATCTTCGATGAGGAAATAACCAAGGCGACCTATCCTATCGAGGATCTTACCGAATCGCTCTTGGCAGACCTTGAGGCCAACGACATTGGGACGGCGGCGTATGACCCATACAACGGGCAGCAACTCGGAGAAAAGCTAACTAAGGCGGGCGTCGTCGCGGCTCGAATGGCGCAGAACCAAGCCAACTTCAACGAGGCTATTCGCGGCTTTATCGACTTAATGAAAAACGGGCGGCTAGTATTTGCCGACTCAAAGCTACTACGCTGGTGCGCGAATAACGCTATAATTGCCAAGGATCGGCAAGATAGGTGGATGTTTGACAAGGCCAAAAGCAAAGACAAGATCGATCCGATCGTTGCGGCGGTTATGGCTTATCGAATCGCAAGCCTACAGCCTGAGCGATCAACCGGGAAACTTTACGTCATTTAGGAGCGAATGAATGGACATGCTTTCTCGATTGGTTCAATGGGCTGGATTCGGCTGGGATGTTAATCCGGCTAGGGTCGGCATCAAGGATGCAATGGGCATACCTCCGGCGTTCTTCGCCCACAACAAGCTTACCGGGGACTTTGCTAGGCTACCGATCGACGTAAAAAAGGTGGTCGGCAAAGGAGCTGAAAACGACCTCAAGCATGATGGCTACAGGCTACTGAGGAAACAGCCAAACAAGATTCAAAGCCCCACGGTATTTAAGCAGCAGCTATTGAGCCATGCAATCATGCGGGGCAATGGCAGAGCGGCAATTATCCGCAACGGCAGCGGCGTCGAGGAATTGATTCCTATGATGCCTGAACGAACCTGGACGGTAATTCATGAGGGCTTGAAGTACCATGCCTACAAGCCTGAAGACCAAAACAAGACCGAGCTATTCGATACCTACGATACCGACAATAACGGCTACATCGTATTTCGAGACTCCGACGTTTTGCACATAAGCGGCTTTTCCTGGAATGGCGTTGACGGGCTAGGATTGCTGGACTTGGCGAACGTGGTTTTTAGTACATCCAAAGAGGCGATAAAGTTCCAGAATCAGCAAATCGCAAAAGGCTTTCGGGCTAAGCTATTCCTGGAAGCCCCTCCGGCAATGTTTCGCAGCGAATCCGACGCAAAAAAGTTTATCGATGCGTTTAATGCGTCCGAGGCAGGATCGGATAACGCTGGCAAGGCTGGACTATTGCGCGAAGGCATCAAGGCCAACGCGGTTTCAATGTCCAACTCAGACGCTCAATTCGTCGACCTGCAAAAGTTCAACCGAGCGGATATCGGTATGCTCTTTGGTCTTGAGGGAATGCCCGGCGATGGCGAAACGGATTCGTACAACTCCAGAGAGCAAACGCAGATAGCTTACCTTCAATGCCTTGATCGATGGCTAGTCCAGTTCGAGGAGCAATGCGATATGAAGCTCTTGACCCCACTGGAAATCAGAAAAAACAAAGCGTACTTCAAGTTCAACACCGGAGCGATCCTGAGAACCGCCCTAAAGGAAACCATCGACGCGTTCTCCGTGGCGGTATCGTCGCGGATTATGAACCCCAACGAATGCCGGTCTAAGCTAGACCTGAACCCCTATGAGGGCGGCGAAGAATTCATCAACCCGAACATTCAGCGATCGGGTGACGATCCGGAGCCCGAACCAGAAGACACGCCCGAAGACGACCAAGAGGACACGCAAGAGCAAGCCCGAAACGATCGAGCCGTCGAGCAGATGCTTCGGGGGCTTATCAAGACCGAGGGCAATAACGCTATTAATGCATCGAAAAAGGCTCAGTTTGTCGCTTGGATCGGCAAAAAGTACCCGCAATGGGAAGCGAAATTGGCCGACAGTATTGAAGCGATCGGGCTTGACCGTGACCTAGCAAGGATTCACTGCCAGGAATCAACGCGAATCCTAGCGGGATTGGCGGCTAAATACGGTGGTGAATCGCTTCAAAAAGCCGTCGAAACTGAGGTTAAAACGTGGGAAAATCGTCTCTTTAGCTTGAAAGGCTTGCCAGAATGATCGAAGTATTCAACGAAACCAACGAAATCCACCTATCTGGCGTCGTCGGCGATGGATGGGCAGAAGATCCGATCACCAAAGACGGCGTACTAAAGGCCCTCAAGGCTTTCGGCTCGCAAGCGGTGACTATTCGGATCAACAGCCCAGGCGGCGCGGCCGATGAGGGGATTGCGATCCATAACCTACTCAAAGACTACGCAGGGGAGGTTACAACCGTCAACGACAGCCTTGCAGCGTCGGCGGCTAGCGTGATTTTCCTTGGCGGGTCCAAGCGGCTCATGGGTGATGGATCGCGGATTATGATCCATCGAGCAATGGGCATGGCTTTCGGAAACGCGACCGAAATCAAAAAGACGCTAGCGGCACTCGAAAGCTACGATCAATCCCTGGTCGAAATCTACGCCGATTTTCTCGGGAAGGATCCTGTCGAAATCCTAGCCATGATGGATGCCGAGACATGGTACAACGTCGATGAGGCTATCGCTTCGGGCCTTGCAACGGCTCGCTATGGCAAAGACAAAGACGACCGGAAGAAAAAGAAAATGGCATCGCAATTTGACCAAGCTAAAGCGAATTTACTTCAGGCAAAAATGGCTCAGTTTTCAAAACACTTGACAAGCCCGGGCCAGTAGCCTAGATTTATTGCGTCGGCCAGAAGTGCCAACAACTCTGCAACTTATTAGCGGCAGTGACACACGGTAAAAACGATTTTGTTTCCCGTGGCAGTCATGCCGCTATCTTGGTTTAACGACTGCCACACAACCCACAAAGGGCAGTCCAAGTGAAGAGTGCAACGCAGCTACAAAAAGAGATCGAGGCTCTACAAGCCAAAGTAGGAGCGATTCAAGCAATCGCCAAAGAAGACAATCGAGAGCTTTCGACCGAAGAGCAAACCGAGATTGATTCGATCGTTGGCGATGACAAGAACCCTGGCCAAATCACGGCTCTTGCAACGCAACGCGAACGAGCGATTCGGATTGAATCCGCCGTCTCGAATTCGGTTCGACAGGTCCGAGAGACCCAAGCCGACTCCGAGATGACCGGCAAGCCGTTCAAGATTCCAGCGCAGGCAAAGGCCCACAAGCCCCTCGTCGCCTTCAAGGGCGAAGATGCCGAATTAAACGCCTACCGAAGCGGCAAGTACATCCTTGCGACGATTTACAAGGATGCCAAAGCTGAGCAATGGTGCAAGGATCACGGCGTTCAAGCAGTGATGAGCGGCAGCGACGACCTCCGAGGCGGTACGCTTGTTCCCCCTGAATTCGAGAACGCCGTTATCGCGTTGTTCGAGTCCTACGGCGTGATTCCGCGATATTCCAGGCTCTATCCGATGGCATCGGATACCCTGAGCGTACCTCGGCAATTGTCAGACGTTACGGCGTATGCTGTCGGCGAATCTGACGAAATCACGGCAAGCGATGCGACGTTCAGTCCAGTCAATTTGGTCGCTCGCAAGTTCGGTACTCTTACCAGGGTGCCAAGCGAACTCAATGACGATGCAGTTATTTCGATCGCTGAAATGCTCGCTACGTCGATCGCTCGGGCCCAGGCACTCAAAGCCGACACGGCTGGATTCTTGGGCAACGGCGAAGCAACGAATCACGGCGTACAGGGGCTAGCGAACGTGCTGAATGCTGGATCCGTTGTGACGGCTAGCGTCGGCAATACGATGGCAACGCAAACAATCGCGGTGTTTCAAGAGGCAGTCGGAAAGCTTCCTGACTTCCCTGGAATCAATCCGGTGTGGTTTTGTCACAAGGCGATTTGGTCCAACGTCCTCGGGCGTTTGCAACTAGCTTCCGGTGGCAACAACAAAGACGACCTTGGCAATGGTCCGGTAGTTCAATTCCTTGGCTACCCAGTTGTTTTCGTCAACGTAATGCCCAAGACGATTACCGGATCGTCCAAGTTTGCACACTTCGGAGACTTGGGCATGTCGGCAACGCTCGGGATGCGTCGTCGGCTGTCGATTGCTGCGGACGCTTCGCGGTACTTCGAGCTTGACCAAATCGCTTACAGATCCACCATGCGATGGGACTGGAATTGCCACGAGCGCGGAACGGCTAGCGAAGCCGGTCCAATCCTGACGGTCCAAGCAGCAGCCTAATTCACAACCAACAAAGAAAGACACAGGTGACATTTTGAACGACTTGCAACACTGCAAATTTGTCTCGGCGGTCAAGCCGACGGCCATCACGGATAACGCGACGGCTACGGCTGACGTTGTTGACTGTCGAGGCTTTGATTTCGTTACGTTTGTGGTCCAGCTAGGGGCCACTGACATTGCATTGACGGCATTGAAGGTCCAAAACTCGGCAACGAGCGGCGGCAGCTATGCCGACATTACCGGAGCCACCTTCGCAGGCGGTACTGGGCTTGGCGGGGCTACGCTTGCCTTGCCAAGTGCGACCGATGACGGCCAAACCTGCGTTTTCCAAATCGACCTTCGCGGGCTCGATCCGTTTCTGAAATTGGTTGTAACTTTTGGCGATGGGTCAACGGGCGGTTTTTCCGCAGCGGTTGCGATCTTGAGCCGAGCAAAGTTCCCTCCGATCACATCGACCGGAATGGCAGACGGTGACGTTTGCATCGTGGTCTAATGCGAGTCGAGCTACTTAAAATTTGGCAGGGTTTTCCAGTCGGCCATAGGCTGGAAGACCTGCAAGACGGCGTAGCGTTGATACTGATCGAAAGGGGCATCGCCAGTGCGATTGATACCGGAGTTAGTGACAGGGCCGACAGCGGACCCGATCACATTAAGCGAAGCGAAAAAGCAGCTAGAAATCGGCATAAGTGACACGACCCACGATACGCACTTGGCAGGCTTGATTCAGGCGGCTAGGGAGCAGTGGGAGCACGATACCGATTCGGCTACCTGTTTCGCTACGTACCGCATCCGGCTTGCGCAATGGGCCGATGGCGTCGAGCTACCAAAAAGCCCGATTCACTCGATCACCTCGATTCAATACTACGATGGGGCCAACACGCTCCAGACCTATCCGGCGAATCAGTACCAGTTACACGTTGACGCGGTGAGGCTTGCTTATTTGCAAGTCTTGCCCGGGACGGTGGCAAGGTGGGACGCCTGGACGATAACCTACAAAGTCGGCTATTCCGAAGACGGCTCAAAAGTGCCAGCGATCGCCAAAAACGCAATGCTGATGCTGGTCGCTCATTACTTTGAAAATCGCGACATGCTAATGTCCGAATCAATGCAGACTATGAAGCCCTACGAGGCCTTGGTTCTTCGATACATGCGGAGCAGCTACCCGTGAGGACAAAGAACCAGCGCACCGGGGCCTTACGGCATCGATGCACAATTCAACAACCGACAGAAACGGTCGACGCAGCGGGCCAGCCTGTAGTTTCGTGGGCGGCTTACGTTGTCGATGAGCCTTGTCAGTTCACGCCGACGGCAGGAATCGAATCGATGAGGGGCCGACAACTTGAGGCAGGCACAAGGGCGGTTTTTCGAGTCAGATACCGATCTGGCTACACGGTTCAGATGCGAGTTGTTTACCAGGGCGAAACCTACGGGATCACGGCCGTAAACATGGTCGATGGCTTGCGAAACTACATCGATATAATCTGCGCGGCGGTGTTGCCATGAGTACCAAAATCGAAATCAATGAGGATCTTATCAAGCAGATCGGCCAAATCCCCTTGATGCTTCGCAATGCTCCGTTTGGTCGATGCCTTGGAGCCTTTGCAAAGCCTGTTGCGGCGGCTTGCGAGGGTCACGCCCAATCATCGAGGGCTACAGGATCGCGGCTAAAGTGGTCCAAGAAATTCAAAAATAACGCAGCGTTCCAAAACGATTCAAGGCAGCATTTTAGCCACAAGGTTTTTAAGGGCGGTATCGGCGTTGTCACTGGAGCGACCTACCCGAAGGGCAATAAACAGCAATTCGTCATGCCATACCGCAAAGGCGAAAGCTACACGCGATACCATTGGGGCAAGCCTGGATCGCCTGTGATTTATACGGGCCGATCCGGTCGGCAATACACCCGAATCAACCGATCGAAAGCGACGGTCGCGACATTCCCTAAAGAACAACGCGCACCCATGCGGGCTTACCGCCAAACCTCGGGAACTGCCGAAGCGGCTTTTGTCGATCAACTGCAAAAGGAAGTAAAGGAGCTACGAATTGGCTAAAAACCTTTCATTGACCGGGACAGTCACGATTGCATCGAGCGGGACCGTATCGACGGCAATTACCATCGAGGGCGGTCGGACGGTGCTTGCACTCAGGACGCCAGCGACGCTAACCGGGACCGAATTCAAGTTCCAGGCCTCGACCGATGGCGATAACTTTTTCGCCTTGTACAACGGATCGACCGAATACGCGGTGACTGTTGCGGCGTCGCGGTACATCGCTTTAAATACCGAAGTGATGGCCGGGGTGCGATTCCTCAAGGTTGTCAGCGGGTCAAGCGAAGCGGCAGCAAGGACGATTAACATTGTGAGCGGGGAGCTGTAAATGTCGGCAATCGGCGAAGCATTGCGAACCAAGCTACTAAGCTATTCGGCGGTATCTACGCTCATCGGGCAGCGTATGTATCCCGATGCGTTGGTTCAAAACGCAACGCTTCCAGCCGTGGTTTACTACGTCACATCGACCGAACGCGAAAGCCACCTACAGGGCCTCAGTAAGCTAGCTCACGCACGATTTACCATTGAATGCTACGCACTGACGCGAACTACGGCAAGTTCGATCAGTCGAGCCATTAGGGACACTGGAATCGACGCCTTTCGGGGCGTTGTTAGTTCGCACACCTTTTGCGGGATCGATTTTGATTCCGGTGATGAATACATGCAGGAGCCGCCAACAGACGGCAATCAAGAGCACAGGTACATAGTTTCGTTTGATATGTTGGTCCATTACAAGGAGCCTTAAACATGGCAGCATTGACAGTTGCAGATACCGGACTCGGAGCGACCATTTCGGGGACCGGATTGATTACTACTCAGGTTGTTTCGATCGGCGAAATGACGATCAGCGTCGATACGCTCGACATTACGAGCCTGGACACAACCGGCTTTGAAGCCCTTCGGCCTTCGGACCTTCGCAAGAATCCAGAGGTTGACGTTGTGTTTAACTGGCTTGGGGCGGCGATTCCGATCACTACCGCGATGATTCCAACCTCGGAGCCTTACGCTGGAATCTCCGTTACGATCACTCTTCCTGGAGCCGGATCGCTCCAGGGGACGGCTTTCGTCAAGGAAGCCAAGACGCCAAAGCTTGCCAAGGGCGAGGTAATGAAGGGCAGCTACAAACTGCAATTCGACGGTGCCACTGACGTTACATTTACTCCTGCGTAAGGAATGATCGAAGATGGTTTTTGAATTGAATCGCCAGCGCGGAATATCGTTGGCTACCGGGATCGAGCGGGATTTGAATCAGTGCCAGATCCGCGTTGGCGGTAAGCTTGTTGGTTATTTGCCGTTTGGTGAATCGCCTCAAATTCAAGCGATTTTTGAATTCCCGCATGATGCTTTGACGGCTGAGGAAATCGCATCGCTCGGAGCACAACTCGAAGCGATCCAAGGCTATCCAGCCAAGGTTCAGCCGCCTGAGCAAGTTTCGCGCACCTTCGTTAAGGCAGCACTCGAAGCAATCGCACAAGCAAAGGGCGAAGAGGACGATGAGTAACCAAGACGAATTCCTTGCACTGGCAAGGCGTGATTTGGCCGTCGAGCCGGTCACGGTCAAGGGCAAGCAGTATTTCATCCATGAGCTATCCGAATCGGATGCGGCAAACATGGAAGTCGAGCTACAAACCAAAAAGGGCTATGACTGGACAGCACATCGGCGGGTGATGGTTGCCTACTGTCTTCGGGATGAATCAGGGCAGCGGGTTGTAACGGATCCTAACGTACTGCGAGACCTTCCGCGTTCGGTTGTTGGGCCTCTTTACGATCAATGCTTGGATATCAACAAGTACGACCAAGGGGAGATCGAGGCCTTAGCAAAAAAATCAGAAAGAGCCGACGCCTGAAAGTGGCGTTTAGGCTCTGCTTGAAATGGGGAATCCAGGATCCGGCGGCGTGGATGCAAAGTCTACCCGCTGGGGCTTTAAATCAGTGGCTAGCGTGGGACATGGTGGAACCGATGGGGGAACGCTGGATGCAGACTGCGAAGCTCTTAGAAGCCCTCTATTTGCCCCTCTACGCACGGGCCGATGAAGAACCGCCTGACGCATCGGATTTTATGCCGGATCGCTTCTATAGGCCCAAGGTTAGCGCAGCCTCGATTCTCAAGCAATCGGCGGAATCCTGTAAGGCGATGGCGAACCAAGTGAAATCGATGTTCGGATTCGGAGGCAAGTAGCTATGGCGCAAACGATTAACGTAGCGAATATCCGAATCGGGATGAATGCCGACGGCGGCGAGTTCATGCGAGGCGAACTTCGCAGCATTACGTCGATTCTTAAGCAATCTGAAACGCCTCTCGATAAGTTCCATGAGCAGATGAAGCTCATGGACAGGGCTTTCAAAGAGGGTGCGATTAGTGCCGAGCAGTTCGCCCAAAGCGAAGAGTTCTTAGCCAAAAAATTCGGCGTTCTTACCTACAAAATGGAAGAGCAGCTACAAGCCGAAAAAAAGCTAGCGGACCAAGCAATCAGGACGGCAGAAGCGAAAAAGGCTCTAGCCGACAGCGCGGCAAGGCTTGAAAGGATCATCGAGGCAAGCCACACGCCATTTCAACGGATGGCCCAAGACGTTGCATTCCTGGACAAGCAATACCAAGCGGGAAAACTTGACGCGAACACGTACAACGCGGCGGTGGATGCTCTAGCCAAGAAACATGGCGTAGCGGCGATCTATGCCGATCGAGCGGCAGAGGCGAACCGCAAGCTAGCTCAAGCGGAAAAAGAGGCGGCCAATTACGCCAACTGGGTAGCAGACGCCAATAAGAGATTCGCAAGGGAAACCGAAGCAGCAACGGCGGCGGCAAACAAGCAATCCCTGGCGATGAATTCTCAAGCGTCGTCAATGCGATCGCTACAGATGATTGCGAACCAATACATCGGCATTGCGGCAGGGTTTCAGGCAATCAAGAAATCCGTTTTGCTTGCGACGGAACTAGAGAATAACGCGATCGCTTTCGAGGTTATGACGGGCTCGGCATCCAGGGCCAATACGCTCCTGAGAGAATTCAAGCTTCTCGACGTTGAAAGCCCTTTGAATTACGGCGAATTCGCCAGGGCCGGGCAGACGTTGATGCAGTTCGGCGTTGAATCGACGCGGGTATCTCAGCACCTTGAGCGGCTAGCAGCGATCAGCCTTGGCAATCGCGACAAGTTCCAAAGCCTTTCGTTGGCATTCGGTCAGACCCAAGCAGCGGGCCGATTGATGGGGCAAGAAGTCTTGCAAATGATCAACAGCGGGTTCAATCCGCTGCAGGAGATCAGCCGGACCACTGGTATCAGCATGGTCGAGCTAAAGAAGCGGATGGAGGACGGGCAGATATCCGCTGAGATGGTGGCCAGGGCATTCCAGACGGCCACGTCGGAAGGCGGGTTGTTTTACGGCATGAATGAGCGGCTGTCTCAATCTATGTCGGGCCAGTTCGCCAAGATGGAAAGCGAAATCAAAGCGGCGGCGATCAGCCTTGGAACCGACTTGATGCCGATGCTCAAGCAAGTTACTGGAATGCTTCGGGAGGGCATTGGAGGCGAGGGCGGCGGCGAACGTGGTATTGTTGGATTCAACATCAAGCTAGCCTCGGATGCTTACGCTTCGCTTTTTGCCGGGATCGGTACGGGCATCGAGAGTGCGTCCAAGTCAGTTCGTAATCTGGACCTAACTTCGGGCCTTGTCGGCGCGGTGATGGATGGCCTCAATGCGACGCTAGACAAGAGCCAAGAAATCAAAGACGCGGAACTAGACCGGGAAGCGGCGTTGATTAGGGCGGCCAACCAAGAGGGCGAAATAGCCAAAAAGAAAGCCGAGCAAGTCGAGCAATCAAAGCGACTGGCCGAAGCTGAAATGGAGCGAACCAGGGCCGAAAATCTTCGAGTGAACACGCTCAAGTCTGATATCGAATTCCAAAAAAAGACTTTTGGCGACCTATCCAAGTTACGCGAAGAATACGACAAGCTCACACTAGGCGACGATGAAGCAAGGCGGCAAAAGCAGGCCCGCGACGGGTACAAGCAGCAAGACATCGAGCGTTTCGACAACATGAAAAAGCTAGTGGACGCGGAGAGGCAACGCAAAGACGCGATGAGCGAATCGGCAGCGATCGAAAAAGAAATGATGAGCGACAAGCAAAAGGCTACAGCGGAAATCCAAAGGTTACGGGCTTTGTTTGCTCAGTTGACGCCTGAGCAGCAAGCCGGATCGATGGGGCAGGCGAACATTGCCAAGCAGGCTCAGGTCCAGCAAAAGCTATCCGACCCGGCGGTTGACATTGCCAAAAACATCGCCCCTGCCCTCAAAGCCGGATCCAAAGAGGCGGCAGCGTTCCTCTTGTCTCAGCGAACCGACGCAGCCGAAAAAGCAGAGCGGAAGAAATGGCAGGATTCGCTATTGCTCGAAGCGCAAAAGGCTAACCGATTAGCAGAGACTCAGCAGCAAGTAGCGAGGGCAAGGTAATGTCTAACGAATTGGTCGGCGCGGAACTTCGCAAGGGTTCAGGTTTTGCTCGCAAGGGCCAAGGCTTTCAACTCATCCTCGGCGAAACTTGGAACTACCGGGTAAAGACCGATCAAGTTACATCCAACCGCCAAAGCATCCTCTATGATACGCCTGGACTCCCTCGGGCCGGATTGCTCTACGGGCCACTAGGCTTGATTTGCGATAGCGTGGACTGCGATCGAGAGGAAAAGCACGCTCTTTACTGGAATGTCACGGCTCGATTCCAAACCGGGACGGAAGAACAAAAACAGAACAGCGAATCCAATCCAGACCCGGCAACGTGGATACCGATTTTCAAAATCGATTCGTTTGTGACGAAAGAAAAGGTTCTAGCCAAGGATCGATCAAGCCCATCTAAATACCCGGTCAATTCAGCGGGTACGCCTTTCGACCAACCGCTAACCGATACATCGAGTTTTTGCCAGTTCTCTTTCGTGCAGTTCGACGACCCAGGGCTAAAGCTAAAAGACTTCCTCGACCGAAACGACATTGTAAACACAACGGCATTCACGGCTCTCGGCCAGACGTTTGCGGCTAGAACCCTACTCCTGGAGGTTCAAGAGGCCGAATTAGGCTCATATGCGGGCTATGCAGCGTGGAGAGCCAAATACAAGGTCACCTATGACCCTGACACGCACGATGAGAAGCGGGCCGACATTGGGCCGTTTTATCTCGACGGTGGCAATAAAGTGCGATACATGGACGATACTAAGCACTTCCCAATGATAGGGGCCTTAAACGGATCAGGGGCAAAAGCGGCGAATCCAGCCGAGTTGGTTTTTCGGTGCAAAAAGGAAGTCGAATTCTCCACCATAATCAGGACTTCCTAGAATGGCCGATACAACGCTTTACGCTTTTAACAATGCCGACAGCCAGGCCTTGCTTGGCATGATCGGAGCGACGAAGCCAAGCGGCTCTATTAGTTCGGATTTGGTATCAACTGCCGATATCCTTGTGGCTGTGGCTACGTCGGCGATCACGGCTAGGGCGGGAACCACGTTGGGCGTAGGGACGGCATCGGCAAAGCAGATTTCGGATGCTAGGGTATTGTCAAATTTGTTCGGGTCAGACATCGAGGTTTTGAACGCTGGATCGGCGATACCAAACGGGGCTAGTTTGATTTGCTTTCGGGTTGGTAATCGTTGGCTAGCCGTGGAGATTTGCTAAATGGGATGCTTCGGTAAGTGCGGTTGCCCATGTTGCTTGACAGGTGCTGAAATACCTTTCAGCGGCGTCAAACTCAAAACCCCTTACGAAAACTGCAACGGCAGTCCAGGCGACCCGGTTTACCCTCAATTTGGAATCAACCCGAGTGAAACAGATTGCTGTTTCGAGGGGAGGTTTTTGTTGCAGTGCCAGCCGGTTTCCGAAAGCTGTAGCCTTTGGGCTAAAAGGGTTGTTACCAATTCATTTACGGTAAACTACTACCAAAAAGAAAACGCATTTCTGACGACTACAGACCCCGAGCCGGAGGGGTGCTGCGAATGCACCCTGGTTCAATCGAAATCTAACTCAGGGACGGCTACGGCAAGGCGGTTTTTTGGCACGAAGCGAACACTAAACGCGATCAAGATTACGATAGGAAAGACGCTTATAAAGTGCGACGGGGACGAAGAGCCGACTTGCAAATACTACATAGCGGCAACCTATGAATTTATCGTCGAAGAGGGGATGAGCCCACAGATAGACCACTCGGTATCAGCCCAGTCTTGCACAGGTGTTTTTCGCCCGGGCGATTGCTCCATCTCCGCTAGCTGGTCTACTGAGTTCGGCGAAGATACGGACACTTGCCCGGATGATGCAATTCAATACACCGAACTAAGTACGGTCGAAATCACGCGGGCTAAATTCTTCGATGAATTGCCGACGGGAGAAATCGAGATCACTGCCGATGATGGCGTACCGTTTTCGTGTTGCGACGGGAAAGTTAATTGCGGCATTTCCCAAGTACCTTGCGGGCTAAATATCGGCGGCAGCAATTGCTTTGGCAATGTACCTTTGTACGACGAAGTTGAGTTCGGCTACTTGTCGGTTTGTAATTTGTTCTTAGATGGGGGTCCATTGTGGCTAGACGAAGATACCGGAGAGCTAAAGTGCTTTGAGGTTCAAGCAAACGGAATGTACGAACCCGCTCCTTTTACATCTACCTGTTTTACCAGAGTCGCGGAATCTGGGTGCTATTCGCCAGAGCCAGAATGCGAAGGAACTACGCTAGGCGTAGATCGATTCGTTAAGGATGCTTACGACTACACAGCCAACCCATTGGGCAACGGACTCGAAGGCGGTAGTATGTGCAACGCTCTCGATGTTGACTACGTGAATCCTGGAAACGTAGCGGGCGCAGACTGCGACGGGAGTACGCCCCCTCCAGGCCTTTGCACTGTACCGAATTGTTGCGTTAGCTACGTCGACAACGGCTTTTTAATCGAGACAAACTGCCAGTACCTAGGGCAGTTCTGCGGGCGAAAGATCGTTGATTACGAATGCGATCACGTCAGGACTGATTACTCTGCCGGGGCGTTTTGCTTGTCGCTTCCAACTGTCACGCTGGAGCTTGTCTAATGTTTCCAAGGGACACGCTAAAAGGTTTTAATCTATCGTCGACAATAGGGACAAGACCAAGGTCAGAGCCAAGGATAACGATTAGTGGCGTGGTGATTGAGCGAAAGCCTAACCCTTGGATCCTATTGCACGATGGCAGCATAAAAACCATCGAGCAGCTAACCGAATGGGAACTGCTCATCCCCCAATACGGTTGCTCTTGCAAACGATTCTACGCCGAATGGAAAGCGGCTAATCCCCCCGACTTCTCATCCCCCGAAGCATTCTTTGCCTGGGGCGTTCGGCTGCACAACGCAGTCAACGCGAAGCTTGGCAAGCCTGAAATCACGATCGACGAAGCCTATAAAATCTGGAGGAAATCAGATGGCTTGGAAGTTAAAACAAATCTCGAACAACGTCCATGAAATAACGATCGACCTAAGCAGAAACAAAGACTGGGAGCAATGGGTTTTGCTCCGGTCGGATGTTCACCACGATAACCCGAAGTGCGACCAAGACCTAGAGCGGCAGCACTTGCAAGAGGCCCTTGATTACGATGCCCCCATCATTGACAACGGCGATTTGTTTTGCGCGATGCAAGGGCGTTGGGATAAGCGGGCAGATAAATCAGCACTCAGGCCAGAGCATCAGGGGAGCAACTATTTCGATTTGCTTGTCGAGACAGCGGCAGACTTTTATGAGCCGTTCAAAAGCCACCTAGCGGTACTTGGCAGGGGCAACCATGAGACAGCAATGACCAAGGCCCATGAGACGGACCTGACGGATAGATTGGCATCGCGTTTAAGGCATCGCGGCGGTATCGCTGAGGCTAGCGGATACGGCGGTTGGGTTATCTTCCGGTTTAAGGATGGGGGCCAATCAGGTGCCAAAGCGATTAAAGACACGGTAATGCTTCACCACTATCACGGGACGGGCGGCGGCGGGCCAGTGACGCGGGGGACAATCCAGACCAATCGCCTTGCTGTATTTACCCCCGATGCAAATATCGTATTGACGGGGCACACTCACGACGAATGGCAAATGCCGATCAGGCGGCAACGGATCACGATCTACGGCGGCATCTACCATGATGAACAGCTGCATATCCGAGTTCCAGGATACAAGGATGCATGGGGCGATGGCGACGGCGGTTGGGAAGTTGAGAAGATGCTAGGCCCGAAGAATATCGGCTCGGCGTGGCTTAAATTTTGGTGGGACTGGAAAAATGGTTGCGTTCGGTACGATTCGCAGAGGGCGAAATAGTGAAGGCCATAATCCGCAAACAAACCTGGACTATCCGCGACGACACAAGGCCGGACGAATTTGGCTATTGCGACCTCGAAGGCGATCGAGGCCAGCCTAGAACGATCGGCATCCGCTCAGGGCTAGACGAGGGGCAAGACCTGGACACAACGCTTCACGAATGCTTGCACGCAGCAATGCCAGACCTGTCCGAAGAGGCGGTGACGGAAATCGCAAGCGACCTTGCCAGGGTGCTTTTGGCGCGTGGTTTCGGGCGTTCCTAGCCACCTAGCCAAAAAAACCACGATCTTTTTCCCTGCGTTTTCGTTGGCGAAACGAATATTTTGGGAAACTTCGATATCTTTATCGGTAAAGGTGTTGACCTTTGTTTGGCCGGTCGATTAATATACACACGTACAGCAAGTCGCTGACGCAAACCACTAACCGGAGACGATACGATGAACGCAATAGCAACGCAAGCAGACTGGGCAGTTGAGACGGTGGCGATTGTTGCCAAGTCATTCGAGGCAATCAACGGCAATGCTTTCGCCTACTTGTCGGACGAGATCAAAAACGCAATGCTTTTTAAGATGTGTTTTTCGCCAAAAGTCCTCGGGCAGTACGATTCTAGCGAGTTGCTGCGATTGCACGAAGTCGCAGGCTCTTGGTATCCAAGGCCAGCACGCTAGCCCACTGACCAGCCACCAACGGCGAAACCCTTCGGGGTCTTTTTACTCACACTTTTTTGGAGACGATACGATGAACGCAGAGATGATTCACGCAACGCTCGGAGCCTGGGACGCGGTCGGACACTTGCCGATTTGCACAAGGCAAGTCCAGGACGCAACGGATCAACTGGCCGAGGCGGTGCAAGCGGCTCTTGAGTCTTTCGAGGGCGTCGATTCGGTCACTTGGGAACACGGCTCGATGGGCTCGATGTATTTCGACCTTTGGCACGATAATGACGATTGGACCATATCGGTCAAGGTCCGTGTAAGCAATCACAAGGCAGGGGCCAGGGCTTGCGAAAATGCAGCGGATATCGTTGTGGGCGATTCGGTCGAGGAAATCGCTAGGCAGCTTGCCAAGGCACGCCAAGCGATCGCAGACGAAATCGAATTGGTCTTGGGCTAGCCCCATGAAACCCTGCACCAAATGTCAGACTACCAAGCCCCTCTGCGAGTTCCGCAAATACAACCGGACTCGCGACGGGCTAGACACTCAATGCCGAGCCTGCCGACAGGCGAAGGCCAAGACAGCAGAGGCACGAAACAACCCATCGACGCTAGCCAATTGGGCACGCGGGACGCTGGCGAAATTACACTTAACCGAAAGGGATTATTCGTGAAAAAAACGAACGAAGAATTGATCGACGACATCCGGCGAGCCGGACAGGCGATCGATGAGAATTGGGACTGGGCTTTTCCCATTGGCAAGGAAGTTGATATTTTCTGGTTGCTAAAAATCGAAAGCCATGCCAACGCACTTGCGATCTACTGCAAGCTACTTCGGCAGCGGCTTGAAGCACAGCAACCAACACTAACTGAGAGGGATTAATCGTGAAAGTTCGAGTCGAATACGTAGTGCCTACCGAGGCCGGAATGGACGTGGAGTCTAGGTACGACGCGGTAGAATTTGAGACCTACCAAGCAGGGGACCACGAAAACTGGGCCGAAGCGGTGCTTGATTTCGTTCGCCCGGCGATCTACAGCGCTCAGCCCATTTTGATCGAGGCGTTGCACTTGATTAGCGACGGGCAAAATTTGCGTGGGTTTCTTGTTCAGCAAAAACGCCAAAAGGTGCTTGACTTGATCGAGTGGCTACAGGCCGGTCTTGCTGAGGCAGACGAAGCCCAAGACCCATCAATCCAACACTTGAGAGCAACACTAGCGGAGGGCGAATAATGGCAGAACAAATACCGGGCGTACCGGAGGGCTGGGAGTTGGTTCATGCAATGAGACAAGCGATCTATGGAGAGCATTACATCGGCTCAGACGGGGTTGTGCGAAAATGCCTGAGGGAAAAAGAATCAATGTACGCCTACCCCATCATCCGCAAGATCGAGAAGCCCGCAGCGTATCGACCGTTTAAGGATGCGGAAGAGTACTTGCCACACTGGGGCAAGCCGATCCGCCAAAAGGGGGGCTCAGGCTTTGATAGCGTAGTTAGCACTAGCATGATTGGCATTTACGTTGCGGCTACAGCGAAGATCTATTATCACTCAATGGCTGACGCTTTCGAGCAGTTTACGTTTGCCGATGGAACCCCCTTTGGAGTACGCATTGATGAATAACGCAACAGTCAACGTAAACACAACGCAACCAGCACCCTGGGAGGCCATAGGACGCAAGGCGGCATCGGCCGAGGGTATTGAGTGGTCAACCTTCGTCGGATTGGCGATCGTCGATCGGGCTATTCGGGTGCTCCAATTGGATCCCGTCGAAGCCTGGGCAGCATTGCCCGAACGAAAGCGAGGGCGGCCAGTCCACTACAACCCCAAAGACGCGCCAGCGGTCAAACGAAAGCGAGGGCAGTCCAATGGATGAGTTTTATTTGCTGGTTACGGCTTGGCATGAGTGGGGCAAAGGCTCGAAGCTACGCCAGACGCCGAAGAGAAAAACGCGGATAACGAGGGTGGCGAAATGCACCTTCGACAAGGACGCTGTTTATGATGGCGTTAAGACGGGCCAATGGTTTAAGATTGAGATTTACGACAGCCCCTTTCGAGGGATGCTTGACGCGGTTTTTGTCGGCGTATCTTCCGACCCTGGCATCAGGGCAGCGGAAGCATTAGCTGAGCGGATGGTATCGGGCTTGTCGCTTGCGAGCGGCGTGAAATGGGAGGCCAACTGCGGCCCCATCGACGCCGAGGATGCAGCGTTGCTCAGGATTGAATTGGAAGTTCTTAACCTTTTTGGAGATTGAAACGATGGAACCCGAGAAACCAAAGTTTAACAAGGGCGATTTTTTGAGGCAGCGAGAATACGCAATCCTTCAAGCGGTTCAGTATCTTGCGGCACTTTG
>Ga0208235_1000138_pt1 | contig 19452 bp, 19 predicted proteins | sample LakMenEpi22Oct12_FD_150727 | JGI IMG/M metagenome (GOLD analysis project Ga0208235, IMG submission 150727) | Freshwater microbial communities from Lake Mendota, WI - 22OCT2012 deep hole epilimnion (SPAdes) | ecosystem: Environmental > Aquatic > Freshwater > Lake > Epilimnion/Euphotic zone ... | reverse complement strand
GTTAGCTGCAACCTTTTGAACAGTTGCGGCATTGTAGGTCTGGTCAATCTTGAAGGTGACGGCTGTTCCCGCTGTTCCTGCACCAGCCCAGTCGGTTACGCCTGTTCCTGCGGCGATGGTTACAGTTCCGCCAGCGTTACGCCAGATGTCAATGCGATCACCAATGTCAAAAAGGTCTGGGACTGTGACGGTCACGGCAGCGGTGCCAGAGACATAGATGACATCGTTTGCGTCATTAGCTGTTGCCGTATAGGCAGCAGTAACTGAGTTAACCCTTGACTTGCTGATTGAATGCCAGCTATTTGAGTAATAAACCTCAATGATGTTGTTGTCGGTCAGGTATGAAACCATGCCCTCTGCTACAGCAGTTCCTAGGGCTGATCCTCTGGCAGCAGTGCCAGCAAAGACCATGACAGACTGCTCCATCAAATAGCCGTTGACATTAGCGGCGGTTAGAACTTCGCCCGCTGTGAATACTTTATAGCCGAGACCTGCCATGATTTCCTTACCAGCTCAAACTGTATAGGTCTAGCTTACCAAACTCTGCATCATCTAGGACTAGATAGGCAGCGTCAAGTGACTGGAAGCCAAACTCTACAAAGTGGTTTTGTGGGTTTACCGTGTGATTTATTGAGATTACCTGCACGAAACGCTGGATTGCGTCTCCTATGCCGTTAGGGGTGAAAACTATCTTTGCTATCGAACCGAGCTCTAAGCCCAGCACATCTTCCTGCTCAGCGGGGTCAAGTTTGTGAATAGCGACCTCTAGGCTGCTGAATCTGTATTCAGGCTGTGAGTATTGCTGGGCGAGCACTAAGGCGAGTTCTGCTAGGGCTAGGTCGGTATTCAGCAATAGGCCAGACTGACTGAGGGTTCTAAGACCGTAATCTGTGACACTTTGGGTGTCTGTGGCTGTCGCCGTTCCTCCACCTACTCGGTCTAGGACTACTTCGTTGTAGAGGTTGTCAGATCCATAGCTGACATCTACCGACTGGAATGGAATGCCTGTTCCACCGAACTGAACTAAGCCTGTAGAGGTAGGGCTTTGCGTGCGATCTAGGAAAGTTAGACGACCAATCTTGTCTACGAATACCAAGCCTGGCTCAGATAGAGCAATGGTCTGTAGGTAATTCATAGCATTTGTATTGGCATCAATTACTGCCGTGCCTAGGGTTGCTACACCTGCTTCTATGTTTCTTTCCTCTGGCGACCAGTTGATTTGGTCAAGGATGTTAGAAACACGAGCACCTGTGAGCTGGGCAGTGGGTGTTCCAGCAGCCAAGGTCTGACCAGAGATAATGCTTGTAGCGTCATAGGCGATAGCTTCTGCAACCGAATCTCCGTTGGGCAAATAGCTGAATCCCCAGTCATCTATCCAACCGACATACTGAACTACATCGTCTGTTGATACACGGATTTCACGCCTAGGCACGATGTTGCCGGCGAATGGCGACTGAGCGTATAGCGGATCGAAAGCCCTGTCGTGGTTATTGAACTCAACATTTAGCTGACCCGCTGGGAAGGCTGAGAATAGGTTAGAGCGACCCCTAGAGATGCTGAAGTTTCTTACCCTGTCAGTAACATCAATAAAAGTCAATCCGCCCAATGGGTAGGAAGTATTATCTAGCTGACCCTTTGTAGCATCGTCAAGAACAAAGAAGTTTCCTGCTCCAGAGAAGCTAGTGTCGAAACCTACTTCAACCTTCTCGATTGGCATTGCCATTAGATAGCCACCGATACATTGAAGTTTCCGTTTATAGCTCCAAACTTAGTCAGAGCCTCGACTGTCGCCTCACCTGCTCTGGCACCGCTTACTCTGCTGTCTGCTGTGACATTCACATAATAGTTATTGACTGTGGTTCCTCCAGCAGCTGTGGCAGCAGCAGCAAGCTCTGCCGTGCTCATACCTGACCGAATACCCGATAGGTCAATGGCTCTACCTGCTTCAATATCTGCTTCAAGGCTTCTGTAGATGTTTCTCTTGACTTCAGCACCAGCTCGTTTTGTAGCGTCTCCTACGCTAGTTATGTAGGCACTTGCTTGAGCAATTAGTTCACGGATTCTCGTCAGAGCAGCTTGATCAATCTTTGGCGGCTCCTTGAGGGCCTCTGGGACTGGAATAGCAGCAATCTCGCTAGCAGCAGTTGCCCTAGCAGCATCGGCAGCAGCCTTGGCAGCAATGTCTACCTGAACGCTCAGAGATGCTTGGAAGGCGGCGTTGAAGGCTTGAGCCATGACACGAGCTTGATTCTCCAGCTCAGCTTGCTTTGACCGAATACCCTCGAGTAGCCCGTTAGCCATGTCAATGCCAGTGCCGTAGAGCGAAGAAGCAACTTCCTCACCTAGAGAACCACCTACAGCATCAATCTCTTCAAACAAATCATTGAGCTCATTGATTGTGTCCTTGCCACCCTCTACTAGAGCCTGGGCAGTTTCTCCACCAGCCTCAATACCAGCCTCGACCAACTGGTTGAATAGCATGCCGTTCAATCCCATATCACGGAGCTTGCGTAGATTCTCGGCAAAGGTGCGGGCCTTCTCAGCCATAGCCCTAAAGCCCTCTAGGATGCCTTGTGTCTTGTTTTGGATGCCACCTATGGTCTCTTCATAGGTAGAAGAGATTGTGACCTCAAACTCTCGCATAGAGCCTCCCAGACGCATCAGAGCACGGCTTACGGAGGTTACGGTGCGGGTCTCAGTCTCTTCTTTTAGCTGACCGAATAGTGAGGTTAGATCAAGGACAGCAGTAAAGGCTCGCTTGTAGTTATCAATCAAGCCCTTGGCTAGGTCGAATCGCTCGGCTAGTTCGTCACGCTGACGACCAATCTTTTGAAGCTCAGCAAGCTCAGCTCGTGCATAAGCACGGAGGTTGTCATAGCCCTCTTGTAGAAGGTCTTTATTCTGGAATGCAGACTTGAGTGCGTTTTCGATGGAATCAAGCTGAGAAACAAATTGCTCCTCAAACCTGCCCATAGCACGCTCAATGGTTGGTAAAACATCAAAGCCAGCCAAAAGATCAGCAAAGCCCATCCTGGCTTCTTTAGCCTTTTCAGCAATCGCCTTTAGTTCTTCCTCAAGGCGTGTATCGATTGCGGTAACTTCTTCGTTATATTGTTCTATTTCATCGGCGGCTTTTTTAGCTTCTGCTGCTAGTTCTTTAGCTCCAGCTGCTGTCCTGTAAAACTGATTTTGTAGGTCTGCAAGAACAATCTTGCCTGACTTGATTTGCTGCCAAACCTTCATCCAGCCTTCACCAGCAAGGATGGAGCTAATCAAGCCCTCAGAAGCACCACGAAGCCTTAGCTGCTCAGTAGCGGTCTGCTTTTGAATTTCATCTTGTAGATTCTTTTGGAAGTCGGCAACATAGTCTTTGATTGCCTTCTTGGTCTTTGTATCGGCATCTGAATCCGTGCCAGTGATTATCTGCTTAGGGTCAGGAACAAGACCTTCTTTGATAGCCCACTCACCACGGGCCATCCATGAATTAGCCCAAGCTCGGTTGCCTCGCTCAAGAGCATCCTTCTGATTAGCAATCTCTTGATTGAGCTGAACAACTGCAAGTCTTTGAGCATTTACAGCATCCTTGATGGCAATTTGAGACTTTATCTGGCCTGTCCAGTCAGTATTGAGTAGTCTGCTCCAGTCTCCAGTAAAGAAGGCATAAGCCATGTCTCCCAAGACCTTGAGGCCAATGACCGTGTTTTCAACCAAGTAAATAACGCTTTGAATAGCATCTGCCACAAACCGAACAGCCTCGGTAATACCAGCAAATACAGCTTCAATAGTTAACTGCTCGCCAGTGATTGTCTGGAAGAGCGACTGTATCTGGATAAATAGTGCCGAGACGGATTCGCCAACCCTAGTTGTGGGGTCAAGCATGGCTCCAATTAGCTTGACTACCTGACCGAATGTTTCAATAACAGCCATACCCAGCTTGGCAAGAGCTGGCATCAGCGTTGTGTTTAGGCTCTGGATGATTGGAACTAGGTCATTGAAAATCTCTTTGATTTCAGGCTCATAGCCTTCAAGTGATTCCCGCAAAGATTGTGTGAGCTGTCCTAGGGCAGGTAGCAGATTGAATGCAACCGTGTCACGCATGTTATTGAAGGTGGCAGCCAGCTTGAGTTGTTCTACAGCAAGGGTTCCAGTGCCACGCTCAAATGCACCCTGGGCATCGGCAGATCGCTGGAATAGAAGCTCTACACGGATTTGCTGTTCTGCAAATCTTCTAGCTGCACCAGTCAGATGATCTAGTTTTCTTGCTGCTAGTTCCGAGTTGATTTCGGATTGCTTCAGAGCAACACCGAACTTCTCAATCGGGTCATACTCTCCACGGAAGAGAGCAGTCATACCCAACAAAGCTTCTTGAACATCGTATCCATAGGTCAGCGATAGGTCAGTTCCCAACCTAACCAGACGCTCAGTTAGGTCGGCAGTTTCTTCAATCGAAAAGCCAGATTGCTTTAGAACCGAACCAATAAATGTTGAAGCCTTAGCTGCTTCGTTTTGAGATAGACCAACATCTATGGCAACTTTAGAAAAGTTACGCATCTGAGGAGTGACTTCCTCAAATACAGACTTGAGACCGAGCAGGTTACGCTCAAGGTCTCTAGCTCCAGAGATGGCATCAACCGCAAAGTCGGCACCCCTCATTCCGACCTGGAATGCGGTAAATGCTAGACCGGCTAAACCTGCTGCCTTACCAAGGTTATTGATGCCCTGACCGAGTTGATTGAACTGCTGAGTAGCACGAGCAAAGCCTTGGACAATCGTGGTTAGATTGACATTTATCTTTCCTGCCATTTAGCTCTTCCTTAGCAACTCGAGTTCAATCTTCTGATTGATTTCAAAAATCTTTTGTCTAATTTTACGAGTAACTGCTGGCATTGCCTTTTCTGCTGCTGGGTAGACAATGCGGGAAGCAGTCATTTGTAGTTTGCTCTTAGCATTTGCAGTTCCTTTTGCAAAGGCCATTGGCACTACACGGTGCTGACGCTTGCCTGGGACTTTTTGACCGTTGATTGTATACATGTAGTCATAGATAGGGGTTAGGCCCTTACGGCCCTTGGCGTATCTTGCACGACCACCCATGTCAAATAGAACTGTGGCTGGAGATCCGATTTGCAACCGAAGAATGGGGATTCTTTCCATCTCACGGTATTTCTTTTTACGGGTATTTGGCAACTGAATTAGAACCGACTTAGAGGGCTTTGCTCCCTTGCCATGCGTGCTACCCCAAGCCAAGCGACCAAAGTGCACCTGACGCATACCTGACATAGGCGGGTTGGCTTTGTTTGGAATAGCCCTTTTGACAGCTCCCTGAGCGTCTTTACCTATCTCTCGGAAGTCTCTTCTAAGGGTCTTGATGTAAGTCTGGTCAAGGTCTTTGATAACCGCCATGACTTCATTCCAGTTAGTAATCTCAATTCGCAGAGTGTTGGCTGAACCGAATCCCCCAGACTTCATGCCTAGTTCTGTTGCTATTTTGGGAAAAGCCAAGATTACCGCCAATCAATCCTTACAAGTTTACCGCTAAAAGAAAAACCGCCCCGAAGGGCGGCTTCCCTATTTAGGCATGTTTCTTGCTACAAGCCATCTATGCATAGTCCATAGCATGCGTTCTGATTCTTGCATCAAAACGCTAGGTGCTATGCCAGTTTCTACGGCAAGACCAGCGATAAACCAGTGAGCTGAGGAATCCCCCAGCCCCCTTATTTTGGGTCGCTGTCAGAATCTCCAACCGAAGCAACTGTTTCCAGCCACTTGTCGAAGTCGTCTTTTGTCGAGCCGGTTCGCTTCTCGGAATGCCAAGCCAAGAAGAGCAAGTGGCTCAACTTGGTCTCGGCTCCGATAGCTGAAATTGATACTTCATACTTATCTTCGAAAGCAACTAGATCTGCTGCGTTGCAAACAACGAGCTTCTTAGTTCCATTCTCGTAAGTAACTTGTAGGTTGATTTTCAATTTTGCTCCTTATGCAGTTGCGTAGCTAACTTCTCCGGTGGTCGGGAAGGTAACTGAGAATGTGCTTAGGTCTCCAACTGCACCGCTAACTGGGGTGAAGCTGTTGATTAGCACGGTTGCTGTATATGCAGGGGTGTTCTGCGATGCAGCAGTTCCGTTAGCAGCGATTAGAACTACTGTTCCGATTGTTCCAACTAAAGGCTGGAAAATACGGGATACAGCACCTGTTCCAAAGTCGCTGTGGAAGTCAAGTGAAACCTGACCTGATTTTAGGCCCCCAATAACTTCAGTCCAGCCATTTGAACCGAAATCTGTTGTGGTCACCTCGGCGGCGTTGATCACCAGCTCTGCTCTCGCACACGAGCTGGAGAAATCGTTACCGTTCAAGGTCACCTTGGTGCCTGTAGCAATGAACTTTGCCAATTTATCTCCTTTTATGCATAGACGGTGACTGTGAATTCAGCCGCCAAGTAGGTTTGGTCGTTTATGGTTATAGACCCCACCGAACCTGAGCTCACAACCCGAAGGTCTTGAACCAAACCCGATAGTGTCCTGTCTGATTCTACCGCAACCTTGACAGACTGCTCGCCTGAAGGAAACATGTAAGAATCAAGCTTTCTTTGCATCGTGCGTTCTGCTGCACGACCAACTATTACCGTGATGGTGAATGTATAAAGGTTTAGACCGCTTTGATAAGCCTGATCGTATTCAACTGATTCCAAGCCAACTAAAGCCACTGGAGGGCTTGGATTATCAATTAGCTCAGACGCTGTTCTCAGCCCAGGGATGGTAGCTAGGTTAGTTGCTAAGCCGTCTCTGATGTCACTGATGCTCACTAAGCCATCCTCATTTTCTTGAATGGCATAATCAAGGCTTCGATGTCTGGGTCAATACGGCTTACACGGATAACGCCCAGTTCGCCCACGCCAGCAACACCAAGTGGTGAATCCATACGCTTGTAAAGTCTCATGGACAAAAGAATCGTTGCCATCTTGATTGCTCGTGGCACTGAGCTCCAACCAAATGTTCCAACTACCTGCACGGTTGCTTCTTCCATTGCAAGAGGGAACCAATAGTCGTCAATAGCTCTGATTTGTGTAGCAGGAGAGGGAATGCCCCCAGCAAGACTGTTGAGTGGCTCTAGTTGGTAGTCCTTAGCTGCCCAAGTCACATCGAATACTCCATCAGCAGCGGTGGAGGTTTTTAGACTGGTAAGACTGACCAAATCATCAATTTCGCACACGAAACTGTCTCTGGGGGCAAAGATTCTGGTCGCACCAACGGTCTGATAGAACTGCCTTTCGCAGATGTCATCAATCTGCCGAGAAGCCGTTTCAATGCTCAGCTCCAGAATTGTGTCGTCAACCGAATCTGTGATTCTGAGTGCGTCTTTGACTTCTTGCAGAGTGCAGTATGCGTTGGTGAGTGCCATGCTTTTATTCTACAGCTAGAACCAACGCTGAGACCATGTGGCGGGTAAGCGATCACTCTCAATCTCTATGGGTAGGTGATACTCAAAATCCTTTACCCCTCTAGCCCTTATCCAATCAACCAGTTCCCTCAAGCCATTTTCTAGGGTCGTAGAGGTTTGATACCCAAGTAGCCTTCTTGCCTTGTCACTGCTGCATAGAGCTATCTTTACTTCCTGCGGTCTACCGCCGGTGTAGATAGGCTTGAATGTCGTGCCGACAATGCTTTGTAGCTTCTCTGCCAATTCATTGATAGTGATTGGTTCTTCGTCTGGCCCTATGTTTATTACCTGCCCCAATGCCTCGTCTGACATACAGGCAACATAAAGAGGGTCTACAACATCCTGAATAAAGCTAAAGCATCGCATTTGCTGACCATCGCCATAGATAATCGGGGGTTGATTCTGAAGCAACCTATTAGCCATGATTGAGGCGACATTTCTAAACGGGTCGTCATACTTTTGTCTTGGGCCAATGATGTTATGTGGCACTAAAACAACCCATTCAAGCCCGTGTGTGTTGCATAGATTTTCCACTAGCTTTTCGCTTGCCAGCTTTGCTATACCGTATGGATCTTGTGGCTTAGGCTGCATATCCTCTGTATACGGAGTATCAATCGTGCCGTATCGAGCCATGCTTGATAAGTAAACGAACTTTTTTACCTTTGCTTTGATTGTCTGAGATAGAAGCTCTGTAGTAGCTTGGGTTGTATTGGAGACAACCAGTGCTGGGGAAAACACGCTCAGGCCCTCATAGGCAGTGCAAGCAGCATGAATGACTAAATCAACATCAGTCAATAAATCCTGAACCGAATCTTTTACCAAGTCTCGGGCATAAAATCTTGCACCATCGGGGACATTATCAACATAACCGCCAATCAGCGAATCTACCCCCACAACCGAATGTCCTTCTTGTAAAAATCTATCGGCTAGGTGTGAGCCCAAGAATCCGGCTATGCCAGTAATGAATACTTTCACCAGTTATTCCTTCTCCGTATGACCAAAGACCATTCTCCTGAATTTAGTCGATTCTCTTGTTTTTTCTGATTGAAGTAAGCTTCGTTGGCTCTGTAAGTTTCTGAGTTCCTAGCAGCATAGTGATTGTTGCTCTTGAAGGTCATTTGCCCGTCATGGATCATGGGCAAATTGGCTTTGGTTACTGAAAACCCCATTTCTGTAACCCTCCATTCAAATTCATCATCTTCAAAGTTCATCGGGAAGATAGCTTCATCGAATAACCCACAGGCTTCAAAGACTTTTGCTCCAACCGAAAATAGTTGCCAATGAGGCCACATCTCAGAGATTGTCACTTTGTCTGCGGCGGATTCTTGCTGAAGTTTTTGTAAAGTCCCTGGAGCAAACACACAATCATTTGAAGTGAAGTAAAAGACTTCTTCAAAGGGGTAATTCTTTACTCCTAGATTCCAAGCAGGTGCTATACCTAGGTTGCTATAAATGTTTATTACATCCATTGCCAACACATTTGGATTGTTTGATACGGGCCCTTCCAAACCTTGATGAATTCCCCAGCCATTGTCAATAATCAAAAGTCTTTCAACTGGATAGTCAATGCTCTCAATCATTCTGTTGAGCAGGTCATAGCGGTTTAGGACTGGAACTATAAGTTTCATCAGACCACCGAGAATACTGTTTCATTGAATCGTTTGCCAATAACATCCCAAGAATACCCCTTGGCAAGCTCTAGGTTCGATTCTGAGACACTTTTGTATTGAAGTGGTGTCTTTAGCTTATCTAGCCATTCTGTGACTTCCTGTGGCGTTCTAGCTATCAAACAACCCGTGCTGTAGCCCCTAGCTCCAACTATGGTGCTAATAACTGGTAGTCCATAGCTGATTGCCTTGATGACCTTTAGTGAGGTGCCTGATCCTGCCCCCATAAGGTTTACAAATGCATGAGCTGATAGGAATAGCTGATGTAGGGTTGATGGCTCTACATGCCCCAGCAGTTTGACATTTGGCTGATTGCTACGAATGAATTGACTGCACTGCCCAGCAATGACTATCTGGTAATCTGGCAAGAACTCGGCAATACTTGCAAGGGCCATAGCCGCACCTATGTTTGGCGGATGACCGCTACCGACAAAGAGAAGAATGTCTGAACCGAATCCTTTTGTGTTTACCTCTGGTGGCAGATTGACACCATTTGGTATCAAAGTCATCGGACTATCAGACTGAATCTCATCTTCAGTAGAGCAATAAGTCACATGATCTGCTTGTAAAGCAATCTTTTCCACTCTGGCAGTAGCTTCTTGTATTTCTGGGCCACCGATAAGTTGTTTGATTCTTGTTTCGTTATTGTGTGCATCATAAACGAATCTTTGAGTTTGGATTGCCTCTACTTGCCAAGGATGCTCAAGAATAATTAGGTCAGGCTCAATGATTCCTAGGACTGATTTGAAGGTCTCAGGAGTGCCTTCTATAACTGCTAAATCCCATTCCTTGTGACGCACATAGTGAGGCAACGGTAATGCTGTAAGCGTTAGGTTGTTGTGCCTCATGCGTTGCGGTTCACCGAATGTTGGAATCAAAACATCTATTTCGTTTTCCACACGGCTAAGTAAGTTGTAGATTCTTTCCCCGCCACCAAATTGAGCTCCTACAAACGGGAATGGAGCTAGGGCAGTTATCTTCACTTCAACAGCTTCTTGAAGAATGGAACCCAGTTCTCGTTCCACACTTTGTCAGCATCAAATTGCTTAGCAAAGGCAATCGCCTTTTCGCTTTTAGCACGATCTGCTTCATAAGCTTCGTTTAGTGCCCTGACTATCGAATTGACCGAAGGTATCTGGAAGAAGCTTCCTTGAGCCTCATCCCAGAACGGCTGACCATCAATCTTCCAGCTATCTTCTGAGGCTAGGTCTTTAGATGCGGCGTAGTTACTTGTGATAACTCGTGTGCCACAGGCTTGTGCCTCGACTGTCGGTATACCGAAGCCTTCTCCGTATGAGGTGCTAAGCAACACATTCATTGCGGTGTAGAAGCCAGCCATGTGCTCTTCTGGGTATCCGGCTCTGAGTAAGTATGGGTCTGGCATAAGAACATTGTCTTTAGGTATTCCCATTGCCTTTAGTAGAACAGCAATGTCAAATCCACCGTAGCCTCTGCCTGGTTCAGTGTGAATGTAAAGCAAACTATCTGGATGCGATTTGAGATGCATAGCGAAGGCAAGCAGGTTTTCAGCGTAAGCCTTGCGATGAATCTGACCATTTGATTTGTTAGCTGCAACTATTCCGACTAAAAATGCATTTTCAGGAATTCCCATAAACTCTCTTACATCTTTTCCTGAAATCTCAAATGTAGGTTTGTAGACATTCGTATCTATACCGTGAGGGATGTAGGTAGATTCCAAACCGAGCCCTTCCATAATCTCTTGACCATGTGGAGCCATCGTTACAGGAATGACATTTGGTTTTATTAGAAACTCTCTAACCGCTGGTGTGATGGTTAGGTGATCCATCGGAACCCATGAGATTATGTCGCCCTTATAGTCCATCTGGTTGTAAACCCAAACATCGTAGAGCGTCATTAGATACGGCTTGTAGTCAGGATGCTTGCCGTGGAAGTCTGCTGCCCAAATTGGGTAGACATCCGCAGAATAAAGTGTCAGTCCCTTTGGGTAGTGTGGGATTTTATTTGAACCGAATACTAGCTCTGTTTGCTGGCCTTCAAGTCCGTAGTTACTGAGAGCAGCTACCTTCATTCCATGCCTAAGCATGCGAGTGATTAGTTGCTTGCCCTGCTGTCCGTAACCGGTAGGTGTTCCTGGTGAATTGCTACCGAATGCGATAGCAGCTTTTAGTAGGTCGTAGGTTGCCATAGTCACAGTGTATAAAAAGAAACCCACCCAAGCAACCTACAACTTGGGTGGGTCTCGCTTATTTCGTCAGAAACTAAGCAGCGTTTCCGATGAAGTATTTGACATGGGAGCTGTGAGTGATGTCACCGTCAAGGCGAATCAAGAATCTCCATGTGGTCAGATCGGTGTTGAATGCGAAGTCCTGGCTAGAAGCAACCTGGATTCCACCTGCTACACGAACCTTGTATGACGAGAGGTCACCGAACAATACAGACTTTGCCGAAAGGCCAGTGTCCGCCATGTGTGGGTTCTCGATTACACGGAAGCCAGCGAAGGTGTCAGGGTAGCCAACGCCTACCTGGTATAGGTAGTTGCCAGCGGTGTCCTTGAGCTTACGCATCTTTCCGATGGTTGCACCGTTTGCCATGAATGCTGCACCTGGCATACGGCGAACTGCACCGTCAACCGAGTAAGCAAGGTCAATTAGGTTGTCAGCGGTGAACTGGCCTGTTACGGCAGTTCCACCAGTGATACCAGAACCAGCAGCAGGAACAATGCCTCGTGGCTTGTCAGATCCGTCACCTAGGGTTAGAACATTGTTCACACCGTAACCAATGCCGTTACCAGCCTGGTTAGCAAGGTGAGAAGCTAGGTCAAAACCAGCGTCTGTTACTAGCTCGTTGGCGGCCTGGATGAGGAAGCCATACTTGTAAGCTCCGAGAGTGATTGAGCTGTAGGTAGGCTCGGAAGCCGATACAGTTCCACCAGCGGAGGTCAAGGTAGCAGTGCTGTAGGCAGTTAGGGTTGGGATGGTTAGGTCTTCACCGGAAGTGGTGTTGATAACCTCTGGAACCTCTAGCATTGGGCCTACTAGGCGAGCAACATCGAATACCTGGTCGTAGAACGACTTAGGAACGGTGTTGGATGATGGAGTTAGAGCAGCACGAGTGAACTCGTAGTTACGCTCTTCTCCCTTGGCAAGTGAACGGAAAATGTCAGCGGCTGAACGGCTTTCGCTCACCGATGGAACAAATCCCTTAGCAGCAACGGAAGCCTCTAGGCGGCGTTCCTCGTTACGCTGTGCGACAGCAATGGTCTCGTCAGCCTTGCGGATGTCGGCCTCAATGCGGTCAATTTTCTCAAGTTCAGCAGCGTCAAGCCCACGGCCTTCCTTCTCAGCACCTTCGATTACATCTCGAATCTGCTCAGTGAGGTTGGCACGGAGCTCCTGCTGAGCCTTTACAAACTCAGACATTTAGTCTCCTTTATTTCTCTTACTAATGATTTACCAGTGGCGTTGACGCTCAACTGAACACGGCAGAGCTAACTCACATCCGATAGTAAAAGTTTACAGGAGGTAGGACACGCTAGACATAGCAAAGCCCCCTGAACCAAGAAAACAGGAGGCTAGTGCTTACCGCTTTTCAATAGGTGCGGTGACCCGTGTTTCTCTATTGGTCTTGTCAAAAGCAACTTCAACAGTTTCTTCTGGCTTCAGAAGCTTCTCTACTGCCTTAGCCATGTCATCTACAACCGAAACGATTGCACCTGATTCAGGGTTTCCAGCAGCAGCTAGGAGAGCCTTTTTGATTTCTTCTTTGCTTGGCATCTTAGATTCCATTCAGTAGTAGTTCGAGCTTCTTCTTCTTCAGTGCCAGCATAGCCTGTCCAACCGAATTATCGCTAGGCTCTGATCCCTCTGACTTTGGCATCAGGGTTTCTACGGCTTGCTGAATTAGACGACCCTCATCCTCGGTAAGAGTTTCGCCTTCCTCAAGTTTGTAAACAGCATCTGCTAGAGCATCAGCGTCAATGTCAGCTCTCTTAGCAATCTTGTCTAGGCCACGAACAGCAACAGTGCCAGCCGTAGCGGTATATGCTGGCCAGCTAACCAAGGAGACCTCGAATAGACGAACCGAATTCAAGGTTCTCTCTGAGCCATCCTCTGACCATGAATCTCCTCCAGCAGGAACACTAAAGCCGAAGCTCATTGCGTCAACATCTCCACGGCGTAGCAGCTCAGCAACATCACGACCACGAGAAGTGTTCGGTAGTAGACCATCAACCCTCAAACCTTTGTCATCTTCTGTAAGCATAAGAGTTCCAGCACGAGTTGAGCCAAGAACCTCGCCAGCATCGTGATTCCAAAGGAACTTGATGTCATTGCGGGCTCTCAGGGATTTGCGGAATGCACCTGGTGCGATTCTCTCGATAAAAGGCAGAGGCTCACTAGCAGAATTGAATACAGCAGCGTAGCCACTGAATCTCATGCCATCGCCTTCTTCACGAACCTCGATGGAGGTTGGAGTTCTGCGTGTTTCTATCTTTGACAATGCTTCGCCTTTCGCTCGGCCTTCATTTTCTTCTTCAATTCTAGCAACTACACCTTCTGCATAAGTGAGTGCTCGTTGTGCTGCTCTCTTTGATGGGCCTGATCCCCAAAGCAAGTGTGCAACTACACCAGGGCTAGGATAATCAGGCGAATCAGGTCTTGCGGCGGGACTATCCAAATCAGGAAGATGACGAGCAATCCAAGCCCGAATCCTAACCCATTTATCAGCAGTGACATTGCCAGCTGCCATCGCTCTCGCCTCACGGATTGTTCTTTCAACCAAGCCATCTCCGCCATACCCCTCTTCGTAGTATTTGAGACCTCTACGAGCAGCTGCTCGCATGTAGGCTGGGGGCTCTAGGTTTACTTCTCGGTATTCTGTTTCAGACATGGAGTTTTCTTCCATATCGTCATCTTCTTCTTCATCTTCTGGTTCATCACTGGGTTCAGGAAGTGGAGCAATCTTTGTAAGTGTCGAGAACTTGTGGGCAACATACACATCGGTATCTTCCCATCCGTCTCTGACTGGTTGGTATACCTGAATCAAGGCAGCAGGGTCTTTTTCCGTGCCATTGACTGTAACCGAAGAATTAGGTGGATTGATAGATCCGTTGTCTACAATCTCTTGAATTTCGCCACGGGCCCTACCACCCGAAGAGTTCCAAGATACATAGTCACCGACTTTGAGGTCGCCTGGTAATGCACGAATGTCTCTTTCGCCACCTGGCTCAATGCCTTCTGATAATGAGATAGCTACCATCTGGTCAAGTGCTTCTTTTTTGGTGTTGTGGCAAGCCATGACTTCGCCATCTTCTTTGACTACTGCCCAGCTTGAGCATTCTGAAGATTTGTCAGTTATGTAATAGGGCATTATGCCAGCCTCGCTTCCACGACAACAGTTCCACCGAGTGCGACAGCCGTGCCGTTTATTGTGATACCTGCGGCATTTACATCAATGCCAACAGTTTGAGTTCCTGAGTTGTAAGTAATCGGAGAAGTAGCAGCAACTACTCCAGCGGGGCCCGTTGCACCTGTTGCTCCCGTTGCACCTTGGATACCTTGTGGCCCTTGTGGCCCCGTTTCTCCTTGAATACCTTGAGGCCCCTGCGGCCCTGTCTCTCCTTGAATGCCTTGAATACCTTGTTCGCCCTGTGGGCCAGTAGCACCAGTTTCCCCCTGTATGCCTTGTGGCCCTTCTGGGCCTGTTTCCCCTTGAGGGCCTTCAGGGCCAGTTTCGCCCTGGATACCCTGAATACCCTGGATGCCCTGTTCGCCTTGAGGGCCCTGTGGGCCTGTCGGGCCAGTGTCACCCTGAATACCTTGAATTCCTTGCTCACCCTGTAGCCCTTGTGGGCCAGTCTCGCCTTGAGGGCCAGTCGCCCCTTGGATACCTTGCTCACCCTGTGGGCCCTGTGGCCCCGTTGCACCTGTTGCCCCAGTTGCACCAGTGGCTCCAGTAGCACCGGTTGCACCCGTTGAACCTTGAATACCTTGTGGGCCTTGTTCTCCCCTTGGAATGACAAAGCTAAGAGTTTGATTGGGTGCAGTTCCAGAAACTGTTACCTCAGCGTCTCCGCCTGGAGCACTTGCTGTAACCGAATCTATAGTGAGCGTGTTAGCTGGGCCAACTGCTCCCTGAATACCTTGAATGCCCTGCGGGCCAGAGTTGCCTAAAGTTACGGTTGTGTTGGTTTCAGTTACGCCAACATTTACAACCGAATTTTGAACCGAAACAAGTGTGTTTGTTTCAGTAATCTCTAGGACAGAGGCTGACATTACCGAGTGACCTCAGCTTGGATTTGGAAAGTTCCCTGAATCAGTCTTGTAACAGTTGAACCAGAGTTCAGCTCTAAATCGTAAACATACTGACCAGCTTCTGCTGCACCCATAGCAGTTGCACCGATTGTCACGGCGATTGTGCCAGCAGTCCCACCGAGTGTGATACCAGTGCCGTTGGTCAGGCTAAAGATAGTTGCGGTTGCTGCTGGCGTAGTGCGAACCTGCATAGCAGCCGTGTAGTTTGTCAGATTGACAGCCGAACCACCGATTGTCCAAGTCAGGTTTAGGTCGTATGTTGCACCTTGGTATGCCGTGATGTTGTATCTGCCTGGGTTGATCATTAGATTGTCTGCCTCATCCAACTAACATTGTGTCCGTTTTTAGTGCTTACACAATAGATTTGTTCTAGGGGTTGTAATTGAAATTGATAGCTCTCAAGCTTTACAAGTTGTAGCCCAGTGCTTATTGTTACATCACTTCCACCAAGATAAACTTCAGCGGTGTTGTCGTTATTGTGAATGGTAATTATTGATGGATTAGTCCATACACCATCAATAGCAGTGGCCACGGTTCCAACTGAAGTTGTGCCATTGCTAATTGCCATCTTCTACCCCGTAAGTTTCTTTGACAGCTGCTGGGTCTTGTGACTGACCGGCATTCTGCAACTGAACGCTTGGAACGCCAGTGTGGTCAATAGCAGGTAGACCAAGTTTCTCCAGAGCGTCTACTGGGTCGAATCCAACCTGAATCAATCTCTGAGCCATGTCTACTCGTTCTGTCTGAGCAGATAGGTCAGCGGCATCAATGTTGACATTGGCCAGAGGCACACGAACAGTGTCGGCTGACGGATCCATGATTGGTGTCAAGTCCTCAAGTCGTCTCACATCGTTGATTGTCAAGAAGCCAGCTTGTAAACCAGTCGAAAATGCAGCCATTCTTGAGTTGATGTCTGCACGAAGTAGGCCATCAAGGTTGAACCGAATAAATGCGTTCTCTCCACCTGGGTAGCGAGCCATTAGCGGTGATAGTGCACCCTCAATCTTTTGAACGATTGGTCTGAGGCAGTGAGTTACCCAAGCAAGGTTGTTCTGCTCGACTGATGCGTAAGAGTTAGTGCCTGGCAGTCCGAGTAGGTGCGGTGGAATGTTGAAAGCACGGGCAACATCTTCGACTGCCATTCTGCGGCTGTCTAGGAACTGAGCTTGGTCGTTTGGCACATTGGTTGGCTTGTATTTCGCTCCGCCCGACAGGATTGCTGTCTTGTGTGCTTTTGCCCATCCCTTGTGGCGTGAATCGAATGCTTCTTGCATGACCTTGGCTTGATCTGCCGTAAGGTTGCCGTCAATCTCGATGACACCAGAGGTCTGAGTGCCTGAACCGAAGAATTTAGCTGCATAGTTTTCTAATGCCTTAGCTAAGCCGAAGTTTTCCTTCAGTGCTTCTACTCTTGACACTCCACGGATGTGTCCTGGGCGAACTACATCGGGAATAAAGACAACTTCGTCTGAAGAGAGCATTCTTCCCTCTTCTTTGACGACAAAACCAACTTGACCGATGCCATTGCGTTTGATTTCGACATCCATCGGGTTTAGAACTCTCATGTTGACAATTTCGCCCGACTGATTTGAATACAACCGAATAAATGCATTGCCGTCTAGCAACAGCGAGACAATGATTGAGCCGTAGAAGGCTTCCTTGGTTGTGTCAACATCTGGCTTAGTAATCCATGATGGTCTTGGACGGAAAGCAAAGCGAGCACCATCTCTGCGGATGTAAGCGTCTACGGGTAGTGTCGAGATTGTGTCGCTGATGAGTGAGACAGCCGAAAAGACTGGATTGACATGCAAAGCAGTGCCAGAATCAATCCTGACCCCAGCGTTGCTCTGAGTTTCTAGGAAGTCACCAGATCCCCAGATGGTTTGAAACGAGATTGCTCGTTTTTCAAATAATCTACTAAGCACTTACTCGCTCCATCGCTAAACCGAATACTAAAGTGGCAATACCGCCTACGATTAGTCCCGCTGGCAGGAAAATAACGCTTACGCCTATTGTTACCAGTGCGGCTCCTGCGATTTGTAAAACTGTTGCCAAAATAACCGCCTATACAAATACTTGTGGCACTACCTCTTCCATTCTACCCACAGTTGCTCTGTCGTAGGCAATAATGAAGGCGATAGCGTTGTCAATCTTCTTCTTTGAGTTACTGCTCTCTTTTGTCACTCTCTGTCCTCGGTGATCCATCTTGATGACGCAGTTGTCAATGTGCCGAGCCAGAGCTGGGTTGCCATCGTGCATGAATGTCTGTTCCATCACCGCATCGAACACTTTTTGAGTTGCTGGAATCATCAGATTTAGCAAGTTGGTCTTGTATTCGACAATCGGAAGCCCTAATTCGTCAAGTTCTTGCATCATTGATGCCCAACGGTAGGGGTCACAGGCTATTTCACGGACTTTTGGGTATTTCTGGGTGTAATCAATGATTGTTTGCTTGACTTCTTCCATTGGAACCCGCCAAGAATCGTCATCTACGCCAAAGTTCTTCTCCCAAGTGCGAATTAGCTTCACTTTTGGCTTTTCGCCGTCTTTTGGGATGGTGCAAACGCATAAAGCGGTGGAATCTGACGCATAAGAGCCGTCAAAGCCCAAAACATAGTCCTCATCAACCGAAATCTCGAAATCTTCGGCTAATTTCTCCCAAGAACCTGTCGGAAGCCATGCAGATTGCGTTGAAACCCACTGATTACAGCGTTTAGTCCGAAATTCTGCCTCTGGTGTTCTCAGAACGGCACTTTCAAAGTCGGATTTAGCACAAATGTCGTCAAAACCTGGGTTGGCAGCCTTCCAAGTCTCTTCCAGTCGGTGATCTGCCTCGGCTGGTGCTTCCCACCAAGCCATGAAGAAGGTTGGGTCGTCTATCTCGCCTCGAGTAATCTTCTGACCTCGCTGATAAAGCTCATAAGCAATCGTGTCTTTACCGGATGCTGCCTCTGTCTTGACACCCGCTGTCGTGATGGCGATGAGCGTTGATGCCTTGCCACGAGCTCCTTGGGCCAGCGACATAACATCGAACAGTGATCGGTTGGGCTGGGCGTGAAGCTCATCGAACAAAACCATAGTCGGACTGAGACCTTCGTGCCTTGGGGCATCGGCTGATAGCACTCGGTAGACATTGTTCGTGGCTGGAACCAAGATGGCATCTCGGTAAACCTTGACATGCTCACTGAGCTCTGAGTTCTGAATCATGCGTTTTGTATCTTCAAAGACGATACGGGCCTGATTGCGGTCAGCAGCAACCGAATACACCTCGGCACCTTGGGTCTTGATGTCCATTAGGCCAAAGGCGGCGATGACCGAACCTAGGGCCGACTTACCTGACTTACGGGGCATGCCGATTAGTGAGATGCGGTGCCTGAGACCGCCATCCTCATCTCTGGCGAAAACTTGTCTAAGTAAGGTTTTCTGCCATGCACGCAGGACTAGCTTGGTTCCTGACCTGCCGGCGACTGAATCCTTGGTGATTGTGGCGAAGGCATCAGCGAAGCGAATGAGAAAATCCCCATCGCCTCGGTCTATTGCTTCTTGAGGCACGGGTGTAAGCCATGCAGGTGAGGTCATTAGACCCTTTCAGACATTAGCTTCTCGTAAGCAGACTGAGCTTTGATTTCGGCAAGCCCAAGTTTGGCTCTTGCGTCAACCGTCATGCCTAGCAAACCGAGATTGATGACGAGTGCCTTCTCCAGTTCAAGTAGTTGCCGATGCATGTGAAAGTCATCGGGGGTAATTTTCCAAAGTCGCTCAAGCTCAATGCTTCTATCTAGCTGCTTGCAGGTGAGCAATAAAAGCTCCGTGTCCGTCTCGGCTACCCAAGGTTTGCCGACTGAAAAGGCTCTGTCCCATAACATTCGACCCGCATCGCCTAATTCTCGGTGCGGTTCTCGGTATCCGCCGCTTATTGAGGCTATTTGGTCAGGATCGGGCAGTTTTCGCTGCCCTGGGTTGCCTGTGATTCGTTTTTGCTCTAGTGGCACTGCTGGATTGGGCATAAAACAACCCTAGCGGATTTTGTTCTGAAATGCAGAAAAATACGCTCGGGA